>LKMJ01000721.1_pt1 | contig 26833 bp, 23 predicted proteins | sample 643391 | NCBI WGS metagenome assembly LKMJ01 (sample SAMN04112250, study PRJNA286221) | soda lake metagenome | biome: soda lake; feature: Kulunda Steppe; material: water; isolation source: sample PL-Br10 brine of Picturesque Lake | place: Russia: Kulunda steppe | collected 2010-07 | reverse complement strand
TTTCACAACAAGGTTTAACCGAACAATCGTGGTGGCTTCCTGTGGTGTAACACCCAATGTCAATGAACGCAGTCGTATACCAGGGGCCACACGAGGTGGCAGTCGAAGAGGTAGACGAACCCGAGATCGAGCATCCCAACGACGTTCTCGTCGACATCACGACGACGTGTATCTGTGGGTCGGATCTCCACATGTACGAGGGACGGACCGCTGCGGATCCGGGAATCGTCTTCGGACACGAGAACATGGGGATCATCACGGAAGTCGGCGACGCCGTCACGACCCTCGAAGAAGGCGATCGGGTCGTCATGCCGTTTAACGTCGCCTGTGGGTTCTGTCAGAACTGCGAGGACGGCTACACCGGGTTCTGTACCAACGTCAACCCCGGTTTTGCTGGCGGCGCATACGGCTACGTCGCGATGGGGCCCTATAAAGGCGGACAGGCCGAGACGCTACGCGTTCCCTTCGCCGATTTCAACGCGCTCAAACTCCCGGAAGGCGACGAACACGAGGACTCCTTTTCGCTGCTGGCGGATATCTTCCCGACGGGATGGCACGGAACGCGGCTGGCAAACCTCAACCCCGGCGAATCGATCGCGATCTACGGCGCTGGTCCGGTCGGGCTGATGGCCGCCTACAGCGCGAAGATTCAGGGAGCCTCGGAGATCTACGTCGTCGATCGGGTTCCGAGCCGGCTCGACATGGCCGAAGACCACTGTGATGCCCACGCGATCAACTTCGAGGAGGGCGACCCCGTCGACCAGATCATCGAGGAACACGGCGACGAGGTCGACAAAGGTGTCGACGCCGTCGGCTATCAGGCGATCGATCCCGAGACGGATCCGGGGGACGACGCCTACGACCCAGCCCGGGAGAATCCGGCCGTCGTGCTCAACCAGCTGATCCATACGGTCCGGCCGACCGGCGAAATCGGGGTGCCGGGGCTGTACGTTCCCTCCGATCCGGGCGCGCCCGACGAGATGGCAGCCCAGGGTCGACTCGGTATCGACTTCGGGAAGCTGTTCGAAAAAGGCCAGAAGTTCGGCACCGGCCAATGTAACGTCAAGCAGTACAACCGCCAGCTGCGAGATATGATCATCGAGGGCCGTGCCGATCCGAGCTGGGTCGTCTCACACCGTGTCGGCCTCGACGAAGCACCCGAGATGTACGAACGGTTCGACGACCGCGAGGAAGGCGTGATCAAGGTCCTGCTCGAACCGTAGCGCGATCGACCCCGGCTGCGATCGACCGTTTCAACCGTATTTTTCGTTCACGCTCGCAACCAGGCTTTGGGGTGTGCCTCGCGAAGGTGATCATGATACCGTTTGATCAGTGCCGGATACGAGTCTGCGACCGCATACCACTCACAGTGTGGACAGCCACGTTCGACGGTGTCATCCGGGTGGTGAACGTAGCCCCCAGTTCGGTTCATACAGCGGGATGCGATCGATCCGATATGTCTCTTGTGGCCCGCCAGAGTCGGGCGATCGCCGATCGAGAGTAACTACAGACACTACTCAGTATCAGCGCTGCCACGCGACAGCAACTGGGCAGACAATATATACTCGCTGACGGCATAGCCGCGTGTATGTGCCAGTACTGTAACTACTCGTTTCACGACGGCTGGGTGACGCTCCTGGAGTACGACGAGGTCTACCAGTCGACACTCCCCGAGTCGACCACGCAGTCGACGCATGGCTTTCACGAGTCGTGGGACGATCTGCGGGCCGACCTCGAAGGCTAAGACGCCCGTCGCACCGACGGTCGATCGCCTCCCTCACAACGGAAACGGGTTTTCCTCCCGATCGGGCGTATCGCCCGGATCGGCCAGACAGTCGTCGAGCTCCCGTCGAATGCGATCGTCGTCCATCTCCCGGCCGATAAACACCAGTTGTGTCTGCCGATCGTCGTCGGGACCCCACTCGCCGATCGGGCCGGCCTGTACGGACGGCCCGGCCTGACTGACGCCGATTACGTCCTCGCGGCCAGCGACGTGACAGACGCCTTTGGCCCGGATAACCTGCCCATCCCACGTGTCGAGCCACGCCGCGAGCTGGTGGGGGTCGAAGGGATCGGTCGATCGGAAGACGAACGACGAGACGTTGTGTATCTCGGCGGCACTCTGGTGGTGGTGCGCGCCCGATTCGTCGTGGTCGTGGTCTGCGTGGTCGTGGCTATGCTCACCTCGCAGGTGCTGTTTCCACCCCTGCGATCGGCGCACGGCCGCGAAATCGAAGCGGCCGGTGTCGAGGACCAGTTCGGGATCGACTTCGCAGTGGGTCGTTCGCACGCGTTTCGCTCGGGGCTGGAGCCGATCGATTACGGTTTCGATCTCGGCGACGACGTCGTCGGGCACCATATCGACCTTGTTTACCAGCAGAACGTCACAGAACTCGATACCCTCCACGAGAACCTCGCTCAGGGGCCGATCGGCGTCGGGCTGGGCGTGATCGGGGAGCCCCTCGCCGGCATCGAACTCCTTCCAGAAGCCGTAGCTATCGAGGACGGTCACCATGGTATCGAGGCGAAATCGCTCGGTTGGATCGATCTCGCTCTCCGTGGTTCCGTCGGTAAACACCTGTGCGATCGGGATCGGTTCGCTGATCCCCGAGGATTCGACCAGCAGGTAGTCGAACTCCCGCTGGTCTGCGAGCCGTTTCGCTTCCGACAGCAGGTCACCCTGCAGCCGACAGCAGATACAGCCGTTCGAGAGATCGACGATCCCCTCCTCGTCGTTCTCGCGGGCGATCAGCTCCGCGTCGATGTTCACCTCGCCCATATCGTTGACGATGACGGCGACCTCGTGGCCCGCCGGGTTCGACAGGATGTGATTGATCAACGTCGTCTTCCCGGCCCCGAGATAGCCGCTGACGACCGTCACTGGAATCCGGTGTTCGGTGGCTGGCATAGGTGTCACTCCCCACGCGCTGGATGGTAAAGTGAAGGGGCTGCCACGGACCACCTCAGGCAGCTTACCCGTGGCCACCGGACGGCTGGTGGTCCCGGTATCGCTCCTCTGGGACGGTTATTTCTAATATATTATCCAAAATAATAAATACTGTGCAGAGAGAATACTGTGCATGGCATACTCGGCGGTGGTCATCGGATGTGGACGGGTGGGACACAACCACGCTCAGGCGTACGCGTCGTCGGACTCACTCGAACTCGAAGCGATAGCCGACATCGACGAGGAGCAACTAACCGCGTTTGGCGATCTGTACGGTATCCCCGAGAAGCGGCAGTACCAGGACTACGCGAACTTGCTCGCCGAGGAGAGCCCCGCAGTCGTTTCGGTAGCGACATCGTATCAGCACCACCACACCCACGTCATCGATGTCGTTACCTCCGGGATCGATCCAGACGTTATCTGGTGTGAGAAACCGATCGCGACGAACGTTCGCAACGGGGCGGAGATGGTGTCCGCATGCGACGAGCACGATGTCGAACTGATTGTCAACCACTCTCGCCGTTTCTCATACGCGTACGAAGCGCTCTACGAGCAACTACACGAAACGCAACTGCTCGGCGAGCTTCGGTCGGTTCGGCTGACTGCCGGTCCGGAGTTTCTCAACATGGGGAGTCACTATCTCGACCTCCTGTTGTATCTACTGGATGGGGATATCGACGGGGCAGACGGCGGACAGGTCAAGTCGGTTCGTCGGGATAATTCGGTCCGCTACAGGGGCGGGGGCATCCTCACGATGGACGACGGAGTGACGATCTATATAGACCCGTTTGAGGAAGCGCCAGACCGTCTCTATCTGGACGGAACGGAGGGGCGACTATCCACGCCGCTGAGTATCGCTCCGGAGGCTGATCACGGGTGGAATTTTTCGCCATCCGGACAGAGACGTCAGACCGTGTCAACGCCGCCGGAACCGTTCGAACAGCTCTGGCGTGAAGATATCTCCGGAACACCGAGGACCGTCGGATCGGAGGCTGTCCCCGGACAGTCGATGTTCGACAATGCTGCTGGCCATATCGCTGATCTCGTGGGCGGCGATCGAGAGAACGCAGCGCCAGGAACGCGTGCGGTAGACGGTCTCGAAGGGCTGGTCGCGCTTCTCCTTTCAGCACAGACAGGGACTCGCATCCGAGTTCCCCTGTCTCGCCCGTTCCGAGATGTCTCTCTGGTACACAGCGTTCAGTGACGTCCTGCTCGCGTCGGATCTCAGATCGGACAGCGGCGATGCGTTCACACTGGACGAGGGTGGATCGGGTGCTCGTCATCCGGAGAACGCGAACATTTTATTACAATAGAACATGAATAAATACATGTGACTATCGGACTCACTGTGGCAGATTCCGACAGGAATCGGCCAGCAGACACTGAGAGAACTGCCCGTGAATCCGCCGACGGAGCGACAGACGCAGACGATCGATCTGGCGGGGAGCGAAGTTACCACCGACATGCCGGACGTACTGACAGCCAGCAGAGCGGTCCTGTCGACTGGACGGAACGGGATACGCACAGCCCCGGGACCGTGGGGGATCGAACGTGATCGAAGACTTCGATCTGACCGGGCAAACTGCCGTCGTCGTCGGCGGAGCCGGGCTTATCGGCCGGCCGGTCAGCCGTGGGTTAGCCGAACATGGAGCAACGGTTGTGATCGCCGATCTGGACGACGAACGCGGGGAGACGGTCGCGGAGAGCATCGGTGAGGACGCCTGGTTCGAGCGGGTAGATGTTACCGACGAGAACGACGTCGAACGCCTCGTCGAGACGGTCGTCGAAGAGAGCGGATCACTTGATATACTCGTGAACACTGCGTACCCACGGAACGAAAACTACGGTCAGTCCTACGAGCAACTGACGCTCGCCGACTGGCGCGAGAACGTCGACCTGCATCTCAACAGTTACTTTTACGTCGCGTACCTCGCGTCTTTGGTCATGAGCAAGCAGCCATCGGGTGGATCGATCATCAATCTGGGATCGATCTACGGGGTTCAGGCACCGGATTTCGATATCTACGACGGGCTCGATTTGACGAGCCCCGTCGAATACGCCGCGATCAAGGGGGCGATTCTCAACCTCTCGCGGTACATGGCGTCGTATCTCGGCGAAGAGGGCGTCAGAGTCAATACGGTCAGTCCCGGCGGTATCATCAACGATCAGGCGTCACCGTTCGTCGAGCGATACGAGTCGAGACCACCTATCGAGCGAATGGGACGGCCAGAGGATATCGTCGGTGCAGTTGTCTACCTCGCCTCGGATGCCGCCTCGTACGTCACGGGGCATAATCTGGTTGTCGACGGCGGATGGACGATCAGCTGACTGACTCCGACACTCGAGGATACGAGAACGGGAGATCGCCCCCCAGCGTTCTCTCATCCGCTCGTACCGTGGGATCGCTCCCGATTGTCGTTGATCTGTCTGTCGACGTATCTGGGGAAGGGGCGACGCTTCCGGGGCCGATCACCGATCTCGTCGTTGACCCGTTCGATCAGTTCGTCGATACACAGTTCGTCTTCGGTGACGCCACATCGGACGCTGCTGTCTGACGCCTCACCCGGGACCGTACGAGTTCCGACCACGACGCAGTGGGGGACCAGATCACGCCTTGCATCCCGGCGTCGATCGGCGATCGGCACGTCCCGGGCATCGATATCGGCCCGGATTTCTGCCGTGGTAAGCTGCTGTACGAGCCGCTCGCAGTCGTCTCTCCGCTCGCCGTGGGCCGGAATGAACCGTACCTGTGTGGGGGCCAGCCACGTCGGGAACGACGAGACCCCCTGACGGTCAGTTCGTTCCAGCAGTGCCGCGATGACCTGCTCGATCCCACCGGTCGGTGAGTAGTGGAGAACGACCGGCGTCTTCTCTCCTCCGTCCGTTGTGTACGTGATGTCGAACCGTTCGGCGCTCGTTACGTCCATCTGTACTGTCGCGCTCTTGATCGGACTGCCGTGTCTGTCTATCGCAGCGAACGAGAGTTTTGCAACCCAGTAGTGACAGCGATCTGGAAGGATCTCGAGGAGTACGGGTTCGCCGAGGTCGTCAACGACCGATTCGACCCACGCCCGGTTGTCACTCAAGAATTTGTTAGTTACCCGGAGTACGACAGCGTACTCCAGACCCAGCTCGTCGGTACAGTCGATCGAAAGGTGAAGCTGGTCCCGAAACTCACGTTTTGCCCGCTCGATGTCGGTGACTACCGAATGCATATCGGGAATCGTGAACGCACGCTGGCTTTTCAACCCCGCTATCTGTTCGCCGGGTATCCGTCGAAACGACGGAGACAGTTCATACAGATATAGCGGGAGGGTACTGTCGCGGATGTGTAGATCACGGAGCATGGAGAACTGCCCGAAACAGGCTGCGAATCGAAGCATCATCGATCGGTCTTCGGCCTCCAGAAGATACTGGTGGTCTCCAGATTCGTCGGCGTACTCGCGCACCGACGGGTGCTCCAGATCATATAGAAGCGGCGTCTCAACCGGGCGACCACCGTACTCGATGAGGCGATCGTCGATGTATTCCGCCAGCAGATCACGCACGAGCGTTCCGCGGGGATAGTACCGGAGGTTTCCGTCGTCGCTCAACTGATCGAAATCTGCAAACCCGGATTCTTGCATCGTGTCACGGTGGCTACATCCTGCTGATCGATCCGCCGACTGGGAGTCCAGTTCCGTTTCGATCAGCGCGCGGAGTCTGCTTCCCACGTCGCCGCTGGCATCAACCGCGCTGTGTATGTCTCCGTCCGGAGTCATGATCCGAACGGCAGAGCTGTCGACATCGTTCGGGGCTGGATCCTGCTCGGCCAGTACCGAGAGTCGGTGGTTGTCACACCAGATTTCAACCCGTGTCTCCCAGCCGAACGGGGCACGCAGACACTCGTACGTACCGCTCAGTGCGTCCTCCAGAGCGTCGATGACAGCCGCTGCCGTCTCCGATGACGCTGGATCGTCACTGAGACACGCATACGGATAAATAACCATCTGGGACACGTCGGTACATGCCGCATGATCATCGACAGCCCGGCGAACGGTTTCGATTGCGGCGTCAGTCCGTCCTCCGTCACTGGTTTCGACACCGACGAACATCGTCACACTCCGGGCATCCGCTGCTGGTAGCTCCCCACTGCCGTCTGTTCCGGTCTGTAGACTCTCGTCCAGCGTTTTGAACTGCACCTTCTCTGATTCGAAAAGCATCACATTCATAAATTTACTATGAGGTATAATATATTAATTAGTATAGATTAAAAACTATTTCGACTGCGCCGTTCCAGCATGCCCGCGACCGCACCCGGATCCGGGCAGTTAGTTCATATCCCGTAGGCAGAGCACAGATGAGAGAGCCCTTGGTCCGGAGACGGGACAACTGGGCTGTACTCACTTCCGTTTTACAGTCCTCCATGCCAGTGCCAGTACAAGCAGGCCAAACGACAGGTATGCTCCCTCTCTGACCGGTATCTGGGAGGTCTCTCTGGCCTTAGAAGGTGATCGATCGCGGCGTTCGTTTTGCAATCCGTCGTACCGTTTTCCGCGGGCGTTCAGACCGAACCACTCGGCAAGAACGTTGTTCCGGCGGTTCGTCGAGACACCCATATCGATGAGCAGTTCGTCGAACGAATGGTAGTGGTAGCCACCGTAATCGTACCCTTTGTTGTTTGGCATTAACGTTTCCATCCACTCGTTCCGACGACGTATCGAGTCGTGCATCGCTTCAGTTGTCGGAGTATCTATAAGTTCTCCACGGAAATAGTCCGAGAGCCAGTGTGCCGACAGATGCATACTCAGGAAATTGTTGAACAACTCCCGTCGACCGATGATACCCAGTCCGTCAGTTTCGGGTGGGACGATTCCTCGATACAGGTGGAAGTTCCCATCGTCCGTTTTGAGATCGATATCATCGTCGATCAGCGGATGCTCGTCTCTGTATCCCGTCGCCAGTATGATCGTATCTGCGGGAACGTGCTGTTCGTTGTCAAGAACGACACCATCGTTTTCGATTCGTTTGATCGTGGCTTTCTCTGGTGTAATTTCGCCATCCAAGATGTACTGGATAAAACCGTCGGGAGCTGTGCTCGCGTGTCCCGTATCGAGCAGGCTCGTCTCGGGAACGATATCGTCCGGAGCCTCGTCGTACCGGTTCCCTTTTATTACTCCGTGTTCGAAGAGCCGTCCGACCTGTGTTTTGATACGCTGGGGCGTTCGGTCCAGCCAGCGCCACGTCTCCTCGTTGTAATACTCTGGTAAAAATGCCTCGCCGAACCGGGTATAGAAGAGATACTCTAACGGGATGATACCCCACATTTTTTTCGGGATCATCCAGTTCGCTTTCCTGAAAACCATCGTCGTCGTCGCGGACAGTCTGGCAGACTCCGTACAGAGATCCTGAGCAGACTTTCCCATCCCGACTACGACTACATCGTTGTCCCGTAACATTTCAGGGTTCGAAACTTCACACGAATGGTAGATGTCTCCCTCGAACTCGTCTCTGCCCGATAGCTCGGGTATCCTAGGAATGTGATGGGCTCCCGTACAGACGGCCACGTAATCGAACAGGTGCGCTACTTCTGGCTCCGTTCTGTCGGTGGCATCACGGGTTGTTACTTTCCACTTCGACGCCGACTGTTCGATGTTCTGTACCTCTATGCCCAGCTCGATGCAGTCGTCGATACCGAATTCGTTGATGTATTCGTACAGGTACGTCTGCAACTGCTCCCCGTCCGCGTAGCCGTCCCCCCACGGCTTGTCGATCAATTCGGCGAACCCCGTCGGGAGCTGATGCTGAAGATTGATGTAGCGTCTGTTTGACGACCACGTCCCGCCGAGTTCTCTCGACTTCTCGTAGAGAGTGACGTCGAATCCGTCGGCGAGAAATACCTTCGCAGTTGCGATTCCACCGATACCACCGCCGATGACACAGACTTCGCCTAGATCGGCCATATCAAGATGACGTATCAGTATTTAATTAATCTTTTGTTAATTTAATCTATACTACTATAGATCGGTAGCAGCCGGCGATCGGTGCCGTCAGATCCGCTCACCAAGCGGTTTCGAGTACCATCTGTAGCTCTTCTCTGGTCGGATCGAGATCGGCGGGCGCGTTCGCCAGAAACCCGTTTTCGGCGACGATTGCCGCCACGTCCTCGAGTTCTTCGTACTCCGGATGATCGTCCAGATCGGAGATCCGTCCGGGGAGATCCATCGCATCGCGCATCGCAGCGACCCCGTCGACCGCGAGTTCGGCTGGCGACTCGGCCTGTTCGTCCGTGGCAATCGGGCCGAATATGTCCGCGAGAATCTCACGACGGCCGTCCACGTTGTCGAAAATATACTGCAACACTGCGGGGGTAACCGTGGCGTGTGCTCGTCCCTGATGGACGTCCCACTCGCTCGCCAAGCCCTGACCGAACGCGTGGAGTATCGACAGTGTGTGTCCATCGCCACGGGAGGTACCGTACCGTGCGAGGACTACTCCGAGCACCGCCCGTTCGAGTGCTTCCGAGTCTGGATCTTCCGTTTTCAGTGCCGGGAGGCTGTCCCGGGCCAGCCGCAGGCCGTGGATCGCTGTTGCATCCGTAATCGGCGTGGAATTCGACGCGTACAACGTTTCGATAGCCTTATTGATCCCGTTCATCGCCGATGATGTGAGCACTGTAGAGGGCGTTGTGGCGATGATCTCCAGATCGTAGAACAGGGCGGTGGGCATAACGCGGGGATCCGCAACACCCCCTCCGACAGGTTCCTCTACCGGATCCGTCTCTGGCGCTGCCGAGATTCCCGCTCCGTGTGAAAAGGCAGCACCCGCGAGCGTCGTCGGAACGGCAAAACCTGGCGGGACAGCACAGTCAGATTCGGGACCCATCACGGTTCCCTGTTCTGCGAGTTCAGCGGCGACTTCGTCGTGTGTAGCATCTCTGCCAGCGAGAAGGCGGGCAACCGTTACAATATCGAGTGTGCTCCCACCGCCGACTGCGACAAGCCCATCTGCGTCGTGTTCGTCGAACGCTTCGGCGACGGTCCAGGCAGTCCCAAGTCGTTTTGCGGGCGTCGTTTCCGGCAGTACATCGATGACCGTATCTCCCAGCCCATCGAGTACCGGATCCATCACCGCTGGTTGTGTCCCGACGGTCTGTCCAGTTACCACGAGAACGCGTGATACGCCCTCGTTCTCCAGTTCGCCCGCGAGTTCACTCGTGCAACCGTTACCGAAGTGGACCGTTCCCGGTCGATACTCGTACCGGAACCCGCGCTCGCTGTACAGTCGGTCATAGATACCGTCCAGTTGATTAGTAGTACTGTCGCCCACTCTGTTGCCTGTGTTCGAAGGCATTGTCAAATGAAATACCTCATAACTTAAATAATTTACTAATAGTATTGATTTTAATTTCTATGAGGGGAACAGTGCGAGCGCCGGCTCCTGTCCGCTCGATCAGGGTGGCACACTGTGCCACTGACAGTCGGCGGGACGCAGCCCGACAGCGGCGGTAGCTACGGAGACTAATCAGTATCAGAGGAGAGAGCCACCAGTCGGTGGCTTTTTCCAGTACTATTGCGTGCAGTATATTATGTTCCACGAGATAGAAAATAGTTCCCGATCGGATATCCGTGATCTCCAGAACGAACGACTCAGAGAAACGCTCTCGACCGTTACCGAACGTTCCGACTTCTATAAAAACATGTTTACCAGGCAGGATATTTCTCCAGACGCGATCGGAACTGTTGACGATCTTCCTAAAATTCCGTTCACGACGAAACGTGCTCTCCGTTCCCGGTATCCGGACGGAATGTTCACTGCTTCCTGGAGTGATATCCGGCGTATCCACTCGTCAACGGGATCGACCGGAACGGCGAAACTGGTCGCGTACACGGAGAAAGACCTGAAAACGTGGGCGTCGCTCAACGCTCGTGCACTGTACGCCGGTGGCGGGCGTCCGGGAGACGCGATCCAGAACGCCACGAATTATGGAATGGTAAGCGGCGGGCTGGGCTGGCACTACGCTATCGAGGAACTCGGGGCCACCGTCGTTCCCACGGGGGTCGGGAACACCCAGAGACAGCTCGGGCTGCTACGAGACCTCGATGTAGAAACACTGATCTGTTTACCATCGTATGCGCTCTTTCTCGCGGAAGCCATCGAAAAGCAGGGCAAAGATCCCGGAGCGCTTTCACTTCGCTCGATCCAGATCGGCGCCGAACCATCGAGCAGGGCGCTCCGTCGGTACCTCGAAGACGCGTTCGATTGTATCGTCTCGGAAAATTATGGCCTGTCCGAAATGTTCGGCTCCGGTGTTGCAATTGAATGTGCACACGCACGCGATGGGCTCCACGTCTGGGAGGATCACTTCTACCCTGAGATCGTCGATCCGGATACCGGCGAGCGACTCCCGGAGGGAGAGAGGGGCGAACTCGTTCTTACGTCGCTTACGAAAGAAGCGATGCCACTCATCCGATATCGCACCGGTGACCTGGCCAGCATGACCACAGCAACCTGTGACTGTGGTCGAACACACGCCCGGATCTACGTGGCTGCGAGGCGAGAAGATATGATCGATCTGGAGAACGCGTATCTTTCTCCCACTGAAATAGAGCGTGTCCTGCTGTCTGTTCCGGGTCTGTCACCACAGTATCGGATTGACCTCGGTAGAGAGGACCACGACGAGACGCTCGCGATCACGGTCGAACCCGAACGGGGATCCGATTTTGGACCCGCCAGTCTCGAACAGCAGGCTCGCGATCGGTTGCGAAACGACCTGTCTCTCGATGCCGTCCACGTCGACGTCGTCGATCCAGACAGTCTGACCCGCGCGCTGGACGGCCAGAAGTTCTCCAGACTGCACGATCATCGCGACTGATACCGTCGGACAACAGTCAGTTACGGTGTTCGATCTCCCGTTCGATCGATTATCATCACGCCTCCGACCGCAGATACATCGTCTCCGTCCGGATCAACGTTCACACACCGTTTCGATTACCGACCCGATTCGATCGATCTCTTCGACCGAAAGGTCGTGATACATCGGCAAGGACAGTACTCGTTTCGAGTAGTGCTCAGTCATCGGGAGATTGGCCCGGATCTGATCGCAGGTACGCTGATAGTATGCTGTCCGGTGTACCGGTTCGAAGTACACCTTCGATGCGATCCCTGCGTCCGATAGCGATCGGATCGCATCGTCACGGGTAGACTGGTCGTCGAACGTGACCGTATACAGTTGATAGACGTGGTTTCCTCCACTGGGATCACTCATCGGTTCGACCCCGCTTACCGAAGCGAAGCGTGCCTCGTAGTGTCGGGCGACTCGCCGCCGACAGGAGATCAGATCCTCGATTCGATCGAGCTGTGCGACACCGATCGCTGCCACGACATCGGCCATCCGATAGTTGGTGCCGAGTGTGCTGTACTCGCCCGTGGTGCTCGATTCGAAGTAGTCGCTCGACATTCTGCCGTGGGACCGATACAGCGAAAGCTCTGATGCGATGTCGTCGTCGTCGGTCACTATTGCTCCCCCCTCTCCAGTCGCGGCGACCTTGTTCTGGCAGAAGCTGAACATCCCAGAGTCGCCAAACGTGCCAACTGCTGTCCCGTTCAGGGTGGCTCCGAACGCTTCTGCTGCATCTTCGATCACGGTGAGATCGGCGGCGTCCGCGATAGCATCGAGCGCGTCGATCTGGCAGGGGCTGCCAGCGTAGTGAACGGGAATGATCGCTACCGTATCGTCGGTCACGAGGCTATCGACGTGGTCTGGATCGAGGCCGTACGTCTCGCTCTCGATGTCGGCAAACACCGGATCGGCACCGACGATCCGAACTGCGTTCACAGTCGAGATGAACGTAAACGATGGAACGATCACCTCGTCTCCCTCACCGATCCCGTGTGCACGGAGCGCCGCGACCAGCGCGGTCGTCCCGGAGTTGAAGACGATCGCGTGTTCGGCGTCGACAAACGCTTCTATCCGTTCTTCGAATCGGTCGACGTACGGACCGTTGGCCCAGTGTTTCCCCCGGGTAATAGAGTCCACGACGTTGGTTATCTCTTCGCGTCCCCAAGAAATTTCGAAAAGAGGGATCTCGTCCGACGACTGTTGCTCTGCCGTAACTTGGTACGTACTGTTGGACATTTATTCGATCTCGCTTGCAATTCGATTTTTGCCGCCGACATCTATCTCCGCTCCAACCATCTCGGCAAGCGTCTCCGGTGAGAGGGCCTTTGCGTCCGCGGAGCTGTACTCAGTATCGAGAGAACTGTTGTAGTCTGTACCGTCCGCGATATGGGGCTTGATCAGGAACGCATCGTCCAGTTCGACGGCGTTCGAGATTTCATCCCCGGAGATGAGCTTTTCGTGGATCCGTTCGGCCGGACGTTTACCGATTATATCGAGGTCGATATCCCGCCGGTCGTGGCCGAATTTGCGTGCAAAACGGTCGCGCATTCCCTTGGCGAGATCGCCGACACGGAACGCAGGCATCTTCAGTACGACGATGTCCCCTGATTTCATACGATTCTGTGGACCGAACGTGAGCGTCACAGCCCGGCCGACCGGCATAATGAACCGTGTCATGTCTGGATCGGTGATGGTAATCGGTCCGCCGGCCTCGATCTGATCGAGAAAAATCTGGACAACTGAACCGGGTGCTCCAAGGACGTTACCGAAGCGAACGCAGTTGAACCGTGTGCTGGTTTCTCTGGTGTTTGCGGAGGTAACAACTCGTTCCATGACGAGTTTCGTTGCCCCCATTACCGAGATTGGGTTCGATGCCTTATCGGTGCTGATGGCGGTAAACGAGTCTACTCCCTCGCTGATCGCAGAACGGGTGAGGTTCTTCGTACCCAGAATGTTCGTTTTGGCGGCCTCGTACGGATTTTTTTCACTCAACCCGACGTGCTTTATTGCGGCTGCGTGGAATACAGCATCGACGCCGCTCATCGCACAGTCAACGCGCTCTCTGTTACGAATATCCCCAATGAAAACAGAAACGTCGTCCCCGTATTTCTTTTTTAGTCGAAAAACGTTCTTTTCGTCATTATCTAACACCCGTACCTCACTGGCGTGCTGATTGATTGCTTTATCCACGAGTTCGGATCCGATGAATCCGCTTCCGCCCGTCACCAGTACTGACTTCCCTGCCACAGTATTCGCTTCTGACATCTCCTATAATTATTTTTTGCACTGTTTAAATATATATCTTTTGGTGAATCATTATTTAACTTATATATAAAATAACTAATAGTGATATGTGAGATAAACGTTCCGGACACCCACACGACTGATACGGCAGTTCAGGCGAGAGAGCCCTGCAGTGAGGACAGGGCGGAACGTCTGACAGTTTCTCGACGGTGGCTACTTCTATGAGTTCGATACGTAAGACTATCTGTGCCCTGAGATACCACAGAACGGGAGGGAGGAGAAGTATTTTCCATACTACGAAACATTAATTGCTCCCCTCTTTAATAAATATGTATGTCCGATGTTCGGTATACACCAGCCGTGGAACTCGCATCGCAGGTTCGACGAAGGGAGCGTTCACCAGTCGAGGTGGTAGATGAGTTCGTGGCGCGAATCGATCGCCGAAACGACGAACTCAACGCGTACGTTACCGTAATCGAGGACGAGGCCCGACGAGCAGCGAAGGATCTCGAACGTGCGATAGAGCGCGGAGAACGCGCCGGACCGCTTGCGGGCGTGCCGATCGCACTGAAGGATCTGTACGGGTTCAAGCAGGGCGTCAGACATACGTTCGGTGCAGTGCCGTTTCGAAACAATGTCGCCGACGAGAACGCACCGTTCGTGACTAGGTTAGAAGACGCTGGTGCGATCGTCCTCGGGATGACGAACTCACCTGAGTTCGGTCACAAGGGGACTACGGACAATCGTCTGTTCGGACCCACGAGCACGCCCTTTGACCTTGACCGAAACGCGGGTGGTTCGTCGGGTGGAAGTGCCACAGCAGTCGCCGACGGCCTGGCGACCGTGGCCCACGGTGGTGACGCGGGTGGATCGCTACGCATTCCGGCCTCGTGCTGTGGCGTCTACAGCATCAAACCGACGTTCCGCAGGGTAGCCTCGGTTGAACGGCCGAACGCGTTCGTCGGCACGTTCGGTAATTATGTGCATCACGGCCCCATCACTCGAACCGTTCGGGATGCAGCACTGATGTTAGATGTCATGACCGGCCCCCATCCGCGCGATCCAACCAGCCTTCCAGAGGTTCAGACGAACTTTGTAAACGAGATGGATAGCTCCATATCGGGACTGAAAATCGCTTATACGCCAGATTTCGGAACCTTTCCGGTCGAGCAGCAGGTCAGAACGACCGTCGACGAAGCGGTCAGAGAGTTCGAGCGACTCGACGCCACGGTCGATGAAGTCGAGTTCGAACTCGATCGGTCTCACCGCGAGCTGGCCGACATCTGGCTGACGGGTACTGCGGCGAGCTACGCTGCCATGGCCGAGAGACTCAGGCGAGAACGAGGTCTGGACTTGCTGGGCGAACACCGCGAGGAGCTGTCTGCCGAAGTCGTTCGGTTGATCGAACGCGGACAGGACGTGAGTGTGGTACAGTATTCGCGGCTGCAACAGATCCAGACGGCTGTGTTCGACCACATCGAGGATATCTTCGAACGCTACGATCTGCTGGTTTCTCCGACCTTGGCCTGCCGACCTGTGCCGAACGTCAGCGATGGCCCCACACTCGGTCCCACCGAAGTCGATGGCGAACCTGTCGAACCCACCATCGGCTGGTGTATGACGTTCCTGTTCAATTTCACTGGCCATCCCGCCGCATCGGTTCCAGCTGGTCTGGATGAATCCGAGCTGCCAGTCGGGATGCAACTCGTCGGCCCGCGGTTTGCGGACAGTCGTGTCCTCGCTGCAAGCGCGGCGTTCGAGCGCATCCGTCCGTGGGCCGACACCTACCCGTCCCGCTGTTGACTTCCAGACAGACGTTGTAGGCTGTCAGAGCGAACAACCGTCCGATTATCGTTCACCAGCGCGGTCCCGCTCAGAGCTCTGCCTCACGCCTGCGTTCGAACGCCTCGAACGCCCCCTGCTCGATGTCGATACAGACGTAGCGTGCCTCGTCACCGAACACTCGTTCAGCCGCGAGTGCAGCCGGAGCAGTGCCTGCACAGGGAACGAGAATCAGTTCACCGGGGTCGACCAGCCCCTCGATCCAGTCAGTGTACGGTTCGATCGGTTTCTGACTCATCCAGCCGTAGTCGCTCCCGATTCGTTCTTGCTTTGCCAGCTGTCGGGCCGGTGCGTCAGTCTCCCGGTTGGTCGACCCGTTGTGTGCGAATACGACAAGGTAGCCACTGCGTGACAGATATATTCCTTTCGACTCTCTACTCGGGGTACCGTCCTCCGAGAGGTAGGTAACTCCCCCCATTTTCCGGTAGCCACCGCCGTCGTACTCCCTGTGTGCCTGTGATGCGTCCCCCCACTCAGTAACGAGATACTGGACAAGGTGGGGTGCGACCCAGTCTTGGGCGTCGGAAACGAGCCATCCCCCCTCTACCAGTGCGTCCTTACACTGATCGAGAATGTCTACGCTCGTCGCCGAGCTCTCGTCGGCTTCCGATTCCAGATGACTGGCAAACGCATGTGTGCTGTAGGTTACATCGAGCCGTTTTATTCGCTCCGGACTTGCCCACGCATCATCGAGAAACACCGCAGCGGCCTCGTTCTGATACTCGTCGAGCACTTCCGTCGCGTTTCCGACGATATACGTACACCCGTCCTTTATTTTATAAGTTTCCATAGTATACAATTTTAATCAACCAATGAAAAGATACCGGTTTTCTACTGTATAATTTTGGCTCGACGAAGTTCCAAACCATACCTCGGTCTGTATTATCCGGCTGGGGACCGTTCAACTGCGTTCCCGAGGTAGTTCACTGTTCGATGTTTCTGCTGGGACAGTACCAGATCAATTCGTATACACATATATGAATTTTTATTACGGTAGAAATGTAATTCGATACTGTATGTCTGAAACAATTCCCGTCGCTGTTGTCGGCGGTGGCCCAGCCGGGCTCAGTGGTGCGTTGTTCACACAGAAAAACGGTCTCGAAACGACGGTCTTCGATACCGATTCGACGTGGATGCACAAGGCACACCTGTTCAACTATCTCGGTATCGGCTCGATCGACGGCTCCACGTTCATGGAGAACGCCAGAAATCAGGTCGATAACTTCGGTGTCGAACGGAAACAGGGGGAGGAAGTACTCGACGTCAGTACGGATACCGATGGCTTCCGCATCGAAACTGACAGTGGGACGTACACGGCAAACTACGTGATTCTGGCCACCGGAGCAAACCGGGAGCTGGCGGAATCTCTTGGCTGTGAGTTCGACGACGGTGTCGTCGATGTCGATGTCGATATGGAGACCAGTGTGACTGACGCCTACGCGACAGCGGCGATGGTTCGACCGGAAGAGTGGGAGGCAGTCATCTCGGCCGGTGACGGCGCGGCAGCCGCGCTCAACATTCTGAGCAAAGAACACGGCGAACATTTCCATGACTTCGATACGCCCGCCGACGCACAGGCCGTCTTCGCTAAGATGGACTCCGGGGAGTAGCGACGCGCCACATCGGCTCCAGTGATCGGCTGACCGCTCCCGTACGGATCAGTCGAGTGGTTCGGCGGGGACACCGACGACGGTCGTCTCGGGGGGCACGTCACCGACGACGACGGCACCGGCACCGACTGTCGCACCGCGGCCGATTTCGACGTTGTCGCGTACCGTCGCGCCGGCACCGACGAACGCGTCACGACTAACTCGCACCGTCCCGGCCAGCGTCGCATCCGGTGCGATGGTGACGCCCGCTTCCAGAACCGAGTCGTGTGAGAGTACCACCCCACTGTCGACGAGTGTGTGTTCACCGATCGTGACTTCCGGACCAGCGTAGGTCTGTGCGTTCACCGTCGTTCCCATCCCGATGGTCGCCGTCGGCGAGATCGTGGCCGCGTCGTCGACAACGCTGAAAAATTCGAAACCGGCGTCCTGAATCCGCTCGGCCAGTGTCAGACGGACGCCCTGACTGGCACCGAACGAGACGAGAACGCGTGTGGTGTCGGGGTCGAAGTCGGCGAGCGACGACCTGCCGCCGACGATGTCGACGCCAGCCAGCTGTGTTCCGTGTTTCGTTTCATCGTCATCGAGCAACGCGATCTCCTCATCACACCCCTGTCGGTGCAGGATATCGAGAACGACGCGTGCCTGTTGACCAGCGCAATAAAGGACCAGCATGTCAGTAGGTCATCTGTTTCCGCAGGAGACTGCTGTCGAGTGTGACCGATTCGAGCCGTGTAACGAGGTGGTCTGCGACGCTGCCGTGGTCGTATGGGTTGGAACACGAATCCGCGCTGGCCTGTACGCTATCGTCGTGGAGCGCGCTCGCCACGGCATCTGCGATTTCCCCGGTGTCGTGGGGCACAGACGTGACGTTCTCGGCGCGTTCGCGACCATCCTGCCGGGGCCCGATATCCACGACTGGCGTACCGACAGACGGGGCCTCGATGATACCGCTGCTGGAGTTCCCGACGAGTACGTCAGCCGTCGCGAGCAGTCCCAGATATTTGCGGCGCGGGAGACTCGTGAACGTCCGGACCGAATCAGATCCGGTAGCGTCGATTACATCAGCAATGCGCTTCCCGCCAGCGTCGGCGTTCGGTTCGATGAGCGCGACCTGTGTGTCGAGATCGGAGATCGCATCGAGAGTCTGCCGCATCTGTGTTCCGGCCCGTTCAGGCTGTGTGGTGACCGGATGCTGGACCACGAGGGCGAGGGGCCGATCGGTATCGAACCCGAGGTCCTCTCTGATGGCCTCCGGTGGGGTATACGCCTCGTTCCGTATCCTGTCGAGCCCCGGCGCACCGACGACAGTCACGCGCCACTCTGGTTCGCCGAGACCAAGAATCCGTTCTTTACTCTGCTCGGTCGCCGGGAAGTGGATGTGCGCGAATTTCGTGAGTGCGTGTCTGAGGCTGTCGTCGATAGTTGCGCCGGTCAGCGCCTCACCGCCGTGGACGTGGGCGACCGGGACGTTCATATGCGCCGCTGCGACCCCGGCAGCAAACGCTTCGATCCGGTCTCCCAGTACAAGCACAATGTCGGGGTCGACACCCGAAAGCGCGTCAGCGAATCCGGTCATCCCCAAGCCGAGTGACTTGACCATCCCTGCGGTGGTGTCGCTGTCGACCAGCATCTCCACAGTACGTGTTATTTCGAACCCATCGTCACGAATCTCCGTTATCGTGTTGCCATACTGTGGCGACAGGTGCATCCCGGTAACGATAGTCGCCAGGTGCAGCGTCTCACGACGCTCGATTTCGGCCATCGATCCCCGGAGAAGCCCGTATTCGGCACGGGTTCCGGTAACGACGGCAATCGTCCGCTCACCCATTCGACAGTGTCTCCTTGTGGCTTCCCTCGACATCCGACTCGACGATCGGCGACTGAGGGTCGATGTCGACCGCCGCAATACTCCCCACCACCGCATCGAACGTCGACGGTGGCAGACCAGTTGCCGGCCGCAGGATCGCCACTTGGTCGGCCGAAATCCGGTCTCCTTCGCGGATGGTGTCGACGGCATGGAGACTCTTTCGGGAGAGCGTCATGGGTTCCGCTTCGGCCGGTACGGGCTCTTTTGTCGGCGTCCCGCGGGCGGCCGCGGCATCCCGGGCAAGATCGATCGCACGGGCAAGATCGTCGGGTTCGAGCGACGTATCGTGGTCGGGTCCCGGCATCGACTGGTCGAGGGTCAGATGTTTCTCGACGATCTTTGCTCCGGCAGCGACTGCAAAGCCCGGTGTCTCGACGGAAAGCGTGTGGTCAGAAAACCCCACTGGCCCATCGACCAGCTCGTCGAGCGTCCGAATCGCTCGCAGGTTCACGTCTGTCATCTCTGTGGGATAGGCAGACACACAGTGGAGAAAACTCACATCGACGTCCGGGTCCGCACGATCGATGACCTCGGCAGCCGTTTTGACTTCGGCTTCCGTAGACATGCCCGTGCTTACGATCATCGGCCGACCGAGTGTCGCGATACCCCGTAGCAACCGGTGGTCAGTCAGATCGCCCGAGCCGACCTTGATGGCGGCAAGATCGAGTTCGTCCAGAAGGGAGACGCTCTCGGCATCGAACGGGGTAGACAGAAAAGTAATCCCGACATCGTCACAGTACGACATCAGTTCTCGGTGTGCCGATTCGTCTAGTTCGAACTCGCGGATTAGCTCTCGCTGTGTCGGCTCCGCTCCGGTCTGGTCGTTCTGATATGTTGCCGTGGCTGTCTCTTTCGCGACGAGTCGATCCGACGAGTACGTCTGGAACTTGATCGCGTCCGCACCAGCAGTGGCCGCCGCATCGATGAGTTCTGTTGCGAGTTCGACATCGCCGTTGTGATTTATCCCTGCCTCTGCAATAACGAATACTGAACCGTCTTTGATTTTTGTCTGTGATATTTGCATGTAACTGCTGGTTCTTTCTGTCGTGCCTCAGATATTTAAAAGTAGCGTGAGCAGGCAGTGACGGGCCACTGCTGTGAACACGAGACGGTCTTTTGGCTCACGAACGACCGCGACCAGCCTCGCGGTGGTCGTACACGCGGGTTGCTTTCGATCCCCGTGGGCGATCGAGCGTGTTCGGGTCGACGATGGACACGTCGTGGGGCGATACCGGGAGCGTCTCGTCAAGGCGACTGGCGACCCGGTCTGCGAGCACGTCTTGGTCTTCGCTCTCCGTTCGGCGCTGTTCGACGGTGATATGCAGTTCGTCGCCGGCAGGCCCGGGTCGGACATCGATACGGTAGTACGGTGCTGTGCCAGCGACTGCGAGCAGTTCGCGCTCGATAGCGGTTGGATACACGGTGGTGGCCCCCAGAGAAATGGCGTTGGTGAGACGGTCAATCACGTCCACGCGGGCGTGTATTCGACCACGCGGACAGGGGTCGGCCAGTATCCGTGCACAGTCTCCGGTCCGGTAGCGCAACAGCGGCATCGCCTCTTTCGAGAGCGACGTGATCACGAGTTCGCCGTACTCACCGTCCGGGACGCGCTCACCGGTTTCTGGGTCGACGACTTCCGGGAGGAAATGGTCTTCCCAGATGTACATCCCATCCCTGACGGACGAACATTCGGTGGCGATGCCGGCACCGAACAGTTCCGAGAGACCGTAGTGTTCAGTGACGACCGCATCGAACGCATCGGCGATTTCGGTCCGTAGCTGCCCGCTGGTCGGTTCCCCGCCCACGGTGATCGTCGAAACCGGCAGGTCTCCCGGATCCTCGCCGCGTCTGGCGACGGCGTCTGCAATATCGAGTGCAAACGAGGGGAAACAGATCAGCCCATCGACATCGAAATCCCGGATGAGTGCGAGTTGACGATCCAGTCCAGCTGTTGCCGACGGAACGACAGTGGCCCCGAGTTCTTCGAGGCCATCGTGCCAGCCCAGCCCACCGGTCACCAGACCGAGTTTGGCAGCGTTCTGGACGACATCGGTGGCGCTGAACCCGGCAGTCCGAAGCGAACGGGCGATGAGACGCCCCCAGACGTCAAGATCGTCCGGACTGTAGCCGAACCGTTTCGGATCGCCGGACGTCCCCGACGACGTGTGGATCCGTCCGAGACGATCGACCGGGACGGTGAGTAGCTCTCCGGGATCAGTCTGACGGATGTCGCTACTCGTGGTAAACGGGAGAGCGGTCAGTTCCGCGACACTGTCGATATCCGACGGTGAAACTCCCGCTTCGGCTAGCCGGTCGTGATAGAATCCCGTCGACTCGTACACCCGCGCTATCGTCTCACGCAAGCGATCGTTCTGGTGCGCTCTGAGGGCGGCCTCTGACTTACCTGCAGGGTCGTCGGACATCGGTATCTACTATTTAATTTAACGCAGTATAATAGTTATGCGAACACATCGACAGAGCCCGGACACCGCGCTGTCTCGACCGGTAGTCCCGAAAAACGCGGTCATCGAACGCTGTCGGTACCTGGGAACAGACGGAGTACTGTCGTCACGTACCGCCGTTGTCGGGGACTGCGGACACTGATCCGTCTCAGACGATCCGATTCTGGAGCGCAGCGTCGCTGTCCAGTCGCCGAACGTTGGTCGCGACGAGCGAGGAGAGTCGATCGTAGTACTCCGGGGTGTGGCCGGCGTTGTGGGGCGTGATGAAGACGTTCTGAAAGGACCAGAGCGGATGCTCGCGCGGCAAGGGTTCCGGATCGGTCACATCGAGCGCTGCACCACCGATCGCGTTTCGTCGCAACACCTCTACCAGCGCGGAGGTATCGATAACAGCACCACGACCGACGTTTACTACTATCGCGTCGGGCGGAAGCGTCGCCAGCGCTTCGGCATCGATGAGTCCACGCGTCTCATCGGTCAGTGGAGCCGTGATCACGAGATACTCCGTTCGTGATAGCGCCTCGTGAACGTCGTCGAATCCGAACACGTCGTCGGTCGGGCCACCGTTCTCAGGTGTGTACCGAACCCCGATCGTCTCAGCGCCGAACGGTTCGATCAGTTCGACTACCGCTCTACCGATCGCACCCATTCCAACCACCGTAACGGTACTTCCGTTGAGTTCGCCGGTCGGGTACGCACGCCACTCGCAACGATTGGCCTGACGCCAGGCACGGTGGAACTGGTTCGTGAACGAAAGGAGGACACCGATCACGTGTTCGGCAACGTTCTGTCCATGGACGCCAGCACCGTTCGTCACGGCGACATCCCGGGCCTCGAACGCTTCGAGTGGGAGGTGGTCCGTTCCCGCATACATACACGCGAACAGACGGAGTTTCTCTGCCTCTTCGAGGAAAGACTCGTCGATATCGGGTCCGGTCGCTACCGTCGCCCTCCCGAGAAGTCGCCGCTCTTCGGCAGGAGTATCCGCGACCGCGACATCGTACCCCGGGAGGCGTTCCCGGAGCACTGCAGCGTAGTCGGCAGCCGTGAGGTGCTGCTCTTTCTGGCGCAAAACGCATATATCTGGTGTGTTCATACCCGTACTTCGTTGTACGTGTCCATCCCCATATATTATTAAACTATCTGTGATAATATACAGTCGGTAAATATGTGTCTCTGTAAACGCTACCGATCCGCTGTCGAACTGACTGCAGCTTGGTCGATTCGTTCTGGTGGCTATATCAGCCGTTGGGAGTCGTCGGTACATCTCGGGACGGGTCGCCCGAAACGTCTTGGAACGGTGGAAGGATGATCGGGGTCTGGACCTACCCTCAGACACTGCTGGCAGAGGGCATTGAAAAAGCGTGTGAAGACCTGGCTGCCCGCGGCGTGACATCACTCAGCGTCGCATCCCACCACCACTCCGCGAGAGTGCTTCAACCGAGGGTACCCGACTCGCTCTTTGCGAACTGGAGGGGGGGCTGTAACTTCGAACCCGACCCCGAACTGTTCGCTGGGTCGCCGATTCAACCGATCCGAAACGACGGGACGAACACCGACGAACCGCTCACCCGAATCGTCGATGCCGCTGCCGATTGCGGCATCGAGGCGAACGCCTGGACGGTGTATTTCCACAGCACTCGGCTCACTGCCGAAAACCCCGCCTACCGGATGGAAGATGCCTTCGGAACGGTTCACGAGCACGCGCTCTGCCCGTCGAACCCCGCCGTTCGGCAGTACTTTGCGACCGTCACGCAGGCCGTCACCGAACGAGGCGTCGATGCAGTAGAGCTGGAAGCGGTCAGATACCCGTCCGCATTTCATGGCCACGGGGACGACTACGGTCACGATGCACGCCAAGTACTTCCTACCGAGACCGAAACGCGACTGCTGTCACAGTGTTTCTGTGACGCCTGCAGGGAAAAGGCACAGGATCATCCCGTCGACTTCGACCGTGCCCGCTCGGCCGTCCGAGAGTTCATCAGAAACTCGTTCGAAAATCCTGCTCGAGAGCCGATGTCTCTCTCCGACGTTCTCGTAGAGACTCCGGTTTTACGCGAGCTGTTCGAGTTCCGTGCGTCCCGTATCGACCGCTTTTTCGAGCGTCTCTCGGCAGTCACTGGCGACGTGACTGTCGTCGGATACGTTCGCGAGGCCGACCCCGACTGGAGCGCCGGGCGAACGATCAGTTCGATGGCCCGACACTGCGATCGGCTCAGGCTGTTCTGTTATGTATCCGATCCAACCGTTGCACGAGAACGGATTCGGACGCTGCAACGACAGGTGTCCGTGCCGGTGGATGCAGGCGTGAGTCTCGACCCGTCACTGATCCGGTCTGGCGACGAATTTGCCGAACTGATGCGGGCGATCAACGGGGAGGTCGACGGCACTGTAACTGTATTCAATCACGCGATGATGACGGACAGGCAACTGGAGTGGCTCGAACCGTGGGCCTAGTCCCGGTTCGCGTCAGGGGGATTAGCGCCTATGATTAGCTAACGTACCGGTCTTCGAACGTGACAACTGTGCCGACACGCAGCCGCCGATCACGACGGGAACGAGTACGCAAAGCGAACGCCCACGACGTCAGTTGCCGGCAGACGTCACGACTGTCGTCTCTGTTCGTTTCTGGTCGATCTCCCGTTGGAGGCGTCTGGCGATCTCGGCCGTCTCGGTGCCGTGGATTTCGTTGGCGTCCCGGTCTCGTACCGTGATCGTTCCGCTCTCCTGTTCGTCGTCACCGACGATCACCAGATACGGCACCCGTTTTTCATGTGCCGACCGGATCTTCCTGCTCAACGTCCACGACCGGTCGTCGACATTGACCCTGAACTCGTCGAGTGAGTCGGCGACTGCGGCTGCGTAGTCGGCGTTCTGGTCGCTGATCGGGAGCACTCTGATCTGTGTCGGAGCCACCCATGGTGGAAGTCGGCCAGCAAAATGTTCGAGGAGCAGGCCCATCAGATACTCGAACGAAACCAGCAGCCCTCGATGGATGACGACCGGACGCCTGTCGTCTCCGTTCTCATCGGTGTAGGTCAGATCGAACTTCTCCGGCAATCGGTAATCGAGCTGATACCCCGATCCTTTCCATTCGCATCCCAGTTCGTCGATCAGACAGATCTCGATTTCTGGCGCGTAAAAGGAACTCTTTTCGACGACATCGTACGGTACGTCCAGCGTGGAAAGCACCGACCGCAACTGATCGAGCGCTCGCCTCCACTCCTCGTGTTCGCGGTTTTCCTCGGAACCGACCGCAAGCTGGTACGTTGTATCGAGATCGAAAGTCGCTGCGAGTTCTTCGAACGGCTCGATCGATCGAACGAGTTCGTCGTGGACCTGATCGCGACGGGCAAAGATGTGGCCGTCTGGCTGTGTGTACCGTCGCGTCCGCACGATTCCTTTCGTCTCGCCGGACCTGTATTTTCGATACAGCGTCGCGATCTCGGTGTATCGCACCGGAAGTTCACGATACGAATACGCCTTCGTATCGAACAATCGGATGTGGTTGGGGCAGTCAGTCGGTTTGAGGCCGTACTCCTCCCGGCCCTGAGTCCAGCAGTACGCGTCATCCTGTTCGAAAAACTGTGAGTAGTGATCGGACGTCTTCCAGATCTGCGTTTTGTTCATCTCCGGGGTCTGTACTTCCTGGAAGCCGATGTCCGTATCCAGTGACCGAACGTATTCGATGAGTTCCGATCGTACCGACTGGCCGTCCGGGTAAAAATAGGGACAGCCGGGTGCACTGTCCTGGACTGTAAACAGGTCCATCTCTCGGCCGATCCGAATGTGGTCTCGCTTTTCGACCTCGTCCTGAAACTGCCGGTAGTCTTCGTATTCTGCTTCCGTCTGGAACGCAACCCCACGGACACGTACTACCGTGTCGGCTACGTGATCTTCGTCCCCAGCAGCAGTCGAATCGTCGTCAGTATCGGCCTGAACCGCGGAGACACCGGTCAGCTCGAAGAACTCCAGTTCGCCGGTCGAGTCGAGGTGCGGGTTCTCACCGACAGCGATCGATCTCTCGTTGCTTTCGGTATCCGTGCTACTGGTCTCGATACTGAGATCCAGATCGGCCGCACAGAGCTCTTCGATCTCCGTTTCGATCGCATCCAGATCAGTGCCGGTTATATCTGCGTTCTCGAACTCGTAGTAGAACTGTTCGACCGGTGAGCCACTCCAGCCACTTGACGACGCCGAGCCAGACCCACCAACCGGTGTCACCGACGGCCACAGTCGCTGTACGGCGGTTGCGAGCAGCTGGCTTGCAGTCTCCCGCACTACCTCTCCATGTCGATCAGCGTCCGGTGTCACGATCTGAACCGTCGCGTTCGACATCAGTCTGTACTCTTTCGGAACCAGCGTTCCGTCGACGACACCAGCAGTACAGGCTTCGCCGAGGCCGGTTCCGATCTCGTATGCGATATCCGCCACCGAAGATCCCGCTTCGACGAAAAGCTCCCCACCATCCGGCAGTTGTAGCCGTATCTCTTCCATATTTCTGTTATGATATAATAAAATAAATACTTTTTGGTAGCCATAAATACTGATCCAAAAGCAGATACGGTGGCCTGATCGATTCGTCGCTGACCAGTACGACAGCTCATTCTCGATCGGACGCGTACGCGTCTCCCGCTCGTGCGGCGAGCCGAGCGACTCGAAGCGGTTCGGGTCGCCCACCCGTGGGCGTAAACGCCCGAACGATCCGGGCAGCCTCCTCGTGCGTACAGCCGACCGCTCTCATGTACACCTGCTCGTCGTTGACTGTCACCGGCTGGCGCTCGGGAAGCGATCGATACTGCGCTCGGCGCTCGTCGAGTTCGACACCGGAGAACGCATCGGTGAGGCCAGCTTCGAGGCCGTCGCTGTCTTCGAAGGTGACGGCGAGGACGGGTCGATCGGCTACAGAGTGAACCTGCGACAGATCGAGCAGGTTGTACCACGCCGGAGCGACGGCACCGAGGAAGACGTACCGCACGT
>LKMJ01000720.1_pt1 | contig 26845 bp, 19 predicted proteins | sample 643391 | NCBI WGS metagenome assembly LKMJ01 (sample SAMN04112250, study PRJNA286221) | soda lake metagenome | biome: soda lake; feature: Kulunda Steppe; material: water; isolation source: sample PL-Br10 brine of Picturesque Lake | place: Russia: Kulunda steppe | collected 2010-07 | reverse complement strand
GGCGACGAGGAAGCCGGTGTCGATCGGACGACACCAGACGAACTCGCCGAACAGACAGAGATCGATCGGACCCGGATCAACGAGATTCTCTCGGGCTCGTTCCGACCCCGAGAGGGCCAGCGCAAGGCCATCGAGAAAGCACTCGACATCGATCTCACCGAGGAAGATACGAACAAGCTGATGCCGAGTGACATCCGAGACTGGTTCGAGGACATCCCCGATGAGGATATCGAAGTGCTGGGGATCGACCCCGAGCGATCGCGGCCCGAATGGATGATCCTGACCGTTCTTCCCGTACCGCCGGTCACAGCACGCCCATCGATCACGCTCGACAACGGCCAGCGATCCGAGGACGACCTCACACACAAGCTTGTCGACATCATCCGGATCAACCAGCGGTTTATGGAAAACCGTGAGGCCGGTGCGCCACAGCTGATCATCGAGGACCTCTGGGAGCTGTTACAGTACCACGTCACGACGTTTATGGACAACGAGATTTCGGGGACGCCGCCGGCCCGCCACCGGTCGGGACGACCACTAAAGACCCTCTCCCAGCGACTCAAAGGCAAGGAAGGGCGGTTCCGTGGCTCGCTCTCCGGAAAGCGTGTCAACTTCTCGGCACGGACAGTTATCTCGCCAGATCCAACGCTCAGCTTGAACGAGGTTGGGGTGCCCGATCGGGTCGCCAAAGAGATGACCCAGACGATGAACGTCACCGATCGGAACGTCTCCGAGGCACGGCGGTTCGTCGCGAACGGTCCGGAGGGGCATCCGGGAGCCAACTACGTTCGTCGACCGGACGGACGCCGGCTGAAGGTGACCGAAAAGAACTGCGAACAGCTCGCCGAAAAGGTCGACGCAGGCTGGGAGGTCAACCGGCATCTCGTCGACGGAGACATCGTCATCTTCAACCGCCAGCCGTCGCTGCACCGAATGTCGATCATGGCCCACGAGGTCGTGGTCATGCCACACAAGACGTTCCGGCTGAACACTGTCGTCTGTCCGCCGTACAACGCCGACTTCGACGGTGACGAAATGAACATGCACGCCCTCCAGAACGAGGAGGCCCGTGCGGAAGCCCGTGTGCTGATGCGCGTCCAAGAACAGATCCTCTCTCCGCGTTTCGGAGAAAACATCATCGGGGCCATTCAGGACCACATCAGCGGGATGTATCTGCTGACCCACGACAACCCACAGTTCAACGAGACCCAGGCACTGGACCTGCTGCGTGCGACGCGGATCGACGAGCTACCAGAGCCAAGCGGGACCGACGACAACGGGGAACCGTACTGGACCGGCCACGACGTGTTCTCGGAGCTGTTGCCCGACGACCTCAATCTCGAGTTCACTGGCACCGTCGGCGACACAGTCATCGTCGAGGACGGCCACCTGGTTCAGGGAACGATCGCCGAAGACGAAGTCGGTGAGTTCGGCGGCGAGATCGTCGACACCATCACAAAAGTCTACGGAAACACCCGCTCGCGGGTCTTTATTAACGAGGTCTCGACGCTTGCAATGCGGGCGATCATGCACTTCGGGTTCTCGATCGGGATCGACGACGAGACGGTCCCTACCGAGGCACGGAACCGCATCGACGAGACGATCGCAGATGCAAACGATCGAGTCGAAGAGTTGATCGAAGCGTACGAACGTGGCGATCTGGAAAGTCTTCCGGGACGGACGATCGACGAAACGCTCGAAATGAAGATCATGCAGACACTCTCCCGTGCGCGTGACAACGCCGGGACGATCGCAGAGGAGCACTTCACTGAGGACAACCCGGCAGTTGTCATGGCCAGTTCCGGTGCTCGTGGCTCGATGCTCAACCTGACCCAGATGGCTGGCTGTGTCGGCCAACAGGCAGTTCGTGGCGAGCGGATAAATCGTGGCTACGAGGATCGCACCCTCAGCCATTACAAACCCAACGACCTTTCCGCGGAGGCACACGGCTTCGTCGAGAACTCGTATACCGGCGGTCTCACGCCACGAGAGTTCTTCTTCCACGCGATGGGTGGCCGCGAGGGGCTGGTCGACACCGCAGTGCGGACCTCCAAGTCCGGCTACCTCCAGCGTCGACTCATCAACGCCCTGTCAGAGCTCGAAACGCAGTACGACGGCACCGTCCGGGACACTACCAATACGATCGTCCAGTTCGAGTTCGGCGAGGACGGCACCTCGCCGGTTAAAGTCTCGGCTGGTGACGAGAACGAAATCGATGTCGAAGCGCTCGCCGATCGCATCGTCGCCAACGAGTTCGACTCCGAATCCGAGCGGGCGGCGTTCTTCAACGCTGATCGAGAGCCAACGAACCTCTCGGAGAAAGCGGATGATCACCGCTTCTATGAGAGCCAGGAGGTGACCTCCGATGACTAACTACGACGTCGACGACGACACGGTTGCCGTGGTCGAGGACACTGATCTCCCAAGACGGCTCAAAGACAACGTCTACGAAACAGTCGAGAGTCGCGACGAGATGACCATCGAGGACGTTGACAAACTGGCAAAAGCCGTCGAAGCCCGGTACCAGGATACCCGCGTCGATCCGCTTGACCCCGTTGGGACCGTCAGCGCGCAGTCGATCGGTGAGCCTGGAACACAGCTGACGATGAACACCTTCCACTATGCGGGTGTCGCAGAGATCGACGTGACGCAGGGGCTGCCTCGGCTGATCGAGTTGGTCGACGCGCGGAAAACCCCTGATACGCCGATGATGACCGTCCATCTGGAAGACGAGTACGCTACCGAACGGGAGAAAGCCCACGAGGTCGTCTGGAAAATCGAGGCAACTAACATCCTCGCACTGGGTGATGTGTCGACGAACGTTGCGGATATGCGCGTCCAGATTTCGCTCAACCAGGACACGTTAGAAGAGCGGATGATCACGCCCGAGGAGGTCGCAGAGATCATCGAGGATCATCTCGGCGTGAACACGGTTCAGGAGGGAACGAGCATCGAGTTCGGTCCCGAGGAGCCATCCTACCGTGACCTGTTACAGTTGGTCGAGGAGCTTCGCGACATCACGTTCAAAGGTATCGAAGAAATCTCCCGGGTTGTCATCCGCCGCGAAGAGATGGATGACGGCAGCGAGGAGTTCGTTCTCTACACCGAAGGATCGGCGTTCGGGGACGCACTCGAAATCGAGGGGGTCGACGCCTCGCGGACGACATGCAACAACATCCACGAGATTCACCGCACCCTCGGAATTGAGGCTGCGCGTGAGACCATCATCGAGGAAACCAACAACACGCTTGCAGAGCAGGGCCTCGACGACGTGAACGTCCGTCACCTGATGCTCGTCGCCGACATGATGACAAACCGCGGTGAGATCGAGTCGATCGGTCGCCACGGAATCTCCGGATCGAAAAACTCCGTCCTCGCCCGGGCGGCCTACGAGGTCACCGTCAACCACCTGCTCAACGCAGCAATCCACGGCGAGATCGACGATCTGGATGGCGTCATCGAGAACGTCATCGTCGGGAAACCGATCAAGATCGGTACCGGGGATGTCGATCTTCGGATGGGATCGTCATCCGGGACGGCAGACTGATCGATGGCCGTCAGACTCACTGACGACGCTCGCCAGTATCTCGCCGCCTTCGAGGACGTGACGGGCGTCGGTGGAACAGACTGCCTCATCGGAGAGACCGGTCGACTCGTGATCGTCGTCGCCGCCGATCGGATCGGTGAGGCGATCGGCCCCGGCGGGAAAACGATCCAGCGATTCGAAACCCGTGTCGGCAAGGAGGTCCGACTCGTCGAGGATGCCGACGATGCTGAGACGTTCGTCGCAAACACGCTCGCTCCCGCAGCCGTCTACAACGTCACGATCAGCGAAAACGACGACACCGTCGCCTACGTCGAAGTCGCCGAAGACGACCACGGCGTCGCGATCGGTTCGGAGGGGCGGACGATCGAGACGGCACGCCGACTGGTCGAACGGCATTTCGCGATCGACGACGTGCAGTTGCTCTGATCGGCTCCGTCTCAGGGAGTCGGTTCAGTTGGTACTACTCAACCCATGTCGGTAGTGGGTCGTTGCGCAACGCGCTGAGACCGGAGCTAGTCGCACAACGATACTTCGTGATGAGAAGACAGTGATAGACTTGCTACAATCGTGTACTCTGAATGTGGAATATATTAATACATCTCCAAGAGTAACGAAGAAGTATGAGGTCCAAAATAGCTGCCGTGTGGAACGACAAAACGTGGAGATACCCGATCGTTTCTGGTATCCTCTCGATTCCGTTCTTCTTCATACTACAGTATATTGGACCAGGATTTTATGTTGTTCTCCCCCCGCTTGTCGGTGGGATTGTGGCCGGAATATGGGCAGGTGAGACACCAGTATCGAGTGCGCGTATCGGGTGGCGTGCCGGATTGGTGAGCGGACTTGCAATCGTATATGGGACTGGCCAGTTTCTGGTTTCGACAGCAGATATTTGGATTGAATTTCCACTCATTTTATCTGTCGCTACAGTCGTTATTTTCTCGCTAGTGGCTTCACTCTATATCATCGTGTATGGTGTCATCGGTAGTGTCGGCGGAGTCGCTGTCGGGTGGACTGATCGTACTTCCAGACACTCTGTGTGACGAAGTGGCGATCGGTGTGTACATCGTTTCAGTTGCTACTATACGCGATCGATCGCGCGTGTATTCGGGAATCTGTGAGCCTCCGAGCGTCGCTACCGTCTGCTGTGTCCGTCACGAGTGAGACGGGCGCAGAGTCCGCGACGGGGGTATATACTGCGCTCTCGGGCCGTAACGGAAAACGCGAAACGGGTCGCTTAAGTGGCTCCGACGGATACCGCTTTGCATGGCAAACGGCAAGTACGCCGCGCGCAAGCTCAAAAAGGACCGCCAGAATCAGCGCTGGTCCGACTCTGACTACGCGCGCCGCGCCCGAGGACTTCGCGAGAAGTCCGACCCCCTGGAGGGTGCACCCCAGGGACGAGGTATCGTGCTCGAAAAAGTTGGCATCGAAGCCAAACAGCCCAACTCGGCAATTCGGAAATGCGTCCGTGTGCAGCTGATCAAAAACGGCAAGCAGGTCACCGCGTTCTGTCCCGGTGACGGTGCGATCAGCTTCATCGACGAACACGACGAAGTCACCATCGCCGGTATCGGTGGGGCAAAGGGTCGTGCGATGGGTGACCTCTCCGGTGTCAACTACAAGGTTGACAAGGTCAACGGCGTTGCACTCAAAGAGCTCGTCCGCGGAAACGCAGAGAAACCGGTGCGATAACCATGGCTGCAGAAGAACAACCGGACCCAGACGCGCCAGCAGGCGGCGAGGACGTTGCCGCAAAGCTGTTCGGCCAGTGGGAAATCGGCGAAATCGAGTACGCCGATCCCTCGACCGAACGCTACATTACGGTGACGCCGATCGCACACACCGCCGGTCGCCACGCCAGCAAGCAGTTCAAGAAATCACAGGTGTCGATCGTCGAGCGGTTTATTAATCGCTTGATGCAGACCGAAGAGAACACGGGCAAGAAACAGCAGTCACTCAACCACGTTCGAGATGCGTTCGAACTCATTCACGAGCGCACCGAAGAGAACCCGGTTCAGGTGCTCGTGACGGCCGTCGAAAACGCTGCCCCGCGTGAGGAGACAGTCCGCCTGAAATACGGTGGTATCTCGGTCCCCAAGGCTGTCGACGTCGCCCCACAGCGGCGCGTCGATCAGGCTCTGAAGTTCCTCGCCGAAGGCGTCCACAACGACTCGTTTAAAACGCCGACACCAGTCGCGGAAGCGATTGCCAACCAGCTTATCGGTGCGGCCAACTACGACGTCCAGACGTACGCGATCAGCCAGAAAGAAGAAAAAGAGCGCGTTGCGGCGGCTGCACGCTAACGCAGACGCTGGTTTTCCGTCTCGTTTTTACAGCAGGCTCAGCCCACACTTGATAGACACATCGAATCCCAGTCATCAAATATGTAATTTTTATTTATCTTTGTTATTGGTATACTATAATAAGATAGATTTATTATTCTATCCACACATGGAATATGTGTACAATGGAAAACCTTTCCCAGTACCTGAAAAACCACCCACGAATGATCGGCGTGCTGTTTACGATTATGGTTGTCCTCTCACAGGTCGGAACTGTTGCAGCGGGTGCCTCGTACCCAGGACCGTAACCGTTCACAGCGCGCTCATGAGCACAGACTCGTCCCAGTAAATCTCGTTCTCAAAAAGCAGCGGGAAACTCTCAGCGGTAACGAGTTCCTCAAACTCCTCGCGGGTCATCCGGATCGTCCCGGTGTTTCGTGGCAGCAAATAATACGAATCGGTCGATTCGATATGGGGAGAGAACAGTCCGCCGATTCCGGTTCCGGTTCCGACGTACATACCGAGTTCCACGCAGAGTTCGTCGTCATCCTGTGTGATCGAACAGACGGTCGGAACACGCGTCTCCGACTGGGCGATCGTGGTAAACCCGTCACCGACAAGCCGGTACTGCTCTCCAACGACGGTCTCCTGACGGGCGATATCCAAGGCAGCGTATAGCGGGAACCCGCGGTTGAGCAACCGGGCGATCGTACTCCCAACGCTGACCGCGCCGTCGTTGACGACATCGGCGAGGGTAACGATGCCGCCGATGCTTCCGGCCTCGACCAGGTCGATGCCCTGATTGTGGGACTGGCAGGCGTTGAGGACGAACGCCTTGGCACCGACCGTTTCAAGCGAGGATGTGTCGAGTTTTCCGTTCGAGCACTGGATGCCATCGGCATCGATATGTCCAATATAGTGACAAAAATCTGTCGCCTGACTGAGAACGTCGCTGAGTTCGGTCGTCGTCAGATCGTCATGAACCGTGACGTCGAAGGGAAGTTCTGTGTGGGTTCCGTAGACTTCGTTTACTGTTTCGAGCTCTGCATGCATATCATCTTCATTGCAAATTACGTCGATTCTGATTGGATCGTCTCTTGGGGTTCGATCGATACCGTGGTGGAACGCCGAAAGCGGTGTAGTGCTAGTGATCGGAGATGAGTGTATGCCGGTCCAGCGCTGTGTGATGGTCTGGTGTGGCGACTTCGTGGTAGATGGAACACCACCGCTCCCCGTCCGGGAACGTCGAACGAAGTCACCGCGGGTAAACTCCTCGATCGCCTGCGAGCATGCCGGTGAGACCGTCGTGGCGCTCTCGGTATCGTCTGCTGTTTTGATAACAGCGAGGTCGTCGGCGATAAACGGAAGAAACTCGACACTCTCTGGAGTCGCGGGAACGATATTCTCGAGTTGCCACTCCGGGAGGTATGGTTGCAGGGTCGAAGCTGACTGCTGGAGATACGTTTCGAGCTGGCGATCGCGGGGCTGGTCGTAGACGGCTTCGATATCGAACTCGAGGATGGGCTCGATGGTCTGGCGCTCGTTTAGCGGGAGCTGTATCGGTCCTTCGGTGCGGACGATACAGTCGAGAAAGAACACCTGTTTTAACACGCGTGCAACGGCAGACTCGAATCCGTCACCGCCGTCCGTCTCGAAGGCGTGTGTGTACCCGCTGTCGGTACAGAGGCGTGGCTCCGGTCCGGGAACGACAGCGGCTCCAAGATAGTACGCGAGGGGAGTAACGACGAAGACGTGCCGGAGTGTCGGCGGGACCTCGATCCGAACAACATCCTCTGGCGGTGGCAATATCGAGTCCGGAATTGCCAGTTCGTCTCCTAACCAGATCGCCGGCGGATGTCCCCGGAGCGTCGGGTACGACCGATCGGGAGCCGTCGTTTTCAGCGCAGAGCCGAACGTCGAGACTGCCTGCATGACATCGGCCGGGTCTGCAGTCGTCGTAATCGTCTCTGCCGGTCGTGTGTGATAGGATCGGGCACCGATAACCGCCCGTGTAGTATCGTCGAGGGCAACATGGGTGCGTTCCGGATCGGAATAGATGTGAACGGGGCTCTCGATGTGAACGTACACTTTCAACGGGAGAGAGAGGTCCAGTACGTACGATCCGTCCGGAAGCAACCGCTGCTCGTGTGGCCCGACTTCCAGCATCGTCCCATCCTCGTCGTGAACGTAGACCGTGTCTCTCGTCGACAGCGTCAGCATCTCGGTCGTCACCTCGACGGCCGCGCCGATCGGATACGGGATTTGATCGCAGTCGACGGGGACCGGCGACACTTCCTCGTGGGTCGTAAACTGGTATCGGTGGCGTTCGATTGGATCGATGATCTCTAGACCATCAGCGGTCGCATTGAATCTGGGTTTCATTGGAAGTCAGTGGCACCGTCGAAACCGAAATCGACTCTCGTCACACCAGTTAGTAGTAGATGAGACGGGGTTCTGAAAAGTCTTGCCGTCGAATGTGAGTGGGAACTGGCTCCCTGCTGTCGATACGGACGGGTGTCGTCTCGCCGTACTGGTCGGTGGCTCAGACAGCAAGAGACGGCGACAAGAAACAGGCTGAACGCCTGTGGTCATCGATCAGGCGAGACGATCCATCCGGTACTGTGTTCGCTGTCCCGAAGTGACCATCGCTCTATGCGTGTCCCGGTTTGCTCCCGGAGTTCGATACAGATGTCGAACAGGGGCTGTAACAGAGAGACGATGTTTGCATCACGATCGACAGGCAGATGGGAGTAGATCATCCCGCTGGCAGCCGTTATCCGAGCGTTCGTGAGATGGATGAATTTGAATACGTGCTCGGTGTCACACATTTCGAGCAACGGGAGCAGCGATTCGATTCCGACTCGAAGCTCACCCGGTTCGAACCCGTCGCCACCACTGGCGGTTTCGAACGTTTCAATCGCGTTCGAGATCTCGGCACCGAGTTCACCGAGCGTATCCGCGGTGGCAACTGAAGCGTCTGCAACCGGGAGTGGTGGTGAGCTGTCAGCCACGGGCTGTGTGACAGCGCTTCGTGTCTGATTCCTATACTGAATCGTCTGGAACGTCTCCGGCGTAGCCGGTGTCGTGATAAGCGATCGATCCCACCCATCGGTCGTGGAAACGAGTATCCGGCGCCGGACCCGATCGGATTTGTTTCCGAGCAGACGCTGAGAAATGTTCCGTCGGTGTGCAGGCTGTGTGGAACCGACAACCAGAACGCTTGAGCCCTGTTGTTTTAACCGTGACAACGTGCTGGCAAACGAACCGTCGGTCGGTCCCTGTTGAGAGTCCGTATCCGATAACATCAGTCTTATATTTGTGATATCAGCTTGCTAAATATTAATTCTTTTGGAGGGTTGCAGTCAGTTTGTCTTTTCTGTACTGATGCGTAATATATACTAGTCACTGACTGTCAGGGCACACTCGATCGCCAGACGGCGTTGCGATCGGTTCAACTGTCACTATACCCAGTACGGCCTACAGAACCGCAATGGGGCGTCAGATCTCTCCAGTATAGTCATCAAAAAACGCACGCAGGCGATCGTTAACCGTTCGTGACTGTTCGATAAAACAACAGTGACCGGCGCCATCGACCGGGACGTACTCGCCACGGGGTAGTCCTGCAGCAAGCGCGTTTCCGGCCGCAGGCGCGACGATCGTATCGTCCGTGCCATGGATCACCTGTGTTGGTTGTGGTACCGAGACGAGCCAGTCGGTGGCGTCGCTCCCGTCGAGTGCAGCCAGCTGTGCGTTCCATCCCGCCAGAGTGGCGTCGTCGTCTGCTCGCCAGTCGACGATCCCGTCTCGGACATCCGGCTGACGATCCAGAAAATCAGCCGAGAGCGCTGCTGACACCGTCGTATCGAGCGCGTCCCGATCGTCCGGAGACGCTTTGAGCCGATCGAGTTCCATCGCGTCGCCGCGGGCAGCCGTTCCAAACAGGGTCAGTGTCTCGATCCGGTTCGACGACCGTGCGGCCCACAGCGAGACGAGACCGCCAAGACCACAGCCGACGAGATGCCCGCTTCGAACGTCACACGCTGCCAGCACCGTTCCGAGATCGTCAGCGAGCGTCTCGATCGAATACGGACCCGGCGGGGCGTCCGACCGACCCGTTCCTCGAAGATCCCAGACGATCGATTCGTAGGGGCCAGCGAGAGCGGCGTGTTGCCACCCCCACAGCCAGCCACCGAAGCCGGCCTCGGAGACGAAGACAATCGGCTCACCGGTGCCCGCCCGATCGTAGTACAGCGAGACGGAGCCGTTCGTCGCAGTTGGCATTCAGGCGTTCAACACGTTTCGCAGGATGTCAGGAGCCTCCGCAAGTGCATCATCGATATCCTCGACGTTGGGACCGCCACCCTGCGCGAAATCTGGCGGGCCGCCACCGCCACCGCCGACTTTCGCGGCGAGTTCGCCGACGACCTCGCCAGCGTTGATCGGAACATCGTCGGGGACAGCGACGACGAACTGTGCGCTGTCTACACCGCTTCCGAGAACCGCGATCTTGCCGTCCTCGACCAGGGTGGTTGCCATCGGGCGGAGTTCGTCCATATCCGCATCGAGCCGATCGATGACGGCGGTATCCGAGCCGATCTCGACCTCGTTCGCCTCGTCTCCACCGCCAGCGCGGGCAGCCGCGAGCTGTTCTTTCAGTTCGTCGATCTGTTTGCCGCGGTCTTTCCACTCCTCGAAGAACCGTTCGGCCGTCTCGGGAACCTCTGTTGGAGAGACGTCAAGCACTGCAGCAGCGTCATACAGCGCGTCTTCGCTCGCCTGGGTTGCCTCGATCGCCGCCTCTCCGGCTGCAAACGTAAGTCGTTCGACACCGTCTTGGACGCGTTCGGCGTTCGTGATCTTGATCGAGCCGATATCGCCCGTCCGGGCGACATGGGTACCACCACAGGCCTGGACGTCGTCGTCGACGTAGATGAGCCGAATCTGCTCGCCCGGTGGAATCCCACCCTGATAGAGATCGAAGCCGTGTTCTGCTTCAGCGTCGTGGCGATCGGGCCACTCCTGGCTGACGACAGTGTTTTCCATGACGATCTCGTTTGCGAGGTGTTCGATCCGCTTGACGGCCTCGCGGTCGATTCGCTCGTAGTGGCGCAGGTCGATCCGTGAGGAGTCGACGCCTTTCTGGGCACCAGCCTGACGGACGTGGTCGCCGAGAACCTGTCTGGCTGCGTGAATAACGATATGCGTCGCCGTGTGGTGGCGCATGAGCTGTTGGCGACGGGTTCCGTTGACCTGCCCATTGACGAACTCGCCTTTGCCGGGGCTCTTATCGGTTCGGTGGAGGATCACGCCGTCTTCGATCTGGACATCTGTGACCTCAACGGTGACATCGTCCGTCGAGAGCGTTCCCGTATCTGCCGGCTGGCCACCACCCTCGGGATAAAACATCGTCTGGTCTAAGACCACGTCGTACCCGTCCTCACGATCGAAGACGTCCAGAACGACGGCCTCGAACTGTGTTCGCTGCTGGTCGTCGTAGTAGAGTTTCTCGGTTTTCGGGAGATCGACAAACCGATCGTCCGTCTGGGTGTCGACGAGGTCGCTCCCACCCTCAGCAGTGTCGTGGCGTGTTGCGACGAGACTGTAGAAATCGTCCGGGATGTCGACCTCGGCACCGATATCCGCAGCAATCTCGGCGACCATATCGGGCTGGATCCCGTGAGAATCGTAGAGCTCGATCAGTTCTTCGGTTGGGATCGCCTCACCCGTCTGGGCGTACTCCTCGGCGATCTGTTCGACGCGGCGGCCGCCACGTTCGAGGGTTTCTCGGTATTTTTCGACCTCAGTTCGAACGATATCGCGGATGGTATCCCGATTCTGATAGCCAAGCCGATCGGCCTGCATATCCACGAGTTCGTCGAGCGGGGCGTCAACGCCGACGTTGTCACAGAGACGTTTCGTCCGCCGCAACACCATGCGGGCGAGATAGCCCGTGCCGACGTTCGAGGGGACGATCCCGTCACCGAGCATGTACGCAAGCGTCCGACAGTGGTCGGCGATCGCGTAGATGTCTTCGAGCGGTTCGACCAGTTCTCGAAGGGTGTCCGTCGAGACATCGAGCTGGGCGGCGAGGTCGTCTCTGGCTGCCTCGACGTCGTCGACGTCGTCGATATCGAGTTGGCCCGACAGTCGAGCTGCGCGGTTGATTAGCGCCTCCTCGTCGTCGGTGTGGTCGATCTCCGCATTGTCTTTCAGAAAGGCGATCATCTCGGGGTAGATCGCCTCGTAAACCGTCGGCGTCCCCTGACTCATCCACGTCCACCGTTCGAGCCCGTATCCCGTATCGACCACGTAGGTGTCCATATACGAGTAGCGGTTTCCGTCTTTGAGCTCGTACTCGCCCTCGGGGTCTTGCTCCAGAGACATAAAGACGAGCGTCGCGAGTTCGAGACCTCTGTAGATGACCTCGATCGCAGGACCGGCGTTGCCGCCCCCGACCCACGGATCCTCGATGTAGGTAACGTCTTCGATATCTGCACCTAGCGAGTCGAGCAACTCATCACAGAGTTCGACGGTGCGGTCTTTCCAGTAGACTTCTCCCTCGTAGGCGTACTCTCCGTCGGCGTCCTCGCGCACGTTGAACGCGTGGTGGGCCATCATCTCGAAGGCCATGGTGTGGCGACCGGTTTTGCCGACGTTGTCGATATCCTGCATCCGAATACACGGCTGGGAGATCGTCAATGGGTTTGCCGGCGGCGGCGTCTCGCCGCTTGTCACAAGCGGCTGAAAGTCGTAGATCGACGCCTGCGTCAGCAACACATCGTCTCGCCAGCGGTTTGCGGCGACCGGATACGGATTGATCCGTTCGTGGCCATGATCTTCGAAAAACGAGAGAAACGTCTCTCGCATCTCTGCCAGACTGTACTCCGCTGTGAATCCCGGATCGTCGATGAAATCGTACTCATCGCACGGCGGCTCACCACAGGTCACCCGATCGTGGTCGCGCGTCCAGAAGTGAGCGCCACAGCTGGGACACTCCTTGCGCACGAATCCCTCCTCCTCGAAGTACTCGAGGCGATATTCTTCCGCCAGTTCGCTCATTACACCTGTGTGGCCCCGCAGTCGGTAAAACAGTTGCGCAACTGCTACAGACAACCGTCTCTCCACTGGACCGATCGGCGGCTGAGCGAAGACGTGTCCGTTCCCCAACCTTACAACCTGAAAAAATCAGCCATTTTCGGGAAATGGTATCAAATAATGTGACTTATCTCTGCAATTATTCAACATACTTATTCCTTCGTACCGGATATTCGTATCGAGGACCACTCCGTTCCGATCGTTACCCATGGCAGCTATCGTCCTGTACGTCGCGGCAACCGACGCCGATGCGACCGCAGGTGCAACCGAACTCGAACGCGTCGGTACTCGCCTCTCTGTCGTCCCAGCGGTCGAACTGGAGACGATCATCGAGCGAGCGCCAGCCGCCGACTGCGTCGTCTTCGCCGAGACGCCGACGACGATCGACGGCGCACATCTTCTCGACGTGATCGACGCCTGCGGATCGACGCCACTCGTCCTCTATACCGAGGCGGAGTACGGGCCGACGACGGCACGGGCGACAGACGGCATCGCGGGCTACGTCCGTCGTGACGGTGATCGGGCCACTGTCCACCTCGCTGACGAAATTCACTGGGTCTGCCACGAACCCGAGCCCGGGAGCTCACAGGAGCCGATCGCGATCGGGCCGGCCGACACCGACACACGTAACGAGTCGACCGCCGACGGCAGTCACTCGCCCGCTTCGGACACCACTGAGGAAACGGAACCAGAGACGACGAGGGACACTCCGGCTGACACCACTGTGGGCACACCACCACGCAGTGGGGCAGTCACGTGGGCCCACGCTGCCCAGCAGGATCGGTTCCAGAAAATCGAGCGCCTGATCGACCACGATCTGCAAAACCAGCTCAATCTCGCAGCGGGCTATCTCTCGATCGCGATCGAGACGAACAACTCCCACCACATCAACGAGGTCAGAGCCGCCCACGAGGGGATCGAGAACGGACTTGAGACGCTTTCGGAACTCGCCTGCAAACCCGCTCTCATCACCACCACCGAGCCGATCGGGCTCCAAGACGTCGCCCGCCGTGCGTGGGCACGGCTTACGGAAACTGACCGAAACAACCGACGCCTCGAACACGGCGCAGATCGGGTGTTCGAAGCCGACAAAATGCGAACGATCGACGTTCTCGAAGGGCTGTTTCGAGAGATACAGCCAGCCGACGGCAGCGAGGACGACCTCCCGATCCGCGTCGAACCCTGCCCTGAGGGCTTTGTCGTCGCCAGCGAACGCGGGACGATACCGACAGCAGCCCAAACTGCCCTCCACGGTGAAGACACTGACCAGCGTCGTCTCGACGACGGCTGGACACTCCTCGGAGCGATCGTCGATGCCCACAACTGGTCGGTCTCGATCGACGACGACGATGGGCTCGAGATCGAGTTCACCGGTGTCTCGACCGGAGAAACGAGCCTGCCTCCCGTCCTGAAAGCAGAGCGGGCGATCGACCGACGCGAAACGCGTGACTGGACGGTGGGACTGGCAGGCGGCGATCGGGCGATCGATCTTGACGAAGAGTGGTAAGCGGCGACCGTCGCCGGCGTACGGTTATTTTGAGTTGTCGATCGCCAGCGACGCCAGCAACGCTTCGAGTTGGAGTCGTTCGTTTGCTCCCTCGCTAATCCGGTAATTAACTTCGTCAAGAAGTTCGAGTGAGTACACAGTCGCTGTCGATGATATATTATCTAATACACCAAATAGTAACTTATATATATATAATTTGAATTAATTATTGTACATAGAAATGGATCCAAGTAGAAGGAGGCTGTTGAAAACAGCAGTAGTAGGAATTGCCGGTGGAATGAGTATCGGGAAGGTTTCCGCAAGCAAAAGTGGAGAAATAAAACCAAGCGAAAAATATGATTCATGGAAAGAGACAGCTGATGAGCTAACTGAAAAATATGGGCAAAATGAGGCAAATATTATAGAAAATATATTTGCTAGAGAGACAAGGAAATATGAGAATGGTGTAATAAGTGAAAAAGAAGGTATAAAAAATGCATGGCAGAATATTCTTGACCATCCACGAGTAGAAGACGCTGCAAAAGATTTGCAAGGTCATATTGAATTTATAGAAGGTTTAGATGAGGGTGTGGTAGATAATAAAACAGAAGAAGATGTTTCAAATCTTAGTCATGATGAATCTATTTACCTAGCTAACCATGAGACAGATGGATCTTCTCCATGGAGTGGATCATATGAGTCTTCTACAACGAATATATACGGTGAGAATCCTGAAATGGAATGTTATGCTGGGGTTACAGGAGGGGGAACTTCAGAATTTGTTGCAAGATTCTATATAGAAGATTTAACCAGTTGGACTTCTTTGTCTGGGGATGTCCTATTCGACGCTTCTGGATTCGCGAAGGGAACACTGACTGCCGGGGTTGGTGATGCTTCCGCAGAAGTGTTTATTTTCCTTCGAACTGATGAAACAATGGAAAAGAAAAGAGTAGAGAACTTGGGACAATACAACGGTAGTTATAATGGGTCTGCATCTTTCACTATAGATGATAGTAGGGAGTACGATTTGGGTGTAGAATTCCAAGGTTCAGCTTCTGCATTAACCCATTACACGTACGTTGATTACTTTGGTACTGGTGTCGATGGTGGATCTCGTCGGGTTGAAATAGGGAGAGGTGGGTATCTACATGCATACGAATTATGATATTAATTTCCAACGTATAAATTTATTTTAAGTTAATATTTTATATATTCGGTGAAGAAGAGTTCAATCGATAATATAAAAACGGATATGATAAACATGACAATGATATTTATTTCCATAGTTAGTAACACAGATCCTATCATCCCGAAAATACTAGCGACGATACACATTACAAATAAGTGGGTGTCTGCAATTTCTTGCATAGCTTTATGTTTACTAAATAGAATTAATTATACATTATAGTTGTTCATTTATCCTCTATTGGTCTCTGATCGATCGCCAGCGACGCCAGCAACGCTTCGAGTTGGAGTCGTTCGTTTGCCCCCTCGCTAATCCGGTAATCCGCTTCGCCGAGTCGGTCGAGCAGTCGCACTGTCGCCTGCTCGGGGATATCGAACTCCCAAGCCGATCGGTGCAGTTGGTCGATCACGTCGCCACCGGCGAGGCCCCGATCGGTCAGTAAGTCTTCGAGGGCGGCCCGCGCGGCGGTGAAATCGCCATCGATCGCGTGTTGGACCATCGCCTCTACTTCCTCGGGGCGGGCCGTCGAGGTGAGCGCGAAGACCGTTTCCTCGTCGACGGCATCGCCCATCACCGCGGCGGCTTGCAGGGCGTTGATCGCCTTGCGCATGTCACCGTCTGCAGCGTAGACCAGTGCATCGACCCCGTCGTCGATGAGCGTGATCCCCTCCGTCTCTGCGATCTCGCGAACCTGAGCCTCGACGGCGTCGTCAGTAAGCTCGGTAAACCGAAAGACCGCACACCGCGACTGGATCGGATCGATAATCTGGCTGGAGTAGTTACACGAGAGAATAAACCGGGTGTTGTTCGAGAACTGCTCCATCGTCCGACGGAGTGCTGACTGGGCGTCAGATGTGAGGGCATCAGCCTCGTCAAGGAAGATGATCCGGTGATCGTAGCCGCCAAACGACGATCGGGCGAAATCCTTGATCCGATCGCGGACGACGTCGATCCCGCGCTGGTCTGAGGCGTTGAGTTCGAGGAAGTTCTCGCGCCAGTCGTCGTTGTAAACCTCGCGGGCGATCGCCTGTGCAGCGGTCGTGTTGTGCATCACCGTCGGCACATCACCCGCAACGTAATTTCGCGTTCCGGGAACGGTAAGATCGTAGACGCGGCGTTCGTCGGATACGGTCTCGACGTTTGTCACACGATCGAAGTAGAGTGTGCCACGGGACAGCCGATCGAGGGCAACCAGCCGTTCGACCACCTTCATTGAACACATCTCTGAGGCAACCTCGACAATCTGATCAGCGACGGTCTCGAACCGTGACAGCGACGCGAGACCGTGATCATCTGTCTTGAGGAGGTTTCGGACATCCGCACCACGGAGTGGCGTCCCCGCTGCGATTCGGGTATCCGAGACGCCGAGTGCGTCGATCGCGTTCCGTAATGGTTCCTGAAGCGAACTGGTGGCTGGAATCTCGCTGCGTGAGGCAAGTGTGACGAGAAGTGTACTCGCGCGGTTCCCAGTCGGGGACCGTCGGCCATCGGCGTATTCGAGCAATCGATCTGTCCGAATACCAGTCGTTGCTGCAATCGCTTTTCGTGTCTCAAGTGGTTCCAGTGTGTCCCGATTGCCGACCCACGCCGCTGGAACGGCACTCACCGCACGAATGTCAGATCGGAGCTGTTCGATATCCTGTGTAATCTGCTGTGCTGTCTCGATTCGATCGGACGCCGCGTCGAGAACCCGATCAATATCTTCGAGATAGGCCTCGCGCCCGGGATTCACGGGGTTTAGTGACTCGGTTAGTAGTGGCTCTTTTTTTAGTGCAAGCGTTTGACACAGGTCATCGATAGCCGTCTGTACTGGAATCGTGTCGTGGTTCGGATTTCCGCGACGCTCCGTTGCATCAGCGAGACGCTCGCGTTTGTGATCGATCGTAAATCCGATTTCGTCTTCAAACCGAGAAAGCGCTGATACTCCCGACACATACAGTGCGTGATACTCTTGATGCGGTCCAGTACCGTTTGTCGCTTTCTTTTCAACGCGTTTGCGTCGTGTCGGAACGCCGAACGAGGCAAGCAGGTATGAACAGAGCGTGATCACCGATTCGTCTTTTTGTGTCAACTCGATCGTTCCCTGTTCGGCAACGTATGCTTCACAATCAAAAACCGCCTGCAGGAAGGCCGATCGGGATGCTGTTGAGGCATGGACAAGCGTCGACCCGATGGCCCCAGGAGAGGAGTCGCCGAAGATATCGAAGCAGGATTCCAGAAAGTGATGCAGTGATTTTGTTCGCAGTTCGACGTATGGAACGTCTTTTTGTACGCCACGAGTGGGTTCCACGTCGAACAGTTGCTGTGCGAGCCGCTCGAACGAGTCACAGAGTGACCTGTCGGTATTATAGAATTTGATGCGACCGTTGTCGATCCGTGCTTCGCTGATTGCAAGCCCGACAAAGCGAGCCAGCTCCGGAGTGAGTTCCCACGGTGGTGTAATTGGTTTCGATCGCTTGTTGTACGGAGTAACGTAACAAACGGTTTCGATGTGAGCTCTGAGTGCTGATTCGGGAACGTCAAGTGAGCGAAGGAAGGCAAGCGAGCAGGTCGTCGCCGGTTCGTCGAGATCCATCGAGAGCGTCCGTGCGTAATTACCAGCCGTCTTTCGAGAGATATCGTACTCCGCAACAATTTCGTCGACCGAGTAGCCACGGCGGAGACAGCTAATGACCGTTTTCTTTTGTTTCACGTAATTCTCTTCGATCGGGATCTCGTGTTCTCTGGCGAACGATTGGGAAACAGTAACGAACGTTCGATCGCCGTCCATCGACGAGAGCCAGTCAAGTTCAGGAGACACATCTGGAGAAACTGGTGTTTCCAGTGGGCGAGCAAGCCGATCGTCCGCAGTGATCGAGTCGGCGCGTCGCCATTCGAGTCCATCCTCGGTTATGACGAGGAGTTTGTGTTCCGGTGTCACCGTGATCTCGTTGCCGTCGCGAGTTTCGATCGAAACGAGTTCGGGAGCCGTTTTCGAGAACACGTGAGATGGGGTAGCGTATTCGAACGAGCCATCGTCAGCGTATGTGAGTATTTGTAGCTCTTCGTCCGGCGTCCCGAACCCCTCGACACTCCCGACAACGTCGGAAATCGATCGGACACCGTCGTTCGTAAGGACCGGTGTTTCTCCAGTAACGCACTTACCAGTGCCCGCTGGCCCTGAAAACATGAGGTGGGGCAAGTCGTCCTGTTCGACGTACCGTTTCAATCGCGGGACGATATTCTCGTGACCTTTGATATCGTCGAGCCGTTCCGGTCGGTATTTTTCAATCCAGACCTCGGTCTTTCCCGGTGTCGGCTCCGCCTCGGCGTCGGCCTCGCTCATACCGATCGAAACGCGCGGCCCGCAGATAAATCGACCGAAGAGCAGACTCGATGAGCCTGCCACGAGCCGGACGGCTGGCAACGGGTGTGCCGAGTACGGTATCGGGAATTTCCTACTGAGTAGCGTCATCAATTACCGCTGATCGGCGACCCCGTCCCGGCCGATCAGCGGTACCGACGGACACTACTCAGTATCAGACGACACCGATCAGCTGGACGATCGTTCCCGCAACGGTATCGACGTCGTCGACGTCGAACTCAATGAGCAGATAGAGCAAGCCAAACTGCACGCCATTAAACACCGCGTGGGCGAGCGTCGGGACGACGAGGTTCTCGGTTTTCACGTAGAGATAGCCGAACACGACCGAGCCGAGAAACAGAACGATCGACGGGACGATCATCGCACCGATCGGGGCGATCTGTCCATCGAGTGTCATCACATACGTTGGCACGTGTGCAACGACAAAAATAATGCTCGTGGCAATGACGGCGCCGATCGGTGTGAAGGCGCTGTAGAGGCGTTTCTGTATCACGTTTCGGAACAGGAACTCCTCGGCGGGCGCGTTGAACAGAAAGACGATCAGGAGCATGATGAGAATCAGGGTCTGGTCGTTTCCGACGATTTCGGCGGCCTGTGCACCCGCACTCGGCAGTCCGATCACCTGAGAGACCACCGAGATGATGATCAAAAGCCCGTACAGCCCAACTGCGCTGCCGATCGCGTAGCCGAGTTCACGCGGCGATGGCCAGCTGAGGTCGAGATACGAGAGGCCACGACCGGTTGAAGCGAGATAGGCTGCCCCGACGAGTGCAAATCCGACGAACGACAGCGCCATCATCATCGCAATACCGAGTCGGCTGGCATCGGCGGGCGACTGGGCGATCGTCGGATCGAAAACGATCGCCGGGATGGCCGTCAGCTGTGAGACGACGAGACCACCGACAGCGAGCATGAGGCCGACGCCGACCGCGCGTGCCGGGCTTCCGCGGGTTGACTGTCCCGGGCCCTGGTGAGATTGTTCCATACGACGACGTATGGAACGGTCGCCCTTGGGCGTTGCTCTCTGTTATCGGTCGACGAGAGCGTGGTGATCGCTCTCGAACAACTGGGTGAGCAGGCGCTGTTGACCAATGCGGAGGTGGCGATTGATCGTCGGCTGTGAGACACCGATCATCGTCGCGATTTCCTCACCTGTAGACGTGCGTGGCCACTCGAAAAAGCCAGCAAAGTAGGCCGTTTTGAGCACCTCCAGTTGCCGGTCAGTTAACGGGGCAAACAGCGACGAAACCAGCTCTCGTCTGGTCTGTATCTCCCGCTCGATCGGGCGTCTGCCGAGAAGCTCGACTGTCGGAGACGATTGTGCGAGCATCTCGACGAACTCGCGGACGCCGGTCGCCGGGGAAACAGTGACCACGGCTTCGAGAGTCGATCCCGCTGCCGTGATCGATCGGGGTGTCGCGCCATGTCGAAGCAGCCGTGAGACGAGTTCCGCTGCGGTCACCGTCACTTCGAATAGACAGCGATCGGTCGTCGATCCGTCGTCGGGTCCTGGCTCGTCGTTCGTTGTAGAGACGAGTCGCCACGCCGTGACCGAAACGAGGTCATCGAGCACCGTTTCGATGACTGTCGCTTGCGCGCCGCGAGTCGTAACGAACAGCCGCGTTTCGTCGTTCGAGTGGGTTGAGATGCCCTCGTATTCGATCGTTGCGCCAGTCTGGTTTGCGATCTGTGCAAACAGCGATTGCGAGTCGTCGAACCGAAGCGTCAGTTCCAGCAGCGTGTCTGCGTGCAGGGCGTGGCGCGTCTGGACGGCGGTGATCGAACTCGCGATGGTTTCACCAAGCTCTTCGAACACGGCCCGTTCGAGGTCACCGAACCTGTTTGGCTCTGCCCCATAGACAGCGAGCACACCATAGGCGTATTCGTCGAACGCGATCGGGACGCAGAGACACGAGGAGAGCCCATGGGCGAGGGCGGTTTTCCGCCATGGCTCGGACTGCACCTTGGAGGCGACGTTCGAGACGACTGTCGATCGCTCGGACAGAGTACTTTCGACTGCTGGTTCCGGCGTCTCGGCGTCGGTTGCCAGCGAGACGGCATCCAGATACCCCTCACCGGTACCGTCCCACGCCCGCGGATCGACGACCGTCCCACCGGGTCCGAGACCGCCGATCCACGCGAACGCGATATCGTCGGTCTCTACTAACCGCTTGCAGACTGCCCGCTCAACGTCAGCCTGACTCGTGGCCTGGACGAGCGACTGATCGACCGATCGAATAATTTCGTTGACGCCGATCTGGCGTTTGAGCCGTTGGTTCCGGGCTTCGAGCGCTGCGTCACGCTCGCGCAGACGCGCCTCCGTCTGGATACGATCGAACGCAGCTTCAGTCGTCGCAGCGAGCGTCTCGACCAGCCGTCGGGTCTCGCCGTCGATCGTCGACGGATCAGCAACGAAAGTAAGGACGCCGTGATCGCCGATCGGAACAACCAGCCCGCCAGTCCCAGCCGTCTCGAACAGCGGCGATCGATCGGCAGCCGAGGCCTCGATACAGGTCTGGCTCTCGCTGACGAACGCGTCCCAGAGGACGGAGTCGTCATTGCCGAGTGGAATCGAGGGGACCTCATCACAGACTGACGCGAAGCCAGCAGTCGCTGCAGCCGGCTCGAACGCGTTCGTTTCTGAATCGATGAGATAGACCCCAGCACCGTCGGCATCGAGCATCTCTGTGGCCGTCTCCATGACCAGTTCAGCGATCGATTCTGTCGACTCGGCCTGTAACTGCCCGCGTGCCATCTCGTGAAGCGATTCGAGAGCGAGTTGTCGCTCCTTCTGTGCCGTAATATCCTGAATCGCACCGCGAACCCGGCGAACGGTTCCGTCTTCGACGATCGGCTTTCCGGTCAACTGCACCCAGCGTTTGTCTTCGCTGGCCGTAATGAGCCGTGCTTCGAGATCGTAGCTCTCGCCCGCACCGATCGCGGTTTCAAACGCCGATCGCACACGTGACCGATCCGACGGATGAATATACTGCAGTCCTCGTTCGTAATCGAAGGGGTCGTCCGGGTCCAGTTCGTAAATTCCATAGACTCCATCGGTTACGTTTCCGTTGACAGGTTCTCCATCCTGTATGTCGAGTTCCCAACCACCGACGCCTGCGATACGCTCGGTTTCCTGCAACAAATTGCTCGTCAGTTCGAGTTTGCGCCCGCGGGTTTTCCGATCGGTAATGTCCTGAATCGAGCCGCGGATCGCGACAACCGTGCCGTCTTCGACCAGCGGATCGCCGATCGATCTGACCCACCGCGTGTCACCATCTGCCCGCTGGAGTTGCAGTTCGAGGCTGTAGCTCTCGCCGTCTTCGATCGCGCGATCGAGTGCTGGTTCGAGTCGGTCGCGTGACGCTGGGAGATAGAACTCGATTGCCTGGTCAACGTCGACGTCGGTACCGGTCGGGACACCGTGTATCCGAGCAACTTCATCCGACCAGACCAGATCAGGCGGGTCAGCCATCAGATCGATTTCCCATGCGCCGACGTTCGTCAACCGCTGTGCCTGTGTGAGCAACTGGCGTGTGCGTTCGAGTTCGTGCTCGCTTTCGACTCTGTCAGTTGTGTCGATTACGACGCCTTCGATCGCCTCGATAGAACCCTCGTCGTCGACGACACCGCGGCCGTATTCGGTTACCCAGCGGCGATCACCGTCGGCCGTTTCGATCGGATAAGTCAGCTGGAACGGCTCCCCATCCGAAAGAGCCTGCTGAATCGACTCCCGGAGCTTGGCATCCTCGTCGTGCTGAACCGCGCTCCAGCTGACGGTTCCGTCGACCAGTTCGTCTGGGTCGTAGCCAGTAAGTTCGACACAGCCGTCGCTGATGAACTCGAAGGGGCACCGGGTCTCGTTTCGGCGACGATACACCATCCCCGGAATGTTGCTCATCAACGTCGAAAGCTGACGTTCCATCTCAGTTCGCTCGGTCACGTCCTGTTGGAACCCGACGAAGTGTGTCACCGCACCCGACTCGTCTTCGACCGGTGCGATACGGACGTGGTTCCAAAACGGTGTTCCATCCTGGCGGTAGTTACGAAGCTCAACCGTCGCTGACTCTTCGTTTTCGACGGCCGATCGCAGCTTTGCCACCTGTTCCGGGTCCGTCTCCGCCCCCTGTAAAAACCGGCAGTTTCGGCCGATCGACTCCTCGGCCGCGTAGCCAGTGGTCTGTTCGAACCCGTCGTTGGCATACACAATCGGATTGTTCGGTCGATTCGAGTCCGTTATTGTCAGCCCGATCGGGGCCGCATCCATCGCTCGTTCTTTCCATCGCCGTCTTCGATCGGCTTCGTGCTGGGTCACAACGCTGGTTATCCATCGCACCAGCAGTGTTGCAGCCGCCTGGTCGGACGGTGACGTGTTGCCTCCGTCCCGATCGAACAGACAGCAGATACCGTCGTGGTCTCCGTCGATCCGAATCTCGCCACCGATCGCCCGGCAGCCATCCAGAGCAGCCGCGGTCTCGCCGGCCGACTCATGATCGTCGATCGCGAGTTCGGTCACACCCTCAGCCCCGATCGTTTGGTGCCAGACAGGGTGAAAAAGCGCCGCTTCGAGAGCGTCGGTGGGGCCGCCGTCGGTGGTTCCGGACCCAACAGCCGTTTCGATGTAATACTTTTCATCCCCGTCAGCACGGATGATTGCTGCACTGTCTACGCCAACGTACTCACAAGCAAGTTCGAGCAGGCGATCGAGTGTCGCCGAGTGAGATCGGTCGGGAGCGGACACGAGTTCGGAGAGTTCTGCGAGGAGCCGCGGGTCGATACCGTCGCCGTTCGTCCAAGAAACGTGGCCATCATCGATCGGCTGGGTTGTCTCACCCTCCCAGTCGGTATCCGATCGATCGAGACGTGGGGAGCCCATGATCGTCACGAGTGGGGCGCTGTTGGGGTGGTCGAGCCTGTTGAGGGCGAACGCATAGGGGAGTCGGTCGCCGGTTGCGGTCTCGATCGCACACTCGACAGACGCCGATCCGCTCTCCAGTGCCGTCTCGATTGCTCCATCGGTGTCGATGAGATCCGTGATCGTCAGCGATTCCAACTCGCTGTCAGCGTAGCCCGTCAGCCGAGCAACGTCGCTCCCCCATCGGTCGAGATTGCCGTCGCGGTCGACAACCGAACAGAACTCGATCTCCCGTTGGCTATACATATACCCCCCTAGTCTCCGTAGTGACATACATATAACGAACAGTTGAATATCGGTCCAAATCGTACCACCGACCAATGACTGGCACAACTGGAGTACAACGGCCTGACCAACTCAGTGTCCGCGTCATTGAGGCGATCGCCGAAACGGCTGGAACGGAGATGGTCGATCTCCAGCCACCACTGTACGACGTGATCGATCCGGGGGCACTCAATCGGCTGTTTACGGGAGAAAAAGACGCCTCAGTTACGTTCGAGTACCGAGATCACGTGGTAACAGTCTTCGGTGACGGGACGATCGTCGTCGACGATGATGTCTACGAGGCAGACTGATTATACTATCGGACACGGACGTCCATCACATATCGGCGTATTCAGCGTGTTCAGCTCGGTTCACATCCGGTCTGGCCACTAACCGTTCAGTTGCGTGTATCCGCCAGTATCAGGTTCCGTGATCCCACGAGCCCATGTACTCACGCTGGGTTTCGGTAAGCGAGTCGAACGCGACGCCTTCTGCGCTGAGTTTGATCTCGGCGATTTCTTCGTCGAGTTCATCAGGGACATCGTGGACACCGGCATCGTACGCATCAGCGTTTTCGAGTATCTCGCGCACACAGACTGCCTGTACGCCGAAACTCTGATCCATAACCTCGACAGGGTGGCCGAGGGCGATCGGTGCAGCGAGGTTAACGAGTCGGCCCTCGGCGATGACGTTTAGCCGTCGGCCGTCGTCCAGTTCGTAGGCGTCGACACCGTCTCTGGCCTCGTAGCGATCGACCGCGAGCTCATCGAGTGCCTTGAGGTCGATCTCGATATCGAAGTGGCCGGCATTGGCGAGCAAGACGCCGTCTTGCATGGCCTCGAAGTGCTCGCGGACGATCACGTCTCGGTTGCCCGTTGTCGCCACGAACACATCACCGATTTCAGCGGCTTCAGCCATCGGCATCACATCATAGCCCTCCATGTGGGCTTCGAGTGCGCGCCGTGGCTCAACTTCGGTGACGATGACGTTCGCGTTCTGTCCAGCGGCCTTCTTGGCAACACCTTTGCCACAGTAGCCGTAGCCGGCGACGACGACGTTTTTGCCAGCCCACGAGAGATTGGTGGTCATCGCGATCGAGGCCAGCGAGGACTCGCCGGTGCCGTGGACGTTGTCGAACAGACGCTTCATTGGCGTATCGTTGACCGCGAAGACGGGGTACTCCAGTGCACCATCTGCATCCATCGCACGCAAGCGGTGAACGCCTGTTGTCGTCTCCTCACAGCCGCCGACGATCGACTCGATCAGTTCGGGGTACTCTTCGTGGATCGCAGCGACAAGGTCCATCCCGTCGTCGACCGTGACCGTTGGCTCGTGGTCGATGACGGCCTCGATCGCTGCGTAGTACTCCTCGTCGTCGACGCCGCGTTTCGCGTAGCTCGTGATCGAGTCGTGGGCGTCGAGCGCCGCAGAGACGTCGTCGTGAGTCGAGAGCGGGTTACAGCCAGTAATAGCAACGTCGGCACCACCCTCAGCCAGGGTTTCGACCAGGATTGCTGTCTTGGCTTCGACGTGCATCGCCATGCCGATGCGCTCGCCCTCGAAGGGCTGGTCGTCGGCGAACTCCTCGCGGATCGTGTCGAGAATCGGCATATGCTGGGCCGCCCAGTCCATCTTCCGTCGTCCTTCCGTCTGAGCGTCCTCAAGATTGTCGAGTTGCTCGCTGATCGGCTGATACGCACTCATAGCTCACACGAAGCACAGCGGACCCAAAACGCTACCGAACTGAGGCTTGGGGTTCCTCACTACATGTTGATACTGTCGGAGACACACAACTGAACGAACGATCGGCAGATCGGGTGTGAAACGATCGTCTCATATAGAATACTGCGATATAGTAACAACTGAACCGATTTACACACCGATCGCAACGTCGTCCGGCGATCGGGTGTGCAGTGACGTTCAGTGGCTACTATAGCTCAGGCGTCAGTCTCGTACAACGCAAGAAACGGCGCGAGGTGGTCCGTGTGCGCGGGCAGAATCGTCTTCGACTCGGGGTCGTACTCGACGATGCCGGCGTCGTCGAGTTTTGGCAAATGGATGTGATGCAACGAGATACGAACCTCGTGAGTCCGCTCCGCTGACTGCGTTCCCGACTCGAAATCGAGAACTGCGGTGGCGAGTTCGTGCAGTTCAATGGATGATTCCCGATCGACAAGTACGGTGATGACGGCGCGACGACGACGATCACTCAACAGGGAACGCTCTGGGGACTGTTCGTCGATCGTGAATCGGTGGGTCTCGTGGTCCATTGGCACTGACACCTGAGTCGGATTGCTGTTGCAGCAACAACATCTTCGAACGGCGTTCAGTATGATACCGATACCTGCATATGTCGATGCCGACTCGAACGGGGGGGTGCTATTCCGTGGATTTTCGATCGCATCAAGTCGGACACCGTCTCATCAGCAGTCGGTCAGGAGCCACGTCTCGTGGATGGTTGGGTATCGACTCAAGCGTATGCAACCGACTCCAAAAACAAGCTCTAACAGTGACAACACCGGCGATCGATTGCCCGTCGAACGCGGGTGTTGTGGCGGTTTCTCGACCGTAGCGACGGGGTGATTGTGCCTCTGATTGAAAGTGGCCGTCGTCTACTGTCGAGTCGCTGTTCCGATCGGTATCTTGTTAGTCGGGTCCGGCGTCATCCGGTGGACCGCCACCGGAGGTATCGTCGTCGTCATCGTC
>LKMJ01000719.1_pt1 | contig 26869 bp, 31 predicted proteins | sample 643391 | NCBI WGS metagenome assembly LKMJ01 (sample SAMN04112250, study PRJNA286221) | soda lake metagenome | biome: soda lake; feature: Kulunda Steppe; material: water; isolation source: sample PL-Br10 brine of Picturesque Lake | place: Russia: Kulunda steppe | collected 2010-07 | reverse complement strand
TCATCGAGAACGTGGCCCGCGAGGTCAACGAGGAGGACGTCGAGGAGGGTCTCGACGTTCCAGTCGTCGTCACCGGCGGCACGTCGAGCCCGCCGGGCTTCGAGCAACTCTTCGAGGAGCGGATCGGCAAGGCGGACATCCCGTTCTCGATCAGCGACGTCCGGAAGGCCAACGAACCGCTGTACAGCGTCGCCCGCGGCGCGTTAGTCGCGTCCCGAACCGAGGAAGGCGACAGCTCCAACGCGGAAGCGTCTGACACAGAGGCGGAAGCCGAGGACTGATCGACGCCAGACGACGATGTATCGATCCCCTGAGACAAAGCGTTAATCAGTAGCTTCCGAGAGGAATATTATATGACAGACACACAAACGGACGGGACGTTACTCGTCCCCCTCGCGAACCCGGGGACGGCCGATCGCCTGCTCGATTCAGCTATCGACATCGCGCGGGCACGATCGATGCGGATCGTCGTCCTCCACGTCGTCGAAGTGCCACCACAGCTACCGCTTTCGGACGGTGATAGCCTGCTCGACGACGATGGGGCGGAGGAACAGCTCCTCGAAGACGCGGTCGATCAGATCAGCGACGCCAGCGTGGCGGTCGATTCGCGGATACGCTACGCGCGGGACGTCGCGACGGGGATCGTCGGCGCGGTCGACGATCACGACGCCGGAACGTTGCTGGCCGGCTGGCGCGGGCGTCCCAGACGGCGTGACATCGTTCTCGGGAGTTTTCTCGATCGAATACTCGGCGAGGCACCCTGTGACGTCATCGTCAAGCGGATCAAGAGGGAGACGAGGGAGATCGATTCGGTTCTTGTGCCGGTCTCGGAAGGCCCACACGCCGAGCTGGCCGTCGATACGGCCGGGCGGATCGCTTCGGAGCGAAACGCGAGCGTTCGGCTCCTGTACGTCATCGACCCCGACGCGTCGGATTCGGTAGAGGCGGAGGCGGAAACGCTCCTCGCGGATCGTTCCTCTCGACTCGAAGGGACCGCTGTCGACATCGAATCGACGGTGCTCCGAAGCGATCACGTGGCAGGGGAGATTACGGACGAAACCGCACACCACGATCTCACCGTGCTCGGGACGACGCGGGATCCGTTCCTAGGACGGAAACTCGTGGGCTCCGTCGCTGAGGGTGTCGGACGGGCCGCTTCGAGTTCCGTGATGTTGACGCGGAAGGTCGAAAACAAATCGTAGCGATAGCCGCACAGAACCGGAGGGTCCGTCAAAACCCGTCCCGGGATCACTCCGAAGTGTCTCGGTCGCGACGGACCGTGAGGACGGGCGTCTCTGATGCTCGAACGACTTTCTCCGTGACACTGCCGAGGAGATACCGGTTCAGTCCGGTGCGTCCGTGCGTCCCCATCACGATGAGGTCCATCCCCTCCTCGTCGGCGTACTCGAGGATCTTCCTGTGGGGAGTGCCGACTCGTACCTCGGTGACGGCGTCGACGCCGTCCGATTCGATCCCGTCAACGAGCTCCTCCAGGGATCGTTCACCCTCCGCCCGCATCGCGTTGAGGACCTGTTCGGTCGCGACGTCCGCCGTGTGGATGGGCTCGACCACGAAGAGGAGATGGATCGTCGAGTCGTACAGCTCCCGGAGTTCGAGCGCGTGTTCGAACGCGCTCCGTGCACCGTCACTTCCGTCAGTCGGGACCAGTATGTTATCGTACATGTGGTTTCGTGCGGGATTCGACGCCGTTCGTATTAAAAACGGGAGTAGGTCCCAGCCGACGGGAACTCACGTTTCCGCGCCGTCGCCGCCAGCATGGGCCGAAAGGTGAGTGTAAAGCCGCTCTCGCTGTTCGAAGACCTGATCGCAGACGTCACAGACGAACTCCTCGTCTTTCTCCTCGACCGCCTCGAGTGCCGCGGTCAGCGCCGGGTCGGGGTCCTCGACGCGAACCGTTGTCGGTTCGGGAGTCTCGTTGTCCGCCTCCGGCGGTGACTCGAGAACGAGTTCGAGAGTCGGATCGTCCATCGCCGTCTCGACGGTTACCGATTCGATGCGGGCAGCGTTCGGTACCCTCGAGAGTGCGTCCGCCCACGTCTCGGCGGACTGCGGTTCGCCGTGGTGATCGACAGGGATCGAAGCGTAACCGCACGTCCCGCAGGTGACCGCCGACCGGTCTCCGAGCGTGTACCGCTGTAGGGGACTCTCACAGCGAGGACACTCCATGATCGACCGTTACAGGGCCGACAAAAAGAACCTACGGCCCGTTCGCCACCCACTCCAATTACCTATGGTAATACGTGAATTTATATGTATGCTCGCGAAGTATTCCAGACGATGACCGGTGCGACTCGACGGCGATTGGCACAGGAGCTTGCAGTCGTGGCGGGGTTCGAAGACCCGCGCGCACCGCTCGAGCAGTATCACACCCCACCGGATCTCGCGGCGCACATCGTCCACGTCGCCGACCTCCGCGGCGATATCGAGAGACGAACTGTGCTCGATCTGGGCTGTGGGACGGGGATGCTCGCGCTGGGAGCCGCGCTTCGCGGACCGAAACAGGTCGTCGGTCTCGATATCGATCCCGCGCCGCTTTCGACCGCGCGGGAGAACGAACGCCGCGTCGGCGCGATGACCGACGTGGCATGGGTCAGAGGTGACGCCACGGTCGCACCGTTTTCCCCCGCGGGGCCGACGACGGTGCTTATGAACCCCCCCTTCGGCGCACAGTCGGGCAACGAAGGCGCCGATCGTGAGTTTCTCGAAACCGCCGCCGAGATTTCGACGGTCTCCTATTCGGTTCACAACGCCGGCAGCGAGTCCTTCGTCGAGGCGTTCGCTGCCGACCACGGCGGCGCCGTAACCGACGCCTTCGCCGCCGAGTTCGATCTCCCGAGACAGTTCGACCATCACAGGGACGAGAGCAGATCGATCGACACCGAGGTTTTCAGAATCGAGTGGCGATAGCGCTCGAAGAGGGCGATATCGATCCCTTGTTCAGCGCGCTCGTTGGGCGATCCGAACTCTCGTCTCGTCGCGTTCGACGAACAGGCTTCGATCCTCGCGGACGAAAGTGAGTTCGCCGGCGGTCGTCGTCGCGTTGTCCGCCGGTACCGGTGTCGTTGCGATCGTCTCGTTGTCTCTGGAGACGGCGATCTCGAACCGCTCGTCGACCGGCTCGATCGAGACGTTCCGACCGTCGATCACGGCGTCCGCGTCGGCGGGGTCCGAACGGAACACCACGGGTCGGTCCTCGACGGAGGCCTGCCCGAGCCGGACGTGATACGTCGAGTTGCCGCCGGCGACGCTCCAGGTCGTCCGGTTCACCCGGACGTCCTCGTTCCACGTGAGCCCGCCGAGCCGGACAGTCGCGGCCCGCTGTGAGGCGAGTCGGCGCTGAGAGACCTCTTCCCACCAGATGTTCCGGCGCTCGGAGACGACGATGAGCCCGCTCGATCCGACACCGCCACCGGTTCGGTTTTCCGTACCGGGTGGTTCGATCAGCGGGACGAACTGGTTCTCGATGTCTTCGGCGTAAAATACCGTGTAATCCTCGATTTCAACGTGTTCGACGTCTTCGACACCGGCTTTCGGATCGTCGACCGCATAGAAGTTCAACGGCACGGCGACGAACGCGATCACGAGCAACGAGGCGATCACGAGCCCGTAGGCGAGTTCGCGCTGGGTGAGTTCGATTCTGGGACTGGGAACGAGATCCCTGACGGTGGCCGTCGCGCCGCTCGCCAGAAGGGCGGCCAACACGAAGACGGCAGCCATCCCCAAGGCACGAAAGAGCCGGAACGTTCCCGACCCTTCCGGGAGATAGATCGCCCACAGTCCCCGATCGACTGCGAAGGCGAGCGCGGCAAGCCAGACGTGTTCGGGTTTCGGACGCACGTCGCGGAGATACAACAGCGCGATCCCCGCGACGGCGCCGATGAGCAATCCCAGCGCGTGGCCCTGGATCGCGATCCCGGCCCACCACGGCTGGGAGAACGTCTCGGTGGCGGTCTGTTGGAGTTCCGGCGTCCGGATGGCGTTGTACAGTTGGGTGACGATCCGAGTCGAGAGGGCCGCGACGATCGTGGCGATCGGATACTGGACGAGTGTGAACCCAACAAAAGCGAACAGGACGCCCGAGAAACCGATGACCGGGCCGAGGCCGAACACCGACGTCGAAATCCCGACGACGGCGATCGCGCAGATCCAACCCGCGATCCGGGAGAAGGGAGTCGAAAGCCGCCTCACGCGGTCGCCGCGGTCCTGTGGGTAGTGTCCCCAGGCATATTCGGCCAGCGACCCGAACACGAGCGTCGCGAGCAGGTTGCTCGTGACGTGGCCCAGCCCCGAGTGTGCGAACCCCGAAGTGAGCATTCCGAGCGGATAGAAGTAGCTGTAGGCCCGAAACGGGAGCTCGACCGGGTTGTGCGGGTTCGAGAGCCCGTCCTGAACGAACAGATAGAACGCGGCGACGGCGACGACGGCGACGAGTGTGCCCCACGGAACGCCGAGATAGAGCCGCTCCCGCAGCGTTCGGGTCCAACGTCCTCGGGGTCGAGACAGCGCGAAGAGGACCGCAAGGGAGAGGCCGACGCCCAAACCGAGAACGAGATACCAGCCGACTGCCCGGGGATCCATACCGGCGTCGAAGGGCTCGAACGACAAATAAGCAGCCGGTCTATCGGATCGGTTCTAGATCGTCATCTCGCCGTCGATGATGGCGAGCGCCTGCTCGGCGAGCTTGGGGACGCCCTCCTCCATCTTGGGGTACATGGGATCGGCGGAGTTGCCCTCGAGATACCGACGGAAGAACATCTCACCGAGACCGGCGAGTTTGTACGTCGCGAGCACCCAGTAAAATTTCGGGTTATCGTACTCGAAGCCGGTGTTACGTTCGTAGCGTTCGATGAGCTCTCGACGGCTCGGATACCCCTCGCTGGTGATGAAGGGCTGATCGAGCCACGGGATCGCGGGACCCGGATCCTTCTCTTGGCGCCAATAGAAGAGCATCCAGCCGAGATCGGTGAACGGATCGCCCAGCGTCGACATCTCCCAATCGAAGATCGCGACGATCTCCGGTTCCTCGCCGGGACCGAACATGAGATTATCGAGCTTGTAATCGCCGTGAACGAGCGTGCTCGGGGCCTCCTCGTCGTCGGGAAGGTTGTCGTAGAGCCAGTCTTTGACTTCGAATAGTTCCTCGATCTCCCGCTCGTCGGTCGTAACCTCGAAGGCCCACGACAGCTGCTCGGACCATCGTCTGACCTGTCGTTCGGTGAAGCCGGGGGGATAACCGAAATCGCCCTCCTCGAGACCGATCGCCTCGTTGTCGACCTGGTGAATCTCGGCGAGTCGATCGATCGCCTCGTGGCCGATCTTCTCCCTGGACGAGGGGTTCGCGAACCGTTCCGGCTCCTCGTCGCGGAGCACGTCTCCCTCTTGGCGCTCCATCGCGTAGAAGTCGCTCCCGATGATCGAGTGGTCTTCGCTCGCGAGGACGGTCGTCGGAACGCGGACGTCCGTATTCTGAAGCGAGTGGATGACGAGATACTCCCGGAGCACGTCGTGGGCGTTTTCCGCGATATCTCCCGGCGGCGGCCGTCGGAACACGAGCTCACGGTCGCCCCACGTGACGAACAGCGTCTCGTTGGAGTGGCCCTCCTGGTGGTGACGGACGTCGTACCGCTCCGCCGGGCCCAGCTGGTCTGTTAGATACTCCCGGAGTGCGGCCTCGTCGACGATCCGGCCGAAATATTCGGCGTCCGCGTCGGTCATACGGGATCACCGCCGGACATGACTAACATTGTAAAGTAGACTCGGGGACCCTCGCTCAAATATCTGCCGACACATCCAACGGCCCGGGTCCCGGCCCCGAAACGTTCGGCGCTCGGTCGCAAACACCGGCTGCCGTGTGCTTTCGCCGGGCTTATTAGGATGTACTGGCTCGAACCGAGTAATGTCAGATGAGGACCGCACCATCCTGCTCATCGGCAGCGGGCCGATCCAGATCGGACAGGCAGCCGAGTTCGATTACTCCGGCGCACAGGCGTGCCGAGCGCTCCGGGAGGAGGGTGCCCGAGTCGTCCTCGTCAACTCCAATCCCGCGACGATCATGACCGATCCGGAGATGGCCGACAAGGTCTACGTCGAGCCGATCACGACCGAGGCCATCGCCGAAGTGATCCGGAGAGAACAGCCCGACGGAGTCATCGCAGGACTCGGCGGTCAGACGGGGTTGAACGTCACTGCCGAACTCGCAGAGCAGGGCGTACTCGAGGCACACGACGTCGAGATCATGGGGACGCCGTTGGACACCATCTACGCGACGGAGGACCGGAACCTGTTCCGCGAGCGCATGAAAAAGATCGGCGAGCCGGTCTGTCGCTCCGAAACCATCGGATCGATGGACGAACTCGAGGACGCCGTCGAGGCCGTCGGCGGGCTTCCCGTCATCGCCCGCACCGCCTACACGCTCGGCGGCTCCGGCTCCGGCGTCGTCGACGACATGGACGAACTCCGCGAGATCGCCCGAAAGGGGTTTCAGCTCTCGCGGAACCACGAGGTCCAGATCACCGAATCGATCGCCGGGTGGGTCGAACTCGAATACGAGGTCATGCGGGACGCCGACGACTCCTGTATCATCATCTGTAACATGGAGAACATCGACCCGATGGGGATCCACACCGGCGAGTCGACCGTCGTCACTCCCTCTCAGGTCATTCCCGACGAGGCCCACCAGGAGATGCGGAACTCGGCGCTGAAGGTCATTCGCGAGTTGGGCATTCAAGGCGGCTGTAACATCCAACACGCCTGGCGCGACGACGGGACACCGTCCGGGGAGTACCGCGTGGTCGAAGTCAACCCGCGCGTCTCGCGCTCCTCGGCGCTGGCCTCGAAGGCGACCGGCTACCCGATCGCACGCGTCACTGCGAAGGTCGCGCTCGGGAAACGCCTCCACGAGATCGAAAACGAGATCACCGGCGAGACGACCGCCGCCTTCGAGCCCGCGATCGACTACATCGTCACGAAGGTCCCTCGATGGCCGAAGGACAAGTTCTCCGACGTCCAGTTCGAACTCGGTCCGGCGATGAAATCGACCGGCGAGGCGATGTCGATCGGCCGGACGTTCGAGGAATCGCTTTTGAAGGCGCTCCGTTCCTCGGAGTACGATCCCGCCGTGGAGTGGACCGAAGTCGGGGACGAGGAACTCGAATCCGAGTACCTCGAACGCCCAACGCCGGATCGCCCCTACGCGATCCTCGAGGCGTTCTCCCGCGGCTATAGCCTCGAGGAGATCCACGATCTCACCGGGATCTACGAGTGGTATCTCGAACGGTTCGGTCGGATTGCCGACGCCGCCGAAGACGCCAGAAACGGCGAGTTCGAGACGGCGGCCGACGCCGGGTTCACGAACCAAGAGATAACCGCCATGGCCGGCGGCGAGTTCAACGACACCCACGCGTCGTGGATTCCTTCGGAGGCGACCGACGCCGAAAAGGACGACCGGCCGGTCGAAACGGACGGTGCCGGCGTCGCCGTCGACGACGTCGAAGCCGCAACCTCACGGCGGACGTTCAAGCAGGTCGATACGTGTGCCGGCGAGTTCCGAGCCTCGACCCCGTATTATTATTCGGCACGCGAACCGCCGACGGGACGAGGAGCCAGCGAGGTCCAGGTCGATCGCGACGTAGAAAGCGTCGTCGTAGTCGGCGGGGGCCCGATCCGGATCGGACAGGGCGTCGAGTTCGATTACTGTGCGGTCCACGCCGTTCGGGCGCTCCGTGAGAGCGGTGTCGACGCCCACGTGGTCAACAACAACCCCGAGACGGTCTCGACGGATTACGACACCTCCGATGGCCTCTTTTTCGAGCCGATCACGGCCGAGGAGATCGCCGATATCGTCGAGGAGACCGACTCCGACGGCGTGATGGTCCAGTTCGGCGGTCAGACCTCGGTCAACGTCGGCGAACCGCTCGAGGCGGAGCTCGAACGGCGGGATCTCGACTGTGAGATCCTCGGGACTTCCGTCGAAGCGATGGACCTCGCCGAGGACCGCGACCGGTTCAACGCCCTGATGGACGAACTCGGGATCACCCAACCGGAGGGTGGGACCGCGACGAGCAAGACCGAAGCGCTCGAGCTTGCCCACGGGATCGGGTATCCGGTGCTCGTTCGACCCTCCTACGTGCTGGGCGGCCGAGCGATGGACGTCGTCTACTCGGACGAGGAACTCGAGGAGTACATCGAGGAGGCGGTCAGGGTCGCCCCCGACAAGCCGATCCTCGTCGACGACTTCCTCGCAGACGCGGTGGAGCTCGACGTCGACGCCGTTGCGGACGGCGAGGACGTCCTGATCGGCGGCATCATGGAACACGTCGAGGCGGCCGGGGTTCACTCCGGCGACTCGGCCTGTATGATCCCCCCACGGTCGCTTTCACAGGATGTCCTCGAGCGTGTCAGGGAGGTCACATTCGACATCGCTCAGGGACTGGATACGGTCGGCCTTCTGAACGTCCAACTGGCCGTCCGTGACGGTGAGGTGTACGTCCTGGAAGCGAACCCACGCTCTTCGCGGACCGTTCCGTTCGTTTCGAAGGCGACCGGGGTTCCGATCGCCAAACTCGCCGCGAAGGTCATGGCGGGACAGTCACTCGGTGAACTCAAAACCCACGAGCAGATCCCTGAACACGTCTCAGTCAAGGAGGTCGTCCTCCCGTTCGATAGGCTTCCCGGCTCGGACCCACGGCTCGGCCCCGAGATGAAATCGACCGGCGAAGTCATGGGAACGGCCCGATCGTTCGGGAAAGCGTACCTGAAAGCCCAGTCGGCGACCGGAAAGGCGATCCCGACCGGGGGAACCGCGGTCGTCGACCTCGACACGCTCGGAGCGATGTCACAGAAAAACGAGGACATCTCGGACGTGCGGGACGGCGCGGGGCGTCACTTCGACGTGTACGCCAAAGACGACTTCGAGGACCTCGTCGGCGAGATGCGGGCCGGGGAAGTCGACGTGATCTTTTCGCGTGACCGGGACATCCTCGAGATCGCCGTCGAGGAGGGTATCACCTACTTCTCGACGGTGCCGAGTTCTCGGGCCGCCCTCGAGGCGCTCGAGACGACCGAGGAGCCGCTGGACGTGCTCTCGCTCTCGGAGCGGCCGACGGAACGTCGCAACTGGGGCGAAGCGAAATAGCGTCCATCACTCCAGAAGCGAAATCATCTCACAGGACAGTACGGTTTCCCCGTCCCGGGTTTCGACGTTCATCGCGTACCTGACGGTGCCGTTCCCGGGGCCGTCGGCTCTCGGCTCGATCTCGATGACTTCCATCGAGACCCGGATCGTGTCCCCGATAAAGACCGGCGCCCGGAACCGGAGGTCGTCGATCCCGTAGAACGCGACGACCGCCTCGCGCTCTTCGACCGTCCGGTGTTGCCAGACGAGCCCCGTCGCCGCGCTCAACACGAACATCCCGTGAACGATCCGATCGCCGAACGTCGAGTCGGCCATCCGCTCTTCGTCGGTGTGGATGTGGTTGAAATCGCCGGAGACGCCGGCGAAGTTCATCACGTCGGCATCGGTGATCGTTCGACCCTGTGTGACGTAGGAATCGCCCTCCTCGATCCGGTGAAACACACCGGTGTTTCGGTTATCACCGCCGGGTTCAGAATCGCTGTTTTTGTCTGTCATGCTCTAAAGAGTCTGTAGCTGGTGCCGCCGGTCGCGACCGTTTTCCGTTCGCCCTCGTGGACAGTCGTTGCCTCACATTCGGTGTATCCCATACTCGATCCGGCACGGACGACCGTCGCTTCGACGCGGAGATCGCCTCTCGCCGGGCGAACGTAGCGGACATCGAGATCGGTCGTCGTCACCTGCGCCGCAACCGGATCCTCGAACGTCGATCGCAGTGCGAACGCCGATGCGGTGTCCATCGCCGTCGCCGTTACGCCGCCGTGAACCGCTCCCGAGACGAGGTTGGCGAACTTCTCATCGAACGGAACCTCGAATGTGACGCGTCCCGGCTCGATCTCGAGAAAGCCGAAGTTCAGCCACTCGAAGAGCCCGTGTGCTTCGAGTTCGGCCTCGAGGCGATCGATATCGTCGTTGGAGAGCGCATCGTGTTCAGTCATCATTTCCCCTCGAAGTCCGGCTCTCGGTCTTCGATAAAAGCAGTTGTCCCTTCAGACGCGTCCTCGCTCGACAGCACCAATCCGAACGCCTGGGCCTCCATCTCGAGACCGGCCGAGAGACTGGGGTCGCGACCCTCGTTCATCACCCGTTTCGCTTTTTTCAGGGCGATCGGCGGGCCCCCGAGGAGATCCGACAGGAACGATTCGACAGTGGGCTCGAATTCACGTTCCGGTACCGCGCGGTTGATAAGGCCCCACTGGGCTGCCGTCTCGGCGTCGATTCGGTTCCCACGGAAGACGAGTTCCTTGGCTCTCGCCTCCGGAAGCATCCGGATCGCACGTTGCGTTCCACCGCCTCCGGGGAGCAACCCGAGATCGATCTCGGGAAAGCCGAACTCCGAGCCCGTCGTCGCGATGCGGAGATCACACGCCAAGGCGAGCTCGAATCCGCCACCGAGACAGAACCCGTCGATCTTCGCGAGCGTCGGGCGAGGGTACTCGTCGACGATCCGGTTGAGACGCGAGGTTTCGGTATCGTGGGGTTTTCGCCCGGAAAAGCCGTTTATATCGGCGCCGACCGAGAAGGCCCGATCGCCCGCGCCCTCGAAGAGAACGGCCCGAACGTCGCTGTCGTCGGTCCGCTCGAGGACGTGAACGACCTCGTCTTTCAGTTCCTCGCTGAGTGCGTTCAGCTGTTCTGGTCGATCGAGTTCGATCGTCAGCAGTCCGTCTTCGCGGTGTTCCGTATTTATCATCATGTACTCCCGATCGGTGTCGCCACACTCCTAAAACCCTTCTCCAGCGATCATACGGTCCACCCAGCTTCGACGAGCGATCGGGCTCGAATTCCGTTAACCAGACGAACCAAAAAAGCAGCCATCGTAAATCTCTCGGCGCGGGTGTGAGGGCCGCTTGTTCCATCCGTGAGTGGTTTTTCGTCTTCGGAAGATATTTTTTCATTGGCGTAAAGAAGTTAGTATGAGCGCGGATACGGAGGATCGGATACTCGCCGTTCTTGAGGACGACGCCCAAGCCTCTTATACTGAGATCGCTGAACAGGCGAACGTTTCGAAACCGACGGTCCGGAAATACATCGAAAAACTCGAATCTGAGGGTGTTATCGTCGGCTATTCGGCGGACGTCGACCCGAAGAAGCTTTCGGGGATGTCCATCGCGATGGTCGGGATCGACGTCGCGAGCGAACGCTACGTCGAGGTCACACGGGAACTGAAAGAGCTCGAGGTCATCGACTCTCTTTATACTTCGAGTGGCGATCACATGCTTATGGCCGAAGTTCGGGCCGCCGACGGCGACGAGGTCGGCGAAGCGATCCGCGAGGAGATCCTCTCTATCGACGGCGTCGAGGCCGCCCACCCGTCTTTCCTCCAGGAACGGCTGAAATAACTCCTCCGACACTCGTTTCGTTCCACACTCCGATCGTTCGGTTTCTTTCGGAACTGTGGCTCAGTCGATTTCGTACGCAGCCGCCACGCCGCAGTGGTTTTGTGCTCGCCGTGCCTCGGGTCGATATGGACCGCCGAAAGCTCTCGTCTGCGGTCGAGGCGATCCGGGAAGCTGACTCGGTCGTGGCGATGACCGGCGCCGGCGTCTCGTCGGCGTCCGGGATCCCCGATTTCCGTTCCGACGACGGGATCTGGACGAGGTACGACCCGAACGCGTTCCACATCTCGCGGTTTCGAACCGATCCGGGAGGGTTCTGGAACGAGCGTGTCGAACTGATCGAGGAGCTCTTCGGGAAGGCCATCGAACCGAACGCTGCACACGTAGCGCTTGCCGAACTCGAGTCGGCGGAGTATCTCGACACGCTCATCACCCAGAACATCGACGGGCTCCATCAGGCTGCCGGCAGCGAAAAGCCGATCGAAATCCACGGGAACGGACAGCGAGCCGTCTGTACGGGTTGCGATTCCCGGTTCGGTATCGACCCGATCGTCGAACGGGTCGAAAGCGGTGAGACACCGCCGACGTGTGAGCGCTGTGGCGGGATTCTCAAACCGGATGTGGTGCTCTTCGGCGAGAGTCTACCGAAATCCGCTCTCCTCGAAGCCCAGGCAGCCTCGCGGGACGCCGACGTCTTCCTCGCGATCGGTTCCTCGTTAACCGTCGAACCGGCGGCCTCGCTGCCGCGGCACGCGCTCGATCGTGGCGAGGTCCTTGTGATCGTCAACCTCGACCGTACTGAACTCTCCGACCGTGCCGACTACGATTTCCGCGCCGACGTCACGGACGTGCTCCCGGCACTCACCGAAGCCGTTCTCCAAGAGTGATCCGTCACTCGCCGGATCGGCCATACGTTTTTATTGTCGCGCCCTCTCGGTTCGTCCGCCATGGAATACGAAGTGGTCGATCTCGACGACGTGCCGCTAACCGATCTCTCGGAGATCGAGGAAGTGCCGCCCGATCTGGACATCAAACCGGTCGGCAAACAGCTCGGGCTCGACGAGATGCGGGCGACGGTCTGGTATTTCGATCCGGGCGAGGAGATCCAGTATCACGCCCACAGCGAACAGGAGGAGCTGTTTTTCGTTCTCGAGGGAGAATTCTCGCTGAAGCTCGGCCGCTCGGGCGAAGAGGAGTACGTCGAGGCCGGGCCGGGAACGTTCTGGGCCGCGGGCCCGGAGATCGGACACGGACACCGATACGTCGGGGACGAACAGGGTGTCGTACTAGCTCTCGGGGCACCGCCGGTCGAGGATCCCGGCCTCGATCCACACAGCCTCGACGACTGACACTCCGGGTGTCTGATCAGCTCTCGACAGTACTCGGTTCCGGCTCGGTGGCGTCCCCGTAGGTCCGTTCGAGATATTCGATTATCCGTTTTGACTCACTCATCGAGACGCCGTAAGTCTCGTCGACGAGAACTGGAACCTGTCTTTGGCCAGTTATCTCTTTAATTCGATCCCGCTTCGAGTGAAGCCCCTCGACCCAGACGCTGTCGAACGAGATCTCGAGCGCTTCGAGCTTGTTGACGACGTGTTCACAGTACGGGCAGCCCTCAAGCTGGTACAGGGTGATCGACATAGAGACCTCTACGTCGCGAGACACAAAAAGTCACGTCCCCACGAGCGGACTGCCTCGGGCGATACGTCCAAGCGAGTGTCGCCCGTAGGTAGCCTATGAGCTACCCTGTGACGTATTACTGTCCGCACTGTGAAACGGTCGTCGAACTGGAGCGCGATGGGTATCTCGCAGATAAGTCGGTGACACCCCATCCGCTGGAAGGGTGGACGTACGTGTCCGTCGACGAGGTGTACGAGTCTAGAGACGCCGACGGGGTTCGGTTCGTCTGTGGAGCCGATGGGTCGACTCGCGACCCGGACGCTGAGGGCTGCGGTCGCCCGTTCTATCTTTCCTTCGTGCGTCACGGAACGACCGAGGCCGGACGGGCGGTTCGACAGCGCTGAACTGTTCATCTCTCGAACGGACGTTATCGGCTTGATACGATCCGGACCCCGTATTTAACTGACCGCCGGGAGACGCTGGAGTATGGCGCTATCCGTTGACGAACCGGTCCCGGAGTTCGAAGCGTTACTGTGCGACGGCGAGACCTTCCGTGCGTGTATGCTTTCGAAGGCGCTCGGCGACAGGGGAGCCGTGATCGTTTTCGATGGCTTTCTCTTTTCGGCCATCGCGTGGAACTGGTGGACCCGATACGAAACGTACGGGTGGGACGAGTTCGATTCGGTCCCGGTGTACGGCGTCGTTCGGGATGGACCCTACTCAGTCAACGAGTTCCTTCGACAGCTCGATAGCCCGTTTTCGGTCTTTTCAAATCCCAACGGCGACGTAGCTGAAGCGTACGAGCTCCTCGTCGAACGGGACGGGATGGCCGGCACGAGAACCGCCCGTCGTGCAGTCGTCGTGATCGATAGCGACGGCGTCGCTCGACATGTCTGGGAGGCGGAGGGATGGATCGATCGGGTCCCACACGAAGCGATCGAAGCCACGGTGTCTGAGCTGCCCCGATAGGCTCCGGATCGGTTCACAGGGCGCTCTCCTCGCGATCGATCGCCGGTTGATAGGTAGCGAACAGGTGACTCGAGCGCATCGGACGAGCCGTGGGTCACGGTGGACGATCGTCCGTCTCCCGCCTCGGCGGCCCGTCGACAGTCGTTCAGCGCATACGGACGGTGGTCCCGTTCTGGTATATAAATGATCGGGAGCGGCACCCTTTATCGAAGCGATCGTTCGGTCGATCACCAGCCGGCGACGTTACTCCGGAGCGAGCGCCCGCAGCGTCGACTCGATCTGCTCTCTCCGTGCCGCCCGTGGGAAGGAAACCGAAACGGCAGCCAGTCCATCGATATCGGTAAAGCGTCTCAGCCGTTCGCGGGCCGTCTGCGGTGTGCCCCAGACCGCGAGCTCCTCGAGCAGCTCATCGGAGAGGGCGGCCATGGCAGCGTCAGTCTCCCCCGCCTGCCAGCGATCGTAGATCTCGTGTGCGGCCTCCTCGTGACCCTGTCGTGCGAGGTTGTCCCGATAGAACGAACCCATCCCGCCGATATAAAACGCGACGTGCTGTCTGACGAGCTTCTTGGCCGCCGTTTCGTCCTCGAGGGCACAGCACGTCAACGACAGCGAAACGCGCTGTTCGGATCGATCCCGCCCACCGAGTTCGGAGCCGCGATCGAAATCGCCGATACGATCACGGAGCCCGTCGCGGGTGAACAGAATGGCGTGCCATCCGTCGGCGAACCGGCCGGCGAGTTCGACGGCTTTCAGCCCCATCCCCGCCGTATCGACGGCGGGAACCGGCTCCGGCGGCTCGAACCGGAGTCTGAACCCCTCGAGTTCGAAGTTCTCGCCGTCGTAATCGACCGTCTCGCCGGAGAGAACCTGTTTCACGATTTCGACCGTCTCGCGGGTGCGTCGCAACGGGTTTCCGAAATCGGCGCCGTGCCAGTTCTCGATGACGATCGGTCCCGACGGGCCGAGCCCCAGGCGGAACCGTCCCCCTGATATTTCCTGAAGGGTCGCCGCGCTCTGTCCGATGAGCGCCGGGGATCGGGAGTAGACGGGTACGATCGAGGTTCCGATTCCTATATCCTCGGTTTGTTGGGCGATACAGGCGAGCGTCGAAACCGCATCTCGCCCCCAAGTCTCGGGGAGCCAGGCGGTGTCGTAGCCGAGTTCTTCGCCGAGTTGCGCCTGTTCGACCAGTGCCCCGACGCTCGGCTGTGCGGCCACGGGTAAAAACACGTCGCGGTCAGTCGTGTTTGTGGTCATAGGTTGGCGTCCTCGAGCGGCGGTAGTCCCTGTGCGGTTATCGTCTCACCGACGACGTACGAGGAAGCGTCGCTCGCGAGGAACTGGATGACGTCGGCGATCTCCGCTGGAAGGCCCATCTCTTTTGAGACGTCGCTCCGGTCGACGTCGGCCGGATCGAGACCCATCTGGGAGGCGACGCCGGGCGTTCCGACGAGCCCCGGCGCGACACAGTTGACCCGGATACCGTGATCGGCGTAGGCGACCGAAAGCGACGTCGTCAGGTTGATCACAGCGGCTTTCGCGGCGCCGTAGTGGCTCATGTACTGAGATCCCATCGTCCCCGCGATGGAGGCGAGGTTGATGATCGTTCCGCCGCCGTCCTGTATCTGCATCCGCTGGCCGGCGACCTGTGAGCAGTGAAACGTTCCGTGGAGGTTGATATCGACGATCGTCTTCCAGCCGTTCTCCGAGATGTCGTCGAAATCTGCCATGAACGACGCTCCGGCGTTGTTGATCATCGAATCGAGTCGGCCGAACTCCTCGACGGTGGCCTCGACGAGCGCCTCGACGGCCGCACGATCGCGAACGTCACATTCGATAGCGATGGCATCTCCGGGACGATCGCTGTCGTTGATCTCAGTGGCGACTGATTCGATCCGGTCCGGCGAACGGGACGTCACGACGACGTTCGCGCCGTCCGCGGCGAACTGTCTGGCAGTCACGGCACCGATCCCCTGGCTCGATCCGGTGATTATCGCCGTTTTGCCGTCGACGGAGAACTGACTCACAATCGGCACCCTCCGGATTCAGGACCTGCCGTGTTTCGATATGGCATCGCTCGTTCGGACTCGTCGGATCACAATAAAAATACGTGCGGGACTCAGCCAGTCACCGTATCCGTCCCGCACCGAGACTTAATCGTTCAGCGGCGTGTTCGGCGTCCCACCGTCGTCACGTCCCGGCGTGGCCTTCCGTTCGGTCCGGCCGCCGAGCGTCTCGAAATCGAAGTTCTCGAACTGGCTGGGAGCGATCCCCTCCTCGGCGTAGACGTACAGAGCCGTCTTGGCGATCCCCCAGACGGTCTGGCTGATCAGATACGTGAACACGAGCGCGAGGGCCACGAGAACGACGGCGAGCACGATACCACCACCGGGGAACACCGCCAAGACCGGGACGGAGACGGCGAGTGCGGTCACCACGAGTGCGATCCCGATCCCGATGACGATGGCGGTGATCCCGAACCCGGCACCGAGCGTCTCACCCCACGTCTCTTTGAACGTCGAGCCGCTGCGTTCGAACATCGATCTCGCCGAGACGTCCTCGAAAACGAGGACGGGAACGATGAAGAACGTCATGATCGACCATCCGAGCGCGAATAGCGCCCGCAGTATCGAGGCGAGGGGATTATCGGAGTTCTCGAGGATTCTGAAGAGGATGCTCACCGTCGCCGAGATCAAAGACCAGACGACGATCGGCCCGAGGCTATCGTTGATCGCCCGCATACTGTCTCCGATCACGGGGTCGCGGCCGTGGAACGCCTCGTTGGCGGCGTAGACGAGCGCGGCCGAAAAGTAGGTGCTGAAAAACGTCGTGACAAAGTACAGACCGAAGAGGACGACGTACTCGAGGCCGCCACCGACGACGTTCGCGAGCACCAAGGGGAGAAAAAAGAGCACGAGAAAGACGATACTCGAGAGGCCGGCCAACAGCGGGAACACCAACAGTTTCGGGTGATCTCTGATGACGCCGACACTGTCCTTCGTGAGCGTCCAGCCCGTCTTCAGCCGGTCGAAAAAGCCGAAGCTTCCCCGTCGGGTACTCGTTGCCATGGTTCCGTAAGAACTCGCGGGCGTACTTATTTCTGCTGACACCCGGTCCGACCGTTACCCGGTTCGGTGCCGCCGGAAACGATAGCTGGCAACTACCCCAAGAAGTGACGGCTACTGGTCCCCGAACCACCGGGGCCTGCGTCTGACGGCACGGCGCTAGATCAGCGTCGCCGCGGTGGCGATCATCCACATCGCCATCAGGAACGCGAAGAACACGGCGATCAGTTTCTGTCGGTCCATACTCGCCGGTAGATGCTCGCTTCATATAATCCCCACGCTCGGGACGGCCGCCGAACCGTCCGGCTCGGTCGGGGGAGTGGACGGTGCGGGCGTCGGATTACTCGATTCGTGCGTCGACAACGCCGTGGACGATGCCGGCGCTGTGGCTCTTGACGGATCGGGTCTCGAGGATCGTCGTCGACCGATCGACCGTAGCCGCGGCCCGCTCGATCCGATCGATCGGCCGTTCCGGAAACAGCGGTTCGGGCGTCGCCTCGTGGAGGTGGATGACGCCGTCGGAGACGAGCGCCTCGAGCGCCGCGTCGAGATAGTCGTGGGCCTCGTAATACCCCGCCACGACGCGGTCGGCCGTTGTCTCGATCTCCCGGCAGTCACCGAGGCAGGCCCGAACGCGGTCCGTGACGCCGTTGAGTCGCGCGTTCTCGACGAGGAGTCTGTACGATTCGGGATCGATCTCGGCGGCCGTCACTGTCGCCCCGGCCCTCGCCATCGGGAGGGTGAAGTAGCCGATACCGGCGAACATATCGAAAACGCGTTCGCCCGGTTCGACGACCCGGCCCATCCGAGTCCGTTCGGCTTTGTTGCCGGGCGAGAACATCACCTTCGAGAAGTCGATAGCGTATTTTGTGCCGTGTTCGGTGTGGACCGTCTCGGTCTCGCCGACCCCGGCAACGACCGTACCGGTCGGATCGCGTCGGGTCCCTTCGATCCCGCCGCGGGCGATGACGGTATCGGCGTTGCCGTGGAGTTCGAGAAGCGCTTCGCCGATAACCCGCTGCTCCGTCGAGGAGAGCGGCTCCGAATCCGAGAGATCGCCGAAATCGACCAACACGACGCTTCCGATGACAGCCCACGACGACGGAGCGGCGCCGATCGTCGATCCGTCGACGCCCTTTTTTCGCAGGATCGACTCCAGGCCTCGCGTTCTGCGCCCGAGATCGATCGCCCGGATGGCCGAAACTTCAGTTTCGGTCGGCGCGTCGGTGACGGGGATCGCCACGTGACCGTCGTCTACCGCCTCGACGCGCCGACGGTCGTCGTAAACCCCCTCGCTCCGGAGTGACTCGATCACCGCCCCGGTCCGGGGTTTCTCGACGATCGCAGCCAGATCGCCCTCTGGGAGGTTTTCGGTCTCCGGTCGCGTCATCTACGACTCCGCCTGTCCGGACTCGGGGAGCACGTGGAGCCCTCGCCGGTGTTTGAGGACGGGAACTGACTCGGCGTCGGGATCGAGGTAATCGGGCCGAGGGATCGTCTTCGATTCGAACGTCTCCGGATCGAGCACTTGGACCGCGTGTTCGTCCTCGACGGCGACGAGCGTCGTCCGTTCGGCGTCGGACCGTTCGCCGAGTTTCCGCGCGTCGGGGGCGATCCCCTCCTCGAAGGACGCCTCGTATCGATCGCCGGTCGCGAGCCGGGTCCCCTTCAGATTGCCGTGAGCGCTCGTCACGAGGACGGGGCCGTCGCCGTCGTCGAGATCGATCACGTCTCCCGGCGTGTAGGGCGGCAACCGGGCCGTGAACGTGACCCGATAGACCTCGTTGCCGTCGCTGTCCTCCGTGACGAGCGTCGGCGCATCGGAGACCGATCCGCCGAGTTCGGCGACGATCCGTTTGGCGATCCCCTGACCCATCTGGTTCGTCGAGATCTTCATATCGACGCCGTCGTCGGTTCGGGTCGTTTCGGTGATGAAGGCGTTCCGATCGCCGGTCGCCTCCCGCTCGGAGATGTAGGCTTCGGCGATCTCGACGGCCCGGTCGTTCTCTTCGGGTGTCGGTGTCCGATCCGTTCCGCGAACCTGGACAATGCTCGTGTAGTAATCGCCCGCGATCCGCCCACAGCGGTCGCAGGTCTGGCGGGCGATATAGACGGGAACGACCACCTCCTCCGAAATATCGGTCTCACGGACCCGGCCGCTGAACAGACAGTGCATCCGGATCGTGTTCTCGTCGATCTGTTCAGGGTCGACGCCCCACTCCACGTCGCGGGCGTCGACGTGAACGCCGAGGCGGTCGGCGGTCTCCTCGATCGCGACGTCGGTGTAATCGCGGGCCCCCACGTCGACCCATCGATTACCGCGATGGAGCGCGCCACAGCGACTACAGACTCGGATCTCGATCCGATCGGGCGCGTCGACGAGATCGAACGCCTCGAAGTAACACCCATCACACAGCACGGCGTCCGGATCGTTCGGACCGCCGGGGAGATCGACATCGGGCGATCGCTCGATCGGATCGCCACACTGTGGACAGAACGTGCCCGACCGTGACCCGAAACTCATTGTGCGTTCTATCCGCCCGAGGCTGTTAAGCGGACCGGACCACGCTCCTCGAGACTCCCGGACCGACGGTCGATCGCGCCGGAACGAAGCAGTTTTCAGAGACGGGGTCGGTTATCCACGGATGACAGGAGATTCGGATCTGACGGCCGAAATCAAAGCGGAGTACGGGGCCGACGAGTTCGGGGAACGCGTTGGAATGGGTGAGCGACCGGCGCTCATCGTCGTCGACCTGATAAACGCGTTCACCGATCCCGAAACCGGACTCGGCGCCGACGTCGAATCGGTGCTCGATCGAACAGACGACCTCCTGGCGGCCTTCCGGGAACGGGACCTCCCGAGATATTTTACGACGGTCGCCTTCGAGGAGTCCTACGGCGACGCCGGGATATTCATCGAGAAGATACCGGCACTCGAGGAACTACGGCTCGGGACCGAAGCCGTCGAGGTCGACGGCCGGATCGAACCGATCGACGACGAACGGGTCATCCTGAAAAAGTACGCCAGCGCCTTCTTCGGGACCGACCTGAGCACGGAGCTGACGACCGATCGGGTCGACACGCTCGTGGTCGTCGGGGTGACGACCAGCGGCTGTATCCGGGCGACGGCCGTCGACAGCCTCCAGCACGGTTATCGGACGATCGTTCCGGCCGACGCGGTCGGCGACCGTGCCGAGGAGCCACACCGGGCGAACCTCTTCGACATCGACGCCAAATACGGCGACGTGGTCTCGACTGCGAACGTACTCGAACACCTCGAAACGGAGCACTGACAGGGGTTAGCGGTATCCCTCGGTCAAACGCTCGACGTATTTCGCCACCACGTCGACCTCTATGTGGACCGGATCACCGACCGATTTCTCCGACAGCGTCGTCAACTCGTAGGTCGCCGGGATGATCGCGGCGCCGAACGCCGTTCCGTCAAGCTCGGCGATCGTCAGGGAGATCCCGTCGATCGCGATCGATCCCTTCGGGACGACGTAGCGTCCGAGATCCTCGGAGATCGAGAAGCCGAACGTCCAGTCATCGCCGAGCTTTTCGATACTCGTCACCTCGCCGACGCCGTCGACGTGGCCCTGGACGAAATGACCGTCGAAACGACCGTCGGCGGGGAGTGCCCGTTCCAGGTTGACCGAATCGCCGACCGAGACCGCGTCGAAGTACGTCTTTTCGAGCGTCTCCTCCGAGAGGAACAGTTCGAAAGACTCGTCGTCGAACCGTTCGACAGTCAGACAGGCGCCGCTTATCGCGACGCTTTGCCCGTGCTCCAGTTCGTCGCAGAAGGGCGCGCTCACGCGGATCCGTCGGCCCTCCTCGGTGTCGTCTATCGCCGTGATCTCGCCGGTCCCCTCGATGATGCCGGTGAACATACACCCGCTACGGAGGGTGCTGTCGAAAGGCTGTCGTCATCGGCGGTCTTTTGTTCACATCGGCCCTTCCGTTCCCTGATGAACCTCCTCGATACGCTCACCCTTTTCGGGACGGTCGCGCTCGCGGCCCCGATCGGACTGCTCGGCTTCGAGTTCCTCCTCGATGGACGGATGATCGCCGGAGGCGGTTTTCTCGCGGTCGCGCTCGCCCTCGTCGCCGGGGGCTATTTTCGGCCAAGTCTGAAAGGTATCCTCGCGAGTACCGTCACCGAAGCGACGAGCGAACCCGAGGAGGGCATCGACGAAGAAACCTATAAGGACTGAAACGATAGGGTAGCTATGGCCATCGGGATCATCCGGTCGCTGCAGCTTCTGGCGACGTTGATCGTCGCCGGCCCTATCGGGTTGGTCGGCGTCTTCAACCTGTTCGAAGGCGAATACGCTCTCGGGGCGTTCTTTCTCGGTGCCTCGATCGGTCTCGTGGTCCTCAGCGAGTACGTCTATCTCCGGTTGACAGACCGGACCGTCGGTCGGCTCCGACGGCTGAAGAACATCCGCGGCAGCGAGTGATTTATTCTCCCGTGAGCGCGTCCCTCATGCGACGTTTGATGTGAGCGAAATCGAACGGCGGTCGGCTGTCCGGATCGACCGGCTCGACGTCACAGGCGATGAGCTCCGTGTGATCGGTCTCGACCGCCTCGCGGTAGGCTCGTTCGAACGCTCCGTCGGCCCGGACGTGCGTCGCGGAGACGCCACAGCTCTCGGCGACGCCCGCGAAGTCGGTCGTATCGGAGTAGTTCGGCTGACCGCCGGTCGTTCCGTATATCGCGTTGTCCCAGACGACGACGGTGAGGTTCGACGGGTCGACGGCGCCGAGCGTCGAGAGGACGCCGAGCGACATCAGAAGCGAGCCGTCGCCCTCGAAGACGACGACGGGATCGTCGACGGCGAGTGCGAGTCCGAGGCCGGTCGGCGTCGTCACGCCCATGCTCCCCCACTCGTAGAAGTTCCGGTCGCGGTCCTCGACGGCGGCGAGCACGTAGGAGGCGACGCCGAGGTTCGAGACCGCCGCGACGTCGGGCGTGATATCGAGAACGGCCTCGGTACAGGCGAACTGATCGGCGCGCTCTCCGGTGTCCGGATCCGAGTCGGCGCTCATTTCGACTCCTCCTTGTATCCGGTGACAGTCGTCTCCATGAGCAACACGTACGGGGTTTCGGTCGAAAACGCGGTCGTCGCAGCCATTTGAACACGCTCTTCGACGTTTTCCGCGTCGTGAATCGAGTGGTTTCGGATGTTCACATCGTCGAGTAGCTCCGGCATGTTGTATCCGGAGGTCACCTGCGCGAGGTTGAACTCGCCGAGGTCACCGCGCCGGGTTACGATCCCGAGAAAGGGGATCCGTGCGGGCACACTCAAAGAGGAGAGCGCGTTGAACGTGTTCGCCAGCCCGCTGGACTGACAGAGCAACGCGCCTCGTTTGCCGCCGAGCCAAGCGCCCGAGAGGACGCCGACCGCCGCCTCTTCGCGGGTCACGAGCACCGTCTCGAAGGCGTCGTCCGCCGCTGCCGCCTCGACGAGCGGTGAGATCGTCGTATCCGGGAGATACGCGATCAGCTCGATATCTGTACGCTTGAGACCGTCTATCGCTTGATCGATCCAGGTCATGATCTATCTCCGTCCCGTGTCCCGATGGAAGCCGGATCGAAACGGGGTATAGGCAACTCCCGGGGCACTGTTAAGAAGATACGGGTATCCAAACCTCTGGGACCGAACCGGCGGCGAACAGCCCGAAACGCTCAGTCGGCTGTGAGCCGTTCGCCGCGTTCTTGGGCGTCCGCCAGCAGCGTCTCCAGCGATTCGTCGACGAGTTCGTTGTACAGGAGCACGTCGATCGGGAGGGTCGGTGCGCCGTCGACGAGGCCCTCCAGGAGGACGAGCCGTTCTCTGGCTCGGGACATCCCGACGTAGAACACCCGCCGCTCGTTGTCGGTCATCGTCGGCACCGGATCCGAGCGCTTCGTGAACTCCGCGACGCCGGGGACGGCTTCGGGATCCTCGATCGAGGCGGCCATCTGTTCGACGACCTTCTCGGTGAGGTCGGTCGCCACGAAGACGTGGTCGGCCTCCCGGCCCTTCGCGGAGTGGATCGTTCCGAGGCGGACGCGGTCGGGATCGGCACCGCGGTAACTCCCGCTGAAGTAGGCGTCGACGGAGCGCTCCTGGAAGTTCGAAACGCGGGTGAGCATGTCGGCCGCCGAGGCCGGCCCGGGGGCGAAGGGTGCGTGTTCGTCGACGAACTCCGGGGCGACTTCCAGATCGGTGAGGTCGTCGACGCCCTCGGCGTCCTCGAGTTCGTCTAAGGCGTCGAAGTAGTCGTCGCGCTCGCCCGTCCCGAAGGCGCTGTCGGCGAGCATCTCCCCGAGCCGTCTGGCCTGCAGCCCGTCGATCGGTTCGCCGTCGTCGAGCGACTCGATCCCCTCGACGTATCCCCGAAGCCGGTCGGTCCACATCCGCTGGTCGGTCAGCGACGTGAAGGGGATCCCCTCGCCGATGAACTCGTCCATGAACTGGAACATCTGATATCGGGCCCGGAACAGACACATGACGCTGCCCTCGTCGTCCTCGTCGATCGTCATCCGGACGTTTCGGACGAGATCCAACATCGAAGGCGAACGAACGGCCTCGACGGAGCCACCCTCCTTTCGGGGTTTGAGGTCCTTGTCCTGCCGTTTCTCGATGTGGCTGATCTGGGTGTTGACGACGTTCAAAATCCGGGACGGGAGCCGGTAGCTGTTCGGCAACACGACGTCGTCGTCGACGTCTTCATCCAAGAGGAGGTTCGGATCGGCACCCTGCCAGGCGTAGACGACCTGATCGTCGTCACCGGCGATGAGCACCGAGTCGACGTGCGGTTTCCACTCCCCGTAGACGCCGTACTGCAGCGTCGTGATGTCCTGAAACTCGTCGATGACGAGGTGATCGACGCTCGGGACGAGCGAGCGCTGTTGAACGCGTTCGAGCATGTCGGCGAACCCGACGATCCCCTCCTCGCCCTTATAAGATCGCCACGCGCGGATCGCCTCGGGGATGTCTATCCGATCGTCGTCGCTCGGCCACGTCGGCGTGTACTTGTTTCCGGTCTGGGCGTTCTCGTCGATATCCGGCGGCAGACGGACCTCTTCCTCGTTCCATTTGAACGGGACGTCGTACCAGTCGGCGACGTCGCGCTCGGTCCGCTGGAGCCACTGGGAGGTGGCGATGATCTTGTTGCCGAGCGTCGTCGATCTGGCCGACCGACGGCGGGCGGGTTTGTTCTCGTCCTCGAACTCGATGCCGTACGTCTCGCAGAACTCCTCTTTGTGCTTTTCGCCGACGACGTCGCCACGCGAGAGGTTCAGCAGTTCGTACGCCTTGGCGTGCATCGTACAGACGTTACTCCGGAGCGATTTCGGCGAACACTCGAGCCGTTCGGCCAGCCGTTCGCGGACCTCGGCGGCGGCGGCACGGGTATACGAGACGACGAGGATGTCCCTGACATCCACACCGTCCTCTAACATCCCGTCGACGCGGTCGAGCAACGCTGTCGTCTTCCCGCTTCCGGGCCCCCCGAAGAGGCGAGTCACGTGGGTCGAATCAGCCATTACTCGGGTAATGCCGCCCACAATTATAAACCACCTGCTTGATCCCATAGTCTGACAGACGGCGTCTTTCGGGCTTACGTAGAATATGTGGGGAACGGCGTTCGCTTCAGGATCTGGTACGTAGGCATCGATTCGTCGTGGAGAGAAGAGCCGTCGACCGTCCCCTATTACGACGGAGGGGCGTTTCAGCGGGTCGTGACCGATCCTCAGTTCGGCCGCCACCCACAGACCGAACAGACGCTCGCGCCGGGATCGTGAAGGCCACCGCAGTCCGGACAGCGCTTCTTGTTATAATCCTGCTCCCAGGAGGCGGTCGTGTGATCGTGGCCCCGTTCGTCCAGGAACTCGTCGAAGATGTCGTTTGCGGTCGCCATACGAGATGTCCTTCGTCGAGGTCGATAATAAAAGCTATGGTAGCAGACAACATGGGAACAGCTCCCGTGACCCACGGGTTACCGGCGGCTTTTATTTATCGCGGTACTATCGGCTCCATGGAATCCACAGCGGACCTTCCGCTCGAACATATTAGCCGCCCAGGGACCGTCGAATCCGACGCGCCGGCCGTCGTATTGATCCACGGACGGGGGACGAACGAACGGGATCTCCTCTCCATCGGAGCGCAGTTGCCCGAGGAACTGCACGTGCTGAGCGTCCGGGCCCCGCAACGAATGAACGGGCCGAACAGCTTCACGTGGTACGATCTGGATCTGTCGGCCGGCGGTCTCCACGCGAGCCAACCCGACTCGGAGGGGTTCCGGCGGAGTCTCGATCTCGTCCACGAGTTCGTCGAGGGAGCGATCGAAGCCTACGACCTCGATCCCGAACGGGTTGGGCTGTTGGGGTTCAGCCAAGGTTCGATAACGAGCATGGCGGCACTGATCGAGCGTCCCGAAGCCTACCGGTGGGTCGTCGCGCTCAACGGCTATCTCGCCGAGTCACACGAGGGGAAAGCGAACAACGCGGAGGGAAAACCCGTTTTTATCGGGGGCGGAACGGTCGATCAGGTCATCCCGATCGAGCGGGTCGAACACGCCGCGGAAACTCTCGAATCGGGCGGGGCAGACGTTCGGTTCGAGCGGTACGACGCGGGACACGGAACGACACCGGCGGAACTGTCCGACGTCGTCGAATGGCTCGAAACGCGGTACTGAGCGAGTTCTCGGACCGGGGGGATTTATCGCCGGCGACGCCGCACGGTCCGATATGAAGTCCGACCCGGATCCGTCCCGTTTTCGCGATCTCATGCTCGGCTCCGAGCCGGGGTTCGAGGAGGTGCTCCGCTGTGTGTTCGGCATCCAAGAACACGAGGCTCGCCTCTACCTGGAGCTTCTGGACGCCCCCGACAGCACCGTCGCCGAACTCGCGGAGTCGGTCGATCGCGACCGGAGCAACGTCAACCGTGGGCTGGCGACGCTCATGGAGAAGGGCCTCGCCGATCGGCAGCGCCGACTGCTGGACAGCGGCGGGCACATCTACCAGTACCGCGCGACTCCGCCGGGACAGGCCCGCGAGTTGATGCACGAAACGCTCGATGAGTGGGCCGCCTACGTCCACGAAAAGATCGACGAGTTCCCGTAGGCGGACCCACTCGGTTCGGCTACAGGACGAACTCGAATCGGGCGCCGCCGTCGGCCGACTCCCCGAGGCGGACCTCCCATCCGTGTGCGGCCGCGATCTCGGCGACGATCGCCAGCCCAAAGCCGCTGCCGTCATCGCTCGTCGTGTAGCCCGATTCGAGGACCACCTCACGCTCGTCTTCGGGGATCCCGCTGCCGTCGTCCTCGATATAAAAACCGGTGCCGGACGGCAGCGTTCCGAGGGAGATGGCGACGCCGTCTCTCGAACGACCGTGTTCCATACTGTTCCGGAACAGGTTCTCGAGAAGCCGCTCGATCCGATCTCGATCCCCGCGGAGCTCGACTCCGTCCACGACAGTCATCGTGGCCCCGTCGTTACTGACGCGATCGAACGCCGTCTCGGCGACGTCGGCCAACGACACCGACTCGGGATCGGAGACCGCTTCGCCGAGCCTGGCGAACTCGAGCATCTCGTCGATCCGTCGGTCAGCATCGGAGAGCGCCCCGAGGGCCGCCTCGATATCCGCGTCATCGCCGTACCGGTCGTGAGCCAATTCGAGACGACCCTTGGCGGCCGAAAGCGGGTTCCGGAGGTCGTGAGAGGCACGGCTCCC
>LKMJ01000718.1_pt1 | contig 26876 bp, 26 predicted proteins | sample 643391 | NCBI WGS metagenome assembly LKMJ01 (sample SAMN04112250, study PRJNA286221) | soda lake metagenome | biome: soda lake; feature: Kulunda Steppe; material: water; isolation source: sample PL-Br10 brine of Picturesque Lake | place: Russia: Kulunda steppe | collected 2010-07 | reverse complement strand
GGGAAAAGCACGAACTGTGTCGATTGATCCCAGCCGAGCCGTCGCCGGGCCTCGACTCGGTCGATCGGCCTGAACAGTTCGAGATCGATGCCGAACGGGACGACCTCGTGATCACAGTCGAGCCGCTGGGAGACGGCATCGTTCGGTGCGATGACGGCATCGCTTCGCTTGGCGGCGAATCGCGTGATTCGATCCAATCGATTCGAATATCCCATCACCTCTGACCCCCACAGCGTTAACACGACCGGTCGGACGGGTTGTGCGAGCGCGAGGGGACCAACGAGGCCGTAGTTCGCGTGCACGATGTCGTAGGACTCTCTGCTCTCTGCGAGAAGGTCTCGGTAGGTGTCGGCGTAGGCACGCATGCCACGGGCTCCGCCCTCCGAAGGATCGCCACGAACGACGAGCGTCGTACACTCGACACCGTGCGCTTCGAGGGCGTCCACTTGCTGGGTGAAAAACGACTCCTCCGATGAGGCGATCTGTAACACGCGAATATCGCTCACGACGGCATCGCCTCCACGCCCAGCGCGTTGAGCACTGATCGATGTGTATCCGTTTTCTCCGCGAGGAGCTGTGCTCGTCGATCCGCAAAATCGCGGGGTTCAGAGCCGTCTAAAATCCGTTCGGCCGTATCTACCGCCTGCTGGTGCCGAAACGCGCCCTGGAAGTTGTACAAGAGCCCGTATCGAGCCTCTAACTCGTCGGTATACCCCATCCGAAGCGTGTTTACGTACAGCGCAGGAGTCCCCAAGACCGCGCTCTCAGCGGCCATCGTGGCACCCTCGCCGAGATAGAGGTCCGCGTGCGCGAGGAGATGATGGATCTCTTCGGGAGGGAGATCGAGACAACGAGCATCGAGATCGCTCGATAGCGGGATTTCCGATGTTAGTCGGACCTGCGCACCGGCGGCCTCCAGACGTTCGATCACGTCACGCGGATCCGACATTCCAGCCGCACCGACATCGTGAACCGCGTCCCATCCCGCGAGGCGAACGATCGCGAGCGGTTCGTCTTCGTCGATATCCGTCGCTTCGAGAACGCTCGGATCCGGTTCGAACCGATTCGGATGTAAGTATGCGAGTTCGTGATATCCCGGGTATCGAACGTGATCATCGCCGAAATCGAGATGGAAGCAATCCGGCGTGTAGATCGCGTCCGCGAACGGCCGAGTGAGCGCGTTCGACAACCGGGCGTGTTCCGTGTCGGTAAAGACGACGCTTCGAGCGCCGACGAGCGTCGCCGCGTGGGATGCGGAGATGCCGCCGATGCCGGTCACGACATCGGGTTTGAACGCGATCAGCTGTCGGAGTAATCTCGCTTCGAACGCCGCCTGCGTCGTCGCTAGGCTCGCGATCGAACCCCCGGACGTATCCGCCAGTATCGTATACTCGATGTCGAACGCATCGAGCAATGTTGTCGTAATCTCCGAGTCGCGGACGAACACTCGCGTCTCGTGACCGGCCGACTCGAGCGTCTCGATGACGTGTCGATAAAAGTGAACGTGGGGCGGTCGCTGGATCGTGATCGCGAATTTCATGTGGATTCCCTCATATCGAACGTACGGTCGTTGGCGGCGAGTCCGACGGGTGTTCCCGATCGGGTTGGACGTATCAAGCGCATCATAATCTGCGATACTCACACCCGGCTCCCGTGATCGTCTCCCGATCGATCGCGCCGTCTACATCGACGAACACGGAATGTGATTCGAGCGAACCGACGATATCCGCGTAATCGAGTTCGGTGAACACGTCGTGAGGCGTCGCGAGAACGATGCCATCGAACCCATCGAACGATTCGAGGGCGGTTGTTTCGGTGCCAAACGTCTCCGCGAGAACCGTCTCGTCGACGATCGGGTCGCAAAGTACGCACTCGATGTCGTACGCTTCGAGTGCCGTGATGAGGCCTTTGACTTCAGACGTGCGGATATCCCCCACGTTGGGCTTGTAGGCGGCACCCATGATGACCAACCGAGAGTCTTTCGGGACCTTTCCGGCCGAATTGAGCGCCTTGATCGTGACCTCAGCGACGTGTTTCGGCATATACTCGTTCACCTCTCGAGCCTGGAAGATGAGTTTGGGCGAAAAACCGGCTCGCTCGGAACCGTGCGCGAGATACAGCGGGTCGACTGGAATACAGTGTCCACCAACAAGCCCCGGAGAGTATTCGTGGAAGTTCCACTTCGTCGCGGCCGCATCGATCACTTCGCCCGTATCGATTCCGAGGTGGTCACAGATGATTGCCATCTCGTTCATCAGTGCGATATTGAGGTCTCGTTGGACGTTTTCGAGGACTTTCGCGGCCTCGGCCGTCTCGATCGAGGGGGCCTGATACACGCCGGCGTCGACGATGGAGTCGTACAAATGCGTGAGTTTATCCAACGACTCGGCCGTATCGCCGCTGACGATCTTGATCGCGTCCTGCAGCTTTCGTCCCTGATTGCCCGGTGAGAGACGTTCGGGCGAGTATCCGACGTGGAACCCATCACCGAGCGTGAGTCCGGAAACATCCTCGATCAACGGAACGACGATATCACGGGTGACACCGGGATACACGGTCGATTCCAAGACGATGGTCGTCCCCTCGCTCATATGTTGGGCGACGGTTTTCGCCGCGCTCTTGACGAACGTCAGCTCCGGGTTACTCCCGGTATCCAGCGGTGTCGGGACGGTGATCAGAACGTACTCGGCGTCGGCGATCGACGCCGGATCATCGGTAAACGAGATTTCGCTGTCCGCGATTCGATCGTCCCCGAGTTCCTCGGTTGGATCGCGCCCGTCGCTGAACGCATCGATCCTATCCGGATCGATATCGTAGCCGATGAGATCGTAGCCCTGTTCGTCGAACGCGACCGCGAGGGGGACGCCGACGTACCCGAGACCGACGATACACACCGTCGCGGATTCGACCGTAGCCGCGTAATCGGTCGCGGAGCGGTCGGTGTTTCGGCCGTTCTCGATGTGATCGATGGCGTCATCGCTGTAACTCGCGGGCTGGTTTTCTGCGGATGGTTGATACATGTTACTGAAAGTTTGATTGTCGGAGTACGTTCGGAAGCGGTTCGGTTTTCGCGGGGGCACCGACGGCGAGTTCGCCGGGGGCAACGTCGTCCGTCACCACGGCACCGGCTGCGATGAACGCGCCCTCGCCGACGGTGACGCCCGGGAGAATCGTGGCGTTCGCACCCACACTGACGCCGTCCTCGAGGACGGGCCCCTCGAGATCGACATCGACTCGAACGGGGTACGGATCGTTGGTGAGCACGGCGTGCGGACCGATGAACACATCGTCCCCGATCGTGGTCTCAGACGGAATGTAGACGCCCGTCTGGACGCTCACGTTCGACCCGATCGTCGTCTGCCCATCAACGACGCTCTGTGTGCCGATGAGAACGTCGTCGCCGATTCGAGTTTCCTCGCGAATCAACGCGTTATGACCGGTCTGAAACCGATCACCGATGGTCACGTCGGCGTAGACGATCGTTCCGGCCCTGATGGTCGCTTCGTCTCCGATGACCGCGGGCGGGGCGGAATCGTCGCGACCGTATCCCACGAGACGGGGATCGTCGATCGTTACGTTCTCGCCGATCTCGACGCTCTGTTCGGCCGTCGAGTCACTGAGAGACATCGGATCACGTCCCATCCGCCGACCGGCTGGCGGAGACGAGAAGCGCGACGATGATGAGGCTAGCAGCGATAGTGTGCGCTCGTTTCGATGGCATGTTCATCACACTGTTTCCCCTAACCGGGGATTATTATGCGGCACCATAGCCGCTGGATGGCCCGGCCAAATTCGCTTACGAATGGCGTAACTCCACCGTGAGGTAGTCATCAGACCACCTGTTCCATCTCGAACGCCTCGACGGGGGTGCCGATACCATCGATTCGCTGGGCTAGTTCGACCGCGTTGAGTCCGTCTTCGCCGGTGACCGCCGGTTCCTCCTGTCGTCGAACGGCCGTGATAAACGATGATAGTTCCTCTTTCAACGGTTCTCGGTGTTCGACGACCAGGTTTTCAACGATCGTTTCATGTCGGTAGTTTACTGATCCGGTATCGCGGATGTACTCGGGAACGGAGCGTCGACAGATCTCGATCGACTGATCGATATAATCGACCGCGATTTTACAATCCGTCGCGGAGATGACGAGTTCTCGTATCTTCTCCTGTGTCACCCGACTCGCGGTCAGGCTTCCGAGCTGTCCGGACTCCGTTCGAACGGTCGCCGTCGCGTACTCGCCGTCGTGCGTACTCATCGCGGACACTTCCGACGGTGTATCGAGAATCTGCAATAACAGATCGATGTCGTGAATCATCAGATCCATTACGACCGAGTCATCGATCGACCGTTCCGGCGGTGGCCCGAGCCGACGGGCTTCAACAGCGCGGATGTCCACGTCATCAAGCAGGGAGAACAGTTCTCGAACGGCGGGATTGAACCGCTCGACCTGGCCAACCTGCAGTGTTACATCCTGTTGCTCGGCGTACTCTACGAGCGAGCGACCTCGATCGACGTGCTCGACGAACGGCTTCTCTACGAGGACATCGACACCCGCATCGATACACTCGCGAACGGCTTGATAATGGAACTCCGTCGGGACGGCGATGGACACGACATCGACCGTGTCCAACAGGTCCACGAACGAGAACCAGGGGACACCATACTCTTCCGCGACGGTTTGGGCGAGTTTCGTGTCCACGTCGTGAACCCCGACGAGTTCCGCTTCAGGGATCTCGTTGTAGACACGGACGTGGTTTCGTCCCATGCTTCCGGTACCGACGACACCGGCACGAAGCGGACGAGAACTCATTGGGAAACCCCCGCTTCGTTCGCCGCAAGCGTCTCCGAAACGGTCTCTGCGATGACTTCGAGATCATCCTTTGACACTGTCGGATGAATCGGGAGGGAGATAACTTCGTCCGTCGCCCGTTCGGCGACAGGTGACGTTGCGTCGAGCGCGGAGTAGCTTTCGAGTTCGTGGAGAACGGTCGGATAGTACACGCCCGAATCGATATCCGCATCGGCGAGCGCGCGACGGAGTTTGTCACGCTCGGCCGTCCGAATCGTATACTGATGATACGCGTGCTCGCGGTCGTCCGGTTCGATCGGCGTCGTTACCGGCGTCTCCGAGAGAAGCTCAGAGAGGTGAGCGGCGTTCGCCCGGCGACGGGTGACGAATCCGGAGAGCTTCTCGAGTTGGGCGCGACCGATGGCCGCCGCGAGGTTCGTCATTCGGAAGTTATGCCCCAGCGTGACGTGTTCGTACGTTTCCTCGCCGCGTCCGTGATCGGTGAATCGTCGCACTCGCTTGGCAACGTCGTCCCGATCAGTTGTCACCATCCCGCCCTCACCCGTAGTCATGTTCTTGGTCGGATAGAACGAAAAGCAACCGACATCGCCGATCGCGCCGACCGGTTGGCCCTTATACGTCGCGCCATGCGCTTGCGCGGCGTCTTCGACGAGTGCCGCGTCGTGTGCGTCGGCGATCTCCCGTAGCCGTTCCAGCTCCGCGGGAAGTCCGTACAGGTGAACTGCGAGGATCGCATCCACCTCACCGTCGGCTGTGCGAATCGCCGCTTCGACGGCGCCCGGATCGAGGTTGTACGTGTCCGGATCGATATCCGCGAACACGGGTGTCGCACCCGTAAACCGGATCGCATTCGCCGTCGCCACGAACGAGAACGGCGTCGTAACGACTGTCGATCCCTCACCGACACCGACGGCCTCGAGCGCGGCGTGCAGTGCCGCCGTTCCGTTCGCGGTGGCGATCGCGTTGTCGGCGTCACAGTACCGAGCGAACGCCGATTCGAACGCCCGAACTTCCGCTCCATCGGCCAGGTCGCCCGATTCGAGAACCGCGTCGACGTTCTCGCGTTCGGCCGTATCGAGAACCGGATCCGCGATCGGAATCGTCATACGACCCACTCCTTGCGGATCTCTTTCGGTCGTGTACTCGGTCTATCAGCCAGTACGCTGTTCGGAAGCATGGGTCGATAGAACCCTCACACCCACACCGCATTATTATCAGTCTGATAAGTGGCCGCCGCTGCCCGCAGGCGCTTTTGCCCTTCGAACCGGGCAAAGGTTGGTTCGTGGACGTCCCATCGCCATCGGTCGGTCTCAGAGCCCCCTCCCACAACCGGAAACGCCGAAGCACGTGGAACAGGAGAGCTGAGCAGGGTTGAAGAAGAGAGTTATATTATTCGTTTTCGCTCGCGCGTGTGGGTGAGCGTCGAATCCGTCATTCATTGGTTAAGCCACGCTGAAATCGCGGAGGCACGGCTAATATACGATTCTTGATATGCCGCCGCGAGCGAAGATACGCTTAGGCGTAGACAAAGCAAATTAACAACATATTATTACACCACTAGGGCTGTAATGGCAGACAATCGGAACTGTTTACGGTAAAACCGACAGACGTGAACGTTGTCAGTAATAGAAAAAGAATAAATTAACCTATATTTTGGTGGGTAATGACGAAATTGTAACATTGCGAGATTCGGCGAAATTCGGCGAAAGGACGTGCAATGCTGCGAAACGGTTCGAAAATGTCTGCTGGCTTTTTTTAACCCCCGACAATAGAGGTGATCGATGACAGCATCAGAAATGAAAACCGCAACGACGATCGAAGGCGACGGATCGAACCGGACGGAGGCGGAATCAACGTCGGAGACCGAGCAATCGAGCGCGCTTGCGGAAGAGAATCCGGAAGCCGACGTGCTCGATCTGGACGATGTATTCCACATCCTTCAGAATGAGCGGCGGCGAAGCGTGCTTCGGTACCTGAAGGACGTCGATGATGATGTTATCGAGATGCGCGATATGGCCGTACAGATCGCCGCGTGGGAGAACGATACCACCGTCCAACAGCTGTACTCGGACCAACGCCAGCGCGTGTACATCGCGCTGTATCAATCACACCTGCCGAAACTCGACAAACTCGGATTGATCAATTACAACAAACCGCGCGGGTACGTCGAACCGAAGCCGCTTCTCGATGACGTCCTCGCATACCTCGACCCGGAGCCGGTTTCGGACTCCCCGGCCACCGAGCCATCCCGAGCGCGGGCATCGAACGAACACGCAGTGTTCTTCGGTACCACCGGCGTCGCAACGCTTCTCGTTGCGGCCGGAGCGCTCGGGATGACCCCAGCAGTGCTCTCCGGAATCGGGATCGCTGCGACGGTCTTGCTGTTGTACGTCGCAACGATTACGTACACCCACGGCTCCGATCTCGGTTCGATGCTCGCTTCCGAAAACTAATCCGAAAAAGCTCAGGTCGTAGACGGCAGCGTACACATAGCGATCGTTCGACTTATCCGGCGATTACAGTCTCAGCGTCGAGAGAGTTGCTCCAATGCCCAAAAGTGAACCTGTGAGACATTGTTCACAGCGTCGTCTTAACGCGGTCTAAACGCGACGTGACGAACCCCACAGTTGCCGGTTTCGCCTCCGTTCGAACATGGTGAGCTTATCGAACGGATAATTAACTCCGGTGAACGCACAGGAACTCATAAATGAGTGAGCAATACAACCGCTATCGACGAGTGCGTGGTCGCGTTCGAGAATCACCCGACGATCAGAGAGACCAATGACTTCGCTCTCGGCCGTTGAAGGAATCGCCATACTGGGGACGGTCGGCGTCATCTCGATTCTCGTGTACGGATATCTCAGTCAGCAACAGAGATCACCGGGAAACACCGTTTTACCCGGCACCCATCGGATACCCCATTCGACACTTTTTGATCGGTCGTCGGATGACGCGTGGGAGCCGACCAACATCCCAGTCAAACCCGAAGAGGGCTTATATTACACGGACGAAGAGCGTGTTCTTCGATTGCTCATCGCCAGTCACGGTCGAATGAAGCAATCGGATATCGTCCATGAGACCGAATGGTCCAGTGCAAAAGTGAGTCGCCTGTTGCACCGAATGGAGAACCGGAGCGATATCTCACGGGTTGCTGACGGACGGACGAAGATGGTGTATCTCGGTCGCTATGGCGATACCGGGGAAGAGACGAAGCGAGCGTCCGAGAAGTATCAGCGTTAGGGCACAGATAGCAAACGCCCTAGTGACCGAAAGGATGGGTAATAGATGTCGGTCGTCTTCAAAACGTCACTGATACGCTCGGTCGGATTCGACGAGACATCTCGGGTGTCGAACGAATCAGAACGCGTGGGCAGGAAAACCGATGGTTGAAGACGAGATATCCACCCTTTTGGTCGGGATCGACGGCGTGTGTGCAGGCATCATCGAGTCGATCGCCGAGAACGGTTCGCTGCCGAACCTCACTGCGTTGCTTGATCGAAGCATAAGCGCTCCGTTAGAATCACAGGTGCCGCCGACGACGACCAGCTCGTGGACATCGCTCTGTACCGGCGTCAATCCCGGGACGCACGGCGTCTTCGGCGATCACGCCATCCAGAGAAACGACTCGACCGCGAACGAGATCGCTGAACTAACCATCTGGGAACTCCTCTCGTTCAACGGCAAACGGAGTGTCGTCGTCAACGTTCCCGGGAGTCAACGGCAGCGAGCGTTCGACGGAGCGCTCGTTCCCGGTCGTGGAAGCCCGGGGGCGCTCGAGTGGCTGCCGTCTACGGCCCGCAGTCGCTACGAGCGCGAGTTCGGGACGTATCGGATTTCTCCGGACCCGGAAACGCCGCCGCCGAAAGAATATCCCCGACTGGTCCGAACGAGGGCGGATGCGTTCTGCTTTCTCGCGGACGAGTATGAACCAGCCTTCGGAGCCGTCGTGTTCGATACGCCAGAAGCGGTTCTGTATCAGCACCCGGAGGACGAAGCGCTTCTCAGAACGGTCTACACGGCGATAGACGAACAACTCGGCCGGCTCTTGAATCGATACGACCCATCGACGGTGCTCATCGCGAGCGACCATGGAATGACACACAGCGAGTTCGAGTTTCGGGTGAACGAGTTCTTGCGACGGGAAGGATTCATCGAATCGACGGCGATTCGACGACCGGAACTCCACAGCCGGAGCGGACAACAGTTCGTGTCGATGGGAGGGAAACCGTCGCTGACTTCGGGTGTCAAACGACTCGTTAAAACGGGGCGTCTCGGCGAGCGCGTACTCGGTGCGTTTCCGTATCTGACATCGAACGGGCCGTCGGTCGATTACGAGACATCGGTTGCGTACATGCGATCGTGGAATGAGCCCGGTATTCGAGTGAACGAAAAGCGGCGAGACGGGAGCGGAGTCGTTTCGAGCGATGACTACGAGTTCGTCCGCAGAGACGTGATCGAGTCGCTCTCCGAACTACAGACGCCGGCCGGCGAGCCGATGTTCGAGGACGTCGCACGACGAGAAAAGTATTTTTGGGGGTCGAACGCCGCTGAAGCAGCGGACATCGTCGCCGTTCCGGCCGATCTCAATTGGTCGTTTTCGACCGCCCTCGGCGGGGATGTCTTCGCCGAACCGGATCGACCGTGGTGTCCAACGTTCGAAGGCTTTTTCGCTATCGCGGGGGAGACAGTCGATACGACGGCGAACGTTTCCGATGCACACCTGTTCGATATCGCGCCGACGGTTTTAGCCTCACTCGAGGTACCGGTGAGCGACCGAATGGATGGGGACGCGCTTCCCGGGATACCGGCCACAAGGCGGCAGTCGTATCCGTTACCGAATTAGCGTATCCGTTGAATTCGATAAAGAGACTATCAGCGGCAAAAGTGGTGGTCGGAAGGGATACGACAGCAGCCACGGCGGGCGATCAGATATCTTCGACGAGGTCGCCGAACGCATCGGTTGGGACGACTTCCATCGACTGAACGTCCAACCCATGTCGCTCGAGGATGAGTGAGGCTTTAAAGCAAACATCGCGCGACGGCGCATCCAACAGAACGAGAAAATCGTACTCCCCGAGGGCCGCGTACGAACGAGAGATGTCGGCACCGATCGCTTCACATTCGTTGCGTATCGAACCCCAAATCGAGGCGAGTTCCTGTGGGTTCTGAACGTGCGTCGTTCGAGTCTGTGCGAGAAGCGCGTATTCGGTATACTCGTTTCGTTGCGGCATCGACGTATGTGCGTCTGCTCGTTGGAAAATTATTTGCAGCGTAATTCGAACATGGACCGCAAAGCAACCCGATAGCGGGATCCTCGATCCGATCCGGCCGAAGACACCTCCTTCGAATCGTGAAAAGGCAGTAATCAGAAGCAACTGCATTTATGCTCTTAGTAACGACAGCCGGTATTTCGTGGTGCGGTCAGACGGTTGCGTGAGCAAGCCCATAATTAAGCATCTTCTGAAGGATAATATATCAAATGGATCCGTTTGGTACGAGCGACCTACGCGGAGCGAACGGGGCGGACACGCCGACAGGTTTGGTGTTACCTCTCGGTCACGATCTTTCGACCACAGTGGCTACGACGGTTGCAATGTGGAGGGGTTCGCGGAAAACAAGGGAAGAATCACTCGTTTCGGAAACTTCGGGCGAGAGCGGATGTGACGGAACCATGATCGAGCACGAAAACACCGGTGCCCAACGTATCGTCAGCGAGGTCGTGTGCACGACCCCACTTCGGGAAAAGGTAAGGGAACCATACCCGGATCGAAATGTGATGAGCGATCGGGTTCGGTATAGCTTCGACGACGACCGCACCCTCATTCAGGCGATCGAAACCGGATCGTTGGATCAAAGTACTGTCGAGGGGAAGAGTAAAGCTAACCCGAGTAATTATATCAAGCAAGCAAAACGATTCGCTCGGTCGTTCACCAGATAAATGAACTCGATCCGCCACGCTCTGTCGCTCTCCAAACGCGGCACAAGAGATAATCGCTACCGCGAAGACGACGGGGACTCACAGAGTCAGTCCATCCCAACACAAACGACATCCGCGATCGGCATCGACAGTGAGAGGGATCGACAATGAGCGACGTGACGGGCGAAGGGCGGGCTGGCCGGATCGAGGTCATATGTATCGTGCTCTTCCTTTCGACCGCCCTGGTCGGCGTCGGAATCGGCTTCGTCGCCGCGGAGACGGTGACCCACAATACCGATCCCCATCAGCAAACCGAAACCAGATCAGCCACCGTCGAGAACCTGACGTTCGAAGGGGAGGGATACGACGAAGCACAGTACGAAATGATCGCAGAGCATCCAGAGCCACCGTTCGTCTGGCAAGACAGCGAGCTCCGCTTAAACGCCACTATCGAATCGGGATCCGATAGCGGGACGTATTATCTCTGTGCGCGAGCGTACAGCGAAAACGGTGACTCATCGGTGGAGTTCGATTGCCGAGAGTTCACGCTTTCAGACGGGAACGAAGTGAACGTCGCGATCGGTATCGACGCTTGGCCGGAGAACGCGACGGGGGAGCACACGATCGTCGTAGAACTGTATAAATCGGGGCTCAGCGAAGATGTCACGATTCACGAATCGATTACCGAGGTTTTCGTGATCGAACGCGATGGCGATCTCACGGGTGATGGGCTCACGAACGAAGAGGAGTTTCAATATGGGACGGACATCACTCGCCCGGATACCTCAGGAAACGGGTTGACCGATTGGGAAGAGGTGAAAAAGTACGGCACGAACCCGCTTGAGAGCGATACAACCGGCGACGGGATCTCAGATTCGACCCTCGTACGGATTGGACTCGACCCGACGGTACCGTATCTCCTACACCAGTATCTCGCAGGGGGGGTGATCGTCGCCGCAATCATCACCGGCGGGACGATATTCTGGAAACGGAGGCACAGCGATTCGAATCCGGTAGCCGTTGATCGGGTACGGGAGACCGCTCCGTACGAATCCGAAAGCGGCCGAATCGAAGAGATGAACGGATTTGAATCCGACGGGCAATCGGCAATCGACGAATCGATTCTCACGAACGAAGAGATCGTCTGTCACGCGCTCAAACGGAACGACGGTCGAATGCGACAGAGCCAGATCGTCGACTCGACGGAGTGGTCGAAAGCGAAAGTGAGTCGAGTGCTCTCAGAGCTGGAAGAAAACGGTGTCATCCAGCGGATCCGGATCGGCCGGGAGAACGTCGTCGATCTCAACGAGGAAGAGATGGATACCTCAGAGGTCACAGAACACGGAGAATAGTGAACGGATCGGATAAGTAAACGACGAATCGGGAGCCGGATAGTCGGATCGCGTTTGCTGTAGACGGCAGATACCCAAATGAGATCGTGTAACACGACCGTTCGACAGCTGTTTTGAACCGTTTACCCCACCGCAGTACTGCGTTTTAGACGATTGAAACGGTCTGAAACAGTGCTCACGAACGAACTGACGTATGACGCCTGTTTATTATCACCGGGTTGCTGGATCAGTTTGAGATGATGCGAATGCAAGTACAGCTCATCGATCCGAGGATTATGCAATCGATATATGCGAAACCCGCATCGTCGGTGCAGTTTAAAACCACTCAATCGCTGCATCCGAGTTATATCGGGTCTAACGGTTGGTTCTCGTGGTTACCCGTCGAGCCGAATTCGGTGTTCGCTGTGTTTATCCTCACAGCAGTCATCGCAGGAGCGGGCGTCATTTATCGGTCGGTGAGTCGTGTGTTGGATCTGTTCGGACGAGCGAACGTATGGATCACGAAAAGAGGAGAATCTATGAAACAGACCGCCGCGTCCGCAGAACCTGAGACAGCCACGTCCGCCCATCGAGCCGCTACACGGGGGCATCAACCATCTGTGCGGAGTCATCAACCGCGACAGATTCACCAATCTACACGCACCCAACACGGAGAACAAAGCGAACGCGATTACGAATTTCTACCGCCCGGAGAACGCGTGATCGATCTCATAGGGGAAAACGAGGGGAAGATGTATCAACAAGATATCGTCGAGGCGATGGATCGATCGGCGTCGACCGTGAGCCGATACCTCGCGAAGTTGGAATCGGAAAACCGGATCACGCGACTCAGAGATCGAAGAGAGAACATCGTCATGCTCACGGGTGAAGCGTACGATTGGCCGTGGGAGCCATCGAAGTCGCACAAAAAGTAGCGACTGCGTCGGCGATCGCCAACGATGGACCGAACCGAGCCGAATTATTACTCAGTACACAAGCAAACCGTAACCATCGTTCATCCAGTCGGTGACAAATTCACCGGAGCCACGGCCAGTGAACCGAGCGGATACGACCGGGGCAAATTCTGCACGAACCACAAAAAGTTGATTTATCAATATTCTAAATTCTGAAACGATAGTACTGAAGTATAAACCTGAAAGCCGTATGGAAGATACGATGATGGATTTGACCGCGTTTCAGCGCGATCTCCTGTTCACGATAGCAGGCCTCGACGAGCCAAAAGGTGTCGAAGTGAAGGAAGCCATCGAGCGATACTACGGGACCGAGATCCGTCACGGTCGACTCTATCCCAACCTCGATTCGCTCGTCGAAAAAGCGCTCGTAAAGAAGGGGCAACACGATCACAGAACGAACAAATACGTCTTGACCGAGCGTGGAAAACGCCAAATCAAATCGAGGATTGAGTGGGAACTCGCAAGCGTTTCCGACGACGTGAAAAGCGGGATCAGATCCCTACCGAAGCGATAGCGATCGAGATTCGAGGAGTGTCACGAACACGACGGTAGCGTGTGCTGATGAGATAGCGTCAGTGGTGCCTCACTCCCCATTTGTCTTTCACCCCATAGCTGTTAGTGTACATATAACGCGAAAGAGCGGTAGTTGTTACGGAGAAACAAGCAGCTAACCGACACGAACGCGGACCGGACACACAGCCCTTCGAAGGGACCAGCTAGATAAGGAGACTTCCACCGCGTTCCAGATACGGTGCCGTGCCGGTATCGTCCACTAGCGGGAGAACGGATCCGTCCATTCGATCGCTGTAGGGCAACCCCATCGCCGCCATGACGGTTGGAGCGACATCGAAGAGCTGTGCGTCATCGATCGAAGCGTTCGTATCGATACCATCACCGGCGGCGATGATGATCCCGTCCATTTTGTGATTCCACGGCTCCGTCGGCGGGCCGAACTGCTCACCCAGAAGCTGTGCGGAGAGAAACTCCGAGAAGTCGCGTGGAATCGTGACGATGTCGACGGCCTCGTCCGCGTATGGACCGTCGAAATACGTCTCCGACGGAGCGACGTCATCAAAAACGGGCTTTCCGTCGGGCGTCTGAACGTCTCGAAGCTGTTCTATGAGCCGTGCTCTGACCTGATCGTACTCCGCTTGGGGAACGATACCGTTCGGATCTCGCCCCTCGAGGTTGATCCGGACTCCGAGTTCAGTTCGAGCCCGCATATACGCGGTCGAGGTCTCGAAATCGACCTGTTTGCTCGTCGCTCTGACGACGTCGTCCGGGGCGTGTCGTCGGACGAGATCAGCGAGCCCGACGTGTTCCAACCGGCTGACCAGTTGGCGGGGATCGACACCGACGCGGCTCGCTTTCCGAGCGAGTCGTCCCATGAGGCCGATATCCCACGTTCGATCCGATTCCCCGTCTCGGAGCTGGTTTCGGATTGGGTTCCAAGACGGCATGCCTTTGCCGTCGGCGGAAACGTTGAGATACCCGAGATCTCGGAGGAACTCGTTGACGCGGAACTCGTAGTTATCGTACGGACCGATTCCGTGATCGCTGACGAGGAATACGCAGTCAGGATCACAGCTATCGAGTATCTCGCCGATCTGTTCGTCGGTCTCCTCGTAGATACGGCGAACGTGCTCCGGTTCGCCCTCGAATTCGTGAAATACCGTATCCGTTTTCTGGAACTGGACGAACCCGAAGTCGGGGTCAAACCGATCGGTGAGATACCTGAACGCCTCGCCCCGCATCTCGGCGAGACGACAGTACTCGTCCATCTTTTCGGACTCCGAGTACTGCTGGTCGTCGCGTGAGTAATGCGGATACACGCGGTATTCACCGATCGCATCGACGAGTTCATCGAAGAGTCCGGACGGGTGACACTCCGGCTCCTCCGGAGACATGAACCCAGGGACGATCGCCCCGTCGATCTCGGCCGGCGGATAGGTGACCGGGGCGTTAACGACAACGCTCGTCCGCCCGTGATCGTCGAGAAGGTCCCAGATCGTTCGCTCACGGACGTGATCGGCGGTCGAGACCTCCCAATCGTATCCGTCGAACGTGATAAAACCGTAAACGCCGTGTTTGCCGGGGTTGACACCAGTGTATATCGATGGCCACGCGCTGGGTGTCCACGGCGGGATCTGTGATTCGAGCTCGTTGGAGATCCCATCGGCAGCGAGAGAACGAATGTTCGGGATGCTGTCCGTTTCATGCAGATCGTCGAATACGGACTGGCAACCGGCATCGACGCCGATCAACAATACCTTCATTGTCCCACCATCGACTCCAGCCGTCGTCTCGAAGGGTCAGCGCGGTCACGAGTTCGAGGATCGCTGGTGACCAGCATCGCTGCTCCGTCTATTCGCTTCATGCTGATTTTCAACAGTAGCGGTACGTCCTTTCTTATGATGCCGATAACCGAGTATCGGCTCCGATATAGCCACCGTACCAAGCTTTTGGTGGACCCTGATCGAACGATACGAGATGAGTACGGGAACGATTGCTGTCTGGAAACGGGTGGTGTCTCATACGGACTGTTGTGAGTCTTTACCGGCGTGGCGGTACAAACCACACGTTTCATGGAATCGTCATACCGATTCACCGGTCATTGCTGACCCGTACAGCCGATAGCTGATAGCTGATAAAAGACGATACCAATCGTATCAGCCCTCGATCGGGCTCTCTTTCGAGAGTACTGCCGAAAATAGTCACAGCGATCCGTAGCAGTCGCGATAACGGGAGATACGTATTCGTGAAGACGGGATCGGTGTTCGTGAAGACGAAATCGAGAGATGAACTCGAAACACTGCGGGCGTTTCATCAATTCGGACCGATTTCATCGCATTTCGTCGAGCGGGACGAACGAGCCCTCCTGTGCCGCGACCCAAACGGTCACGCACTCTGAGGGGACGCCGGGCTGGAGGAAAATAATGCACTCGTCTGGCGCATCGTCGTGCTGAATTATCTCTGCGACCGTTCCAGAATCCGCATATTTATCCATCCGGTTTGGTTGTTGAACCATTACTACTTCATATAAACAGGTCAAGAGGTATAATTACCAACAAGCTACAAGACATCGAAACGGTTGACAAACATCAACAAAGACCGGAGAGAGCCCTTTGTGCCCGCGAAACGATACGGTAGCGAATCTTACAACGTGGTAAACGTAAGCAGCGAAGCTTACAACGGGATCAACGATCGGCTGTGTTCGGTCAGTCACACCGGCGGTTCGAATTCGTCCTCGAGGAGCTGGCCGGTGAGGAACCGTTCCGTGTAGCCGACGTTTTCGGCGATTCCGGACGTGACCCGCTCGGGATATGGGAGATCCGAGTCGCCCCACAATCCCGGATGCGTAAGGAGTTGTATCCTCGCGGAAGGCCGCTTCTCGAAGGGCCGCTCTCGCCGCCAGCGTTGTCCGGAGTCAGCGACATACGTGGCCTCCGAAAAAAACCGGGGCTCATAGGCGCTCGTGAAGCCATCGAACGGCTGGTCGGTCGCCCATTCGGGCGGACAGTGAAAGGAGACGGGTTCGCACGCGTCGTCGGTCACGAGCGAAAGCGCGGATCGTTCGGCGTTGACGCGCGTGAGAAGCTCGTCTTCCGACGGTCGCTGAGACCAATACTGATGCGTGCTGAAGTGAACGCCCACGTCGTGGCCCAACTCAATCAATTCGTCGATCACCGTCCGGCACGCGGCATCGAACACGTTGTACAGCGGATTCGAAACCAAAAAGAAATACGTCGACTGCAATCCCAACCCCGCTTCGATCCGGCCGATCTCCAACGCTTTTCTCGGTGAAAGATCGACATCGTGGCGGAGGAGCAGATCGCCGTCCTCGAACGGATCTTCGAACGATCCCGTCTCGTAGCCGAGCGCAACCAACTGCTCTAAGAGCTGACGATACCACTCGTAGGTGAATTCGACGGGTTCCAGCGAGAGGCCATTCGATCGGCTCATCGCCCGCTCACCTCCGAGCGTCGTCGAGCGGGGGAGCCAAAGACCGTCGAGCCGCTGGGGACATCGTCGAGAACGGTCGAGTTAATCCCAATCTCGGCACCGTCACCGACGGTGACACCGTCCGCGATAGCCACGTGCGGATGGATCACGACACCATCGCCGATGGCGACTCGACCGGAGAAACCGGAACCGTACGCGATCGTAGTATTCCGACCGATACGGACCTGGTGTGCTACGTGGACGTTCGCGCTCAGCTTCGAATTCCGGCCGATCACGGTTTCGTCGAACATCGCACGGTCGACAGTCGTGTTCGCGCCGATCTCGACGTTATCTTCGATCCGAACCCGACCGCGGTGTGGAAGGCGATGAACCGTGCCGTTTTCGTCGCGTCCGAACCCAAATCCGGCCCCGCCGATCGTAGCACCCGCACGGACCGTACAGCCGTCTCCGAGACGGACATCGGCACCGATCGTTGCGTTCGGCCCGATTCGAGTGTTCTCGCCGATGTTTGCGTCATCGTGTACGGACGCTGTCGGATGAATGGCTGTGTTATCGGCCGGTTCGGTAACGAAAAACTCGTTCGCAGCGATCGCGAACGCTGTTCGGGGGTCATCGGTCAACAGTTGCGTACAGTCGTCAACCGCTCCGACGGTCGGCAGACAAAGGACAGCACTCGCATCCGTCTCGCGGACGTGTTCGACGTCATCGTACACACAGAATGCCAATTCGTGTTCCGACGCCGCATCGAGCGAGTTGAACCCAGACAGTTCGACGGGCGGACCGACGTGGGTCGCATCGATCGCGCGTGCGATCTGATCTGAGTCAGTCATTCGGACACCCTCCGATATCCGAGACGTCCCGACACGAAACGATCAACCGTTCACGTATTCGGTCGGCAATCGATTTCCGGCCGAAGCCACACTCAGTGTCCTCGCGGTCCCTGAGGCGACGAAATCCGAGGCGGCGGAGAGAACGGCCCGAAAGTCGCCGAGTCACGATGGTCGCTCTAATCACACATCGCTAGTTGGCGTCGGCGTACTTTCTTATCGCGCGGTTAAAACCGGACGAGCGAAGGACGACAAGCCGACGAGAGCCGAAGAGACGAACGATCGAGCCACAGCCTCCCGAACCGTAGCGTAGGCGCACAGCAGCGAAATGCGAACGAGAGCATTCGCATAGCCGGTGTTTACTCACACCCAAAGATGGGAACTATCCGAGTCATAATAATGCCATGAGGGATCGGATATCGACTCATCAGAGAATGTATCAAGGAAACACCGTTGGCGCCGTGATACCCGCGTACAACGAAGAAGCGTTCATCGGGGAAGTCATCGAAACACTACCGTCGTACATCGATCAGGCATATATCATCGACGATGCCTCGACCGACGGAACGTGGAACGCCATCGTCGCCCGCGCAGACGGTGGAACCGCGGTCGAATCACCGGCAGGAAACGATGACCGGACGGGAACTCCCAGTGAAGACAGCGACACCGAAGGACGAGGGCGGGGTGACGACAGACCGGCAAGTGAGGACGGACCGAAGATCGTTCCGTTGCAACACGAAGAAAACAGAGGAGTCGGGGGAGCGATCAAGACGGGATACAAACGGGCATTAGCGGACGAGATGGACATCGCAGTCGTGATCGCCGGCGATGGCCAGACGGAAGCGGATATCGTCGAACGAATCGTCGAACCCGTTGCGAGGGGGCGCGTCGATTACGCCAAAGGAAACCGGATGCTGACGCGCGAAGGGATGCCGGCGTTTCGCCAAGCCGGCAACGTGACGCTCGCGCTTCTCACCCGTATCGCGAGCGGTTACTGGAAGGTGAACGATCCCCAAAACGGATCGACGGCGATTTCGCGATCGGCGCTCGAAACGATCGAGTTAGACGAGCTGTATGAGGACTACGGCTTCGTCAACGATCTGCTCGTTCGCCTCAACGTTCACGGACTTCGAGTCGCCGACGTTCCGCGTCGAGCGGTCTACAAAGACGAGACGAGCCATATAAATTATTCGACGTTTATTCCGAAGCTATCCGTTCTCCTATTGCGGGACTTCCTCTGGCGACTGCGTGTGAAATACCTCCAGCGGGATTTCCATCCGCTCGCGCTGTTTTATTATTTCGGTGCGGGTACCTCTGCGTTGGGGGGCGTAGCGGTGGGCAAGCGCGCGCTCGAAGACCGGTCTTTCTCGGGAAACGGGATGGTACTCTTCGTGCTCGGCTGGTTGTTCATGCTGCTCGCGATGGTGTTCGATATGAACGAAAACAGCGACTTACAGGAGATCGGAACGCTACCGAACGGGGACAGATCTGACGACTGAACGCTTCGAACGGTATCAAGCGGGCCTGTTCACGCATCGATGAAATCGACGGAGACGGGTGGAAACGAGATCGCTCGTTCGACACCCTGCGTCGGAAACACGAGCAAAGGGGCGAACGCAGGTAGTTTAGCCACCGAAGCGGCGGTATAGCAACAAACGAACACCGAAGACGTATTTTAGGCGCTGTCGAGGCGCGTTTCGAGAACGAGAACGAAATCCACTTACTTGTGACTCTCCACACCAGTTACTATCAAGTAAGTGATATTTTTTGTACCGGGTCGGTGTCCGCTAAACTGAACGACAACTATGGCGGATGCAACGCGATCAGAGGCGGAGGCTGAGACGCAATCGAGACGGTCAGTGCTCCGTTCAATCGGTGGATTTGGTGCAACGATGGTCGGCGGCGTCGCCACGTATAAACACGATCGAACGTACGAAGACCAAAGCAGCGACGGGATTCCGACCGAGTTGAAGCGCTCTGAAACGTTTCAGGACCGGCTTACCGAGCTGTTTGGATCCGAATCGTTCGAAGGGCTAGAGCCGGGACGGCTGGATTTTCTCGTAGACGTCAGGTATGTCGGAGACGCGACCATCGACGACTCGGTCAAACGATATCTGGAAACGCTGTTCCGCGATAACGGGATCTACATGCAGTGGCTCGATCACCCGGAACGGATCGACGAACAGCGGTTTCTCAGTGCGTACGGAAACGACGTCCGAAGCATTCTGTGGTCGAAGCAGAGTTTCTACGTCCAGGAGGTTGAGTCAGACCTCAAAAACGTCGCGCTACAACTCGTTGTCGTCCCGGGAAGACGCGAATCGCCACACGAGGGACGAGTGTATTGTCACTTTTCCGATTATTTGAGAAACGGCTGGAATAACGGATGGATCAACGGGATGAACACGGGAAATAGAGCGGTGATCGGGTATCGAGACTCGTATAGGGAGCAAGCGAGACTCGCCCTTCACGAGATCGCACACCTCGTCCTCTGTCACGACGAGAACCCCTCGAATCTCGGTGTAATGGGTACACAAGAACGGGTTGACCTCACGCCCTCAGAGTGGTCGCGGTTTCGTAACGGCCTCGATGCGGTCCGTGACACGACGGGGTACGATATCGCCCTTCGTCGATGCTCGTGGAGCGAGTATATCCCGCTTGAGCGCACGTGCTGTGGGTGAATCGAACGAAGCGTAGAGTGCAAAAGAGAAAACGAAAAGACACCAACAGACGTGTTACCAGGGGTTCGACAGTGATACGAAACGGGGGAGTGTGGGGATGCCTATGTACCGCGTCTCACCCGTCCATAAGCTCGGGTAGGGGTACGAGCTATTGCGCAGGGTTACCGACAGTTGTTGAACACCTCCGTACCCGTGTGTTCAAACGTGGCACACATTCTTATTATCACTCTAAAGCCGGAGAGACCGAGCGCTGTGCGTATCCGATGAACGGTGAAACGCCAGTTCGCGGATGGTTAGTTTCGACGCACTCGAACGGTACTCTGACTCACTCGGCATCAGCACCGATTCGCTCAGCATCTGGCGAGGACTTCGGTGGACCATCCTCACGGAGTTCACCGAGGAACACGAGCTTTCTTCGTCCCACGTTCACCCGAGAGATATCACCCTCACGCTCCATACGCGACAACAACCGGCTGACTGTCGAATCCGACCATCCGGTGATTTCGGCAAAATCGGTCTGTTTCATTCGGCCTTCGTTCGCGATCAGAATACGAAGAACCCGCTCGGTGTTCGCCGCCTCTTCATCCGAAGTAAGGGTCGTCCGAACGCGGAACGGATTCCAGACGTTTGGACCGGTTTCGGACGCGAGCAGATCAGTGAGCGTAAAGGCCTGTAACCAAGTGTCTGTGGATCGATGGTACAACAGTCGCACGCCCAACCCACCGATCAGTAATCCGAGAATGAAGCTCGCACCGAGAAGCGGGCCACTCTGAAACGCGCTCGTAATAGACCAATCAAACGAGATATGTTCGGCGATCATCAGCGAAAGTGTGATTTGAGAGACCATACGTTGAGTCTGATCGGTGCGCCCGTACACGATCGGTTGTCTCGAATCGAGATTATTACGACGGGATTAAAAGATTCGCGAGTTGATAGTAACCTGAGCCGTCAAGCGGGTTAGGAAAGATTGCAGAACGGCAACCGAAGGTAGAGTTGGCTTTCGAAACATCAACAAGATTTATCACCCCCGGAGTAACACACGACGTATAAACAGCAGTAGTAGAATCATCATACCAACAGCGAAGAGTGACACAAGGCCCCGGTAAGTATAAAATAACCGTATAAGGACTTGGAGCGGTGAGGACCAACAGCACGACTATCAAAACATGAATCGATGACAGAAACCGTCTTATACGTTGGCTCCGGCAGCGAAACGCTCAAAGCACTCTTGAGCACCGACGAGGACCCCGAAAGTCGTCCAGACATTTACGCAACGACCACCATTAGCGACGCAGTCAGATACCTCATTACGGATCTCCCGGATTATCTGCTGCTCGGAAGTGGACTGCCGGAGAGCGACCTTCGGGTCCTCATTCAAACCGCGAAGGCAAATCCGTCAACGGACACGCTTTGTCACCGAGCGGTGAGCGAACAGCTGGATGACCCGCTCTGTGATTTCGTCCTTGGAACGTTCGATCCGGATGACTCAGGTACTGTGAGCCCGCTCGAGGCGTATAAAAAATCCGCCTCGAAAGAGTCAGCACGTGCTAACGCACAGCCCAGCAATCGAGCGGTCACGAACCGCCTCGCATGTATCGATCGAGAGGGAACGTACCTCTGGGTAAACGAGGCGATGGCTGAAAGTATCGAGAAACCCGATTCGGCCATCGTCGGCACCTCTATCGAGGACGCACCCCCACGGGGGTTTTTCGACAACCTATATAAACTGTGGACGCAGGCGGTTCGAACCCAAACCGAGCAGCGGCGGATCGTTTCGGATGAAATCCCCCGCCGAATCGTTCGCGTGTACCCGGTCGAGGAGGATCAATTCATGCTCCTCGAAGAGCCGCACAGAGCGGAGTTCACGTTCGATGGGCAGTATCTCGACAAACTCGAAGATCTCTTTTTCATCGTCGATTTTCACGGACGGATCATCTACTGGAACGAGGTCGTGAACGAGGTCACCGGGTACAGCGATTCGGAGCTGATCGGACTGAACGCGTTCGAACTGTTCCAGGGCGAGGACCGAACACAGGCTATCGAAGCGATCGAGAAACTCCGAACCAGCGGGAAAAAGTCGGTCGAACTGCAGTTGGTCACGAAGGACGGTGAGACGATCCCCTACCAGTTTTCTGCATCCCTCATAGAAGGCGGGAACGGCGGACAGAAGTACTTCTGCGGTATCGGCCGAGATATCAGCAGCAAGGTCGAGATGCAAGCGGAGATCGAAGCAGCCATGGAAGAGTTGAGACGATCGAACGACGAGCTCGAACACTTCGCGTACGTCGCCTCCCACGATCTGAAAGAGCCGATACGAACGATTCGGAGCTTTCTGGAGATCCTCGAGACGCGGTACAGCGATGAACTCGAAAAAGACGGCAGAGAGTACATTGAGTTCGCAATCGATGGGGCGAACCGAATGTCTTCGATGATCGATGATCTACTCGAATACTCTCGGGTCAGTGGGGAAGTCACGTTAGAGACCGTCAACGCGAACGACGTCTTCCAAGAAGCGTATAAGAACCTTCAACTTACGATACAGGAGTCGAACGCGAGAGTTACATCCGATCCGCTTCCGACCGTTGTCGCCGATGAAAGCCTCCTCGTACAGCTCTTTCAGAACCTGATCGATAACGCGATTAAACACGCCGACGACGAACCCAAAGTTCACATCTTCGCCGAAGAAGCCGGCGAAATGATCGAGTTCACGGTGACAGATCAGAGCCAAGGAATGACGAAGGCTGAAACGGAGGATATCTTCGAGTTGTTTTCGACGGGTCACGACGAGACGGGATCAGGGATCGGCCTCGCAACCTGTAAGAAGATCGTTGAAGGCCACGGCGGATCGATCGGTGTCGACTCCGAAAAAGGGGTCGGATCGGCGTTTTATTTCACGATTCCGAAAAACCATCCGAAAGAAAGGGGTGCTTTCGAGATGACAGCGCCGCATCTCCGGATGTCACACTCCGATTTATAACCGTCTAACGTCCGGGGGCGACGATCGGCTTCGCGATCTGGGTTACATGTGAACCGAAGGAGGGTAACGGGGTAACTGTTCACTGAAGCAATGGTTGAGACACCGTAGCCGTCGTTCGATAGAGCTCGTCAAACTGATCGAGAACGACCGCTGGGGCGAATTTCTCGAGTTGCGTATCGATCGCGTCGTAGCGTGAACGGTAGTCGACCAACAATTGCTCGACGGCCGCCGCCAGTCGTTCTTCGTTTTCAGGTTCGAACAGTGTTCCAGCATCACCGACGATTTCCGCCATGCTCCCCGTATCAGCGCTGACAATCGGTGTTCGACTGGCGAGTGCCTCTAACATCACACGCCCGAACGGTTCGTCGATGACACCGGGGTAAACGAACACATCCGCGTTTCGATACTGAGACGTGAGTTCGTCGTGTTCGATGAATCCGTGCCAGATGATCCGATCGTCAATACCGAGCGAATCGGCGAGCGTTCGGAGTCGGTCCTCGAGTGGACCTCGTCCGGCGACGTGAAGTTCTACGCTGACTTCGCGGTCTTTCAGAACTGGAAGCGCCCGAAAGAGCACGTCGACACCCTTGATCTGCTGAAGCGATCCGGCATACAAAAGACGGACCGGATCGTCCGGTGTCGCTTTCGGTGGTGACGGGGGCTTCGGCGGCTCGAACAGGAACCCTTCGTCGTAGAAGTGTGGAATCACGTGAATTCGGTCTGAATCGAACCCGACGGCAGCATAGTCCTCCCGGAGATGTGGAGAAAGCGCCTGATAGGCCGTGATATCGTCACAGTGTTCGATCGATGATTTAACGAGCGGAAATCGGCCGGCAGAGAGATACGCGGATTTGAGTTCCGACTCGATCCCGCTCCAGCGGTTGATCGCCGTTGCTGGGACGCAACCAGCACATTTCAACGGTCCGGGGCCAGAGCAGTTCTTCCGGCCGTGATACCGGAAGTTCGCCGTCGGGCAGACGGCCAGATACGAATTGAGGGTGACGATCGTTGGGACGTCGAGTTGTGCAAGCGTGGGAATGAACGCAGAAGAGTACGAATGAACTAGATCGTGGGTGTTTAGCTCGGCCGATTCGGCGTTGAGCGCGTCTCGCTTTTCCGCGATCGGATGCGGGAGCATCGAAAGGTTCTCCTGAATTACGTACTCGACCCGGTCGCTCGCCGGAAGCTCCTTGAGGGCCACGTCCTGTTGGGTGACGACGTATACGGTCAGGTCGTGCCGACGCGAAAGCGTCTCGATCAACAGCGTCGACGTGTTTGCCGCCCCCGTTCCGCCAGCCCCCGGGCACTCGACGGGAATAAATCCCACGTCTAACCTCGGTTTCGTCATACACCTTTCGGTTACGCCGGATGGCAGATGATTATCTGGATGGTAATCGTGTGTTAGGGATGACACAGATGAGCGACCGGGGAGAACGGTCGAAGCCGTATCGGATAGCAAACGAACCGATCGGCGTTTATCCGTGTTTGGCCGACTCTCAGCTTTCCGTTCGGTATATGCCGACCGACCAGTTCGCACCCTCGGTTTCGAATTTATCGCCGTCGACGACCGCCCGCCATCCCTCCTCTTCGCCGAGGTACCACGGATCGTAGTGGTGCATCCGAAGGGAGTTCCACGCCGGTTCGTTCTCGGCGCTATAACTTCCGGTAGCCTCCAGTACGGTCCCGATGTGTTCGTCCTCGTACGTGCTCTCCGTGAGATCGGTGATCCAGTATCCTTGGATCGATTCCCCGTAGAGGTCCTCGGTCTGTTGGTACGGGATGAAGATTCGATCTTCGAGGACGATCGGACGGCCACCCGGACGGGACGCGAACGGACGGTCCTTGACGACCGGGTTATCCTCGTGCGGCTGCCAACCATCCCGTTCCAGCGTGTCGTTATAGTAGATGTACGTGTCCTCGTTCGCATCGCCCGCGATATCCCACCACGTGTCGTTCCAGCGGAAGATCGCGTGGTCGTTGATCCCGTGGTCGTACTCGGTTTGGTCGTAGTATCCATCGAGAACCGGATACCACTCGTCCGGGAACGAGTTCGCTTTATATAGACGCGGCGGTCGAGACGACGGGTTCGCCTGAACGGTCATGTAGTACTCGCCGTTCCATTTGAACGGAAGCGGGAACGAGAGGTGCCACTCCTCTTCCAGAACGACACCGGTGTAGTCCCAGCTCAGCCCCTGATCATCGCTTTCCGCGTGAATGATCCGACCGCCGTGACCTCGTTCGACCGCCTCGATGAACATGTGCCACTCGCCCTCTTCGACGAACATGAACGGATCGGCGACGAACAGCAACTCGTCGAAGCGCTCGTCGTCGATATCATCGATGGTAAACACCGGATTGTCCGCGTCCGGGTCGGCCATCGATTCGGTCGGACTGATCTCGACATCGCCGTACGGGTACGTTGGAATCGCGTCTCCCGAATGGAAATATTCGGACTCTCCATTCGGCTCTCCCTCCGGTTCGGCTTCGTTTTCGGGCTCTTCAGGTTCGTTTCCACCATCGTCGGTAGAATCACCGCGATCGATGATTCCGGAGAACTGGTCGGTACAGCCAGCGAGACCGACCGCGCCCGCGAGACCCATCCCTGCGAGTAAACGCCGTCGCGTCTGGTTCGAATCCATATACAGTAGTCTGCTCACGACGCAGCGGGTTTATTATTGATTCAATAAGACGATCGAACGAGCGAAACCGGGAAAACGGCCGGTAGACAACGGTTTTAGCGGCGATTTGGCAGTGCCAAAGCGATGTCGCGATCGATCGACGGGTCCATCCATGTCGACAGAGTCGGCGTGATGCGCCGAGCGGTGAGAGCGCACGAGTGATAACGAAACGGAGACGGTCAGTTTCCGAGGTTGTGATGTGTCAGTAACGCGGATCGCTTGAGGTCACTCGATGCCGAACATACCCGACGAGACGGCAAATCACTCGCAGTCACTCGCAGTCACAGCCCCCCTCTCGAATGAGATCGACGACTGGGTAGTCGGCCCCACATTCTGTACATATCACGGTTACATTAACGAGCGGCTTATATTCTTTATTTTTGATATTATCGTTTTTTATCATCTGTTCGACCGTTGATTCGACAACGGCTTGCACCCGCCCAGACAACCGCTGTATCGTTTTGATATTTCGTTCGGGCTGTGCCCCAGACCGATCCGAAAGCGCGGCATTTCGATACTTTGTGAGATAGGTATGGATCGCCTGGTGGGTTACGAAATCAGCGCGAACGTCTTCGATATCCACGCCCGACTTTTGCAGTTCTCGTTCTTTTCTGATAGTATCAGCGTTTGATATAGAATCGGATACGAGGATGTGATAAATATTTTCAATATCACGGTCGATTGCCGACGTTCCGGCCTGTTTGATCGCGGCTCGGAGCACTT
>LKMJ01000717.1_pt1 | contig 26887 bp, 25 predicted proteins | sample 643391 | NCBI WGS metagenome assembly LKMJ01 (sample SAMN04112250, study PRJNA286221) | soda lake metagenome | biome: soda lake; feature: Kulunda Steppe; material: water; isolation source: sample PL-Br10 brine of Picturesque Lake | place: Russia: Kulunda steppe | collected 2010-07 | reverse complement strand
GGGCGGCTCAGCCGCCGATCTCGGCCAGCAGCCGATCGATCAGCCGCTGCGACTGGCTCAGGTACATGCCGCCGAACAGGTTGAAGTGGTTGAGCACGTGGTAGAGCTGGTAGAGGTCGCGCCGTACCGCGTAGCCGGGATCACGCGGCCAGATGGCGTCGTAGCCCTCATGGAAAGCGCTCGGGAAACCGCCGAATAGCTCGCTCATGGCCAGGTCCGTCTCGCGGTCGCCGTAGTAGGTGGCCGGGTCGTAGATCACCGGCGCCCCGTCGCCGGAGAAGGCGGCATTGCCGCCCCACAGATCGCCGTGGAGCAGCGAGGGGTGCGGTGAATAGCTCGCGAACAGCCCCTGCAGCCCGTCGGCCAGGCGCTCGCCGGCCGCCACCACGCGGCGCCCGGCGCCGCGTTCGGCAGCCAGGCGCAGCTGATGACGCAGTCGCCGCTCGCGGAAAAAGCGCGGCCAGTCATCGTCCCAGCCGTTGGGCTGCGGTGTTGCACCGATGAAGTTGTCCCGGTGCCAGCCGTGGGCCCCTGCGCAGACCTGGTGCAGGGCCGCCAGCCCCTCACCCAGTCGACGGTAGCCGGCGTTGTCGCCCCGCCCGGAGAGGTCGATGTACTCCAGGACCAGAAAGGCCTGCCCGGCCTGGGTGCCCTGGGTGATCGGTCGCGGGATGCGCAACGCCTCGGCAGCGGCGAGTTCGCGCAGGGCGTCGGCCTCGGTCTCGAACAGCTCGGCGCCGGCGGCGTCGTTGGTCTTGACGAAAAAGCGCCGCTGCCCGTCGTCGAGGGTGAAGGCGTCATTGATGCAGCCGCCGCCCGCGCCGCCCCGCCGGGCGGGCCCGAAGGGTTGGCCGGTGGTCTCGGTGATGGCCGTCTCGATGGTGCGTTGCAGATCCATGGCCTGCGCTCCTGCGGTTCAGGGGTCGGATGCCCGAAGGACAACGTGCAGAATAGGCGCCGGCAACTCAACCGTCCCGGTCTCGACCCGGGCCCGATAGCGAGGAGCGACCGTGTCCCGAATCCCCCGTTCCCTTCCGCTGGTCTGCGCCGCGGCGGCCCTGGCCGCCGGCGGCTGCGCCACCGTCGACGAGGAGTACGAGGCCGCCCTGCTGCTCGGCGATCTCAGCGCCGAGGGCCATGAGGAGACCCGCCTGCAGGCGCGTGGCGGCGATCCGGAGCGCACCTCGGTGCGCTACGACGAGGGCCATGGCGAGCGCGAGGCGGATCTCTACCGCCCCGACGGCGAGGCTCGCGGCAACTTGGTGCTGATCCACGGGTTGACCGAGCAGGGCAAGGACGACCGGCGCCTGGTGGAGATGGCCGAGAGCTTGAGCCGGGTCGGTTACCGGGTGCTGGTGCCCGAGGTGGAGGGGCTGCGCGAGCTGCGCTGGGGGCCGGAGAATCGCGATGACGTGGCCGACGCGGTGCGCCACATGGCCGACCGGGAGGCGAGCCGCGGCCTGCCGCTGGGCGTGAGTGCGCTGAGCCTGATGAGCGGCCCCGTGCTGCTTGCCACCGCCGACGACGAGCTGCGCCGGCGTGTCGAGTTCGTCGCGTTGATCGGCGGTTATTACGACATCGAGGCGTGGCTGCGCTACATCACCACCGGGTACGACGCGTTGGCCGACACCCAGGATGACCCGGCGCCGCGGGCGGAGAGCCGCTGGGTCCTTCTCCAGGCGCTGGTCAGTCGCGTGGAAGAGGATGATCGCGAGTGGCTGCAGCGCATCGCCGAGCGCCGGCTTGACGACCCGGAGGCGGACATCGGTGCCGAGCGGGCGGCGCTGGGCGACGAGGCGGCCGCCCTGGTGGATCTGCTCGCCAACGAGGATCCGGACGCCTTCGACGACTACCTGGCGCAGCTGCCCGCCGCGTACCGCGACGCCCTGGAGGAGCTGGATCCCGCGCGCCGGGACTGGTCCGACTACCACCCGGAGCTGCTGCTCGTTCACGGCACCAACGATCAGGTGGTGCCCTTCTCCCACAGCGAGGCGCTGGAGGCGGCGGCCCCGGAGGCTCACCTCTACCGCAGTGCCGGGTTGGCCCATGTGGATCTGGACGGCGGCCTGCTGGACAGCGTGCGGTTGTGGCGCGCGGCCTCGGCACTGCTCGACGTGCGCCTCGACCCGGACCGTCCGCTGGCCGAGGATCCGGCGCGCAACGTCTACATCCCGCCGCGTGGCGAGCTCGAGCGCACCCTGCGGGTGGGGGCCGTCTACAACGACGAGTCCATTCAGATCCGCTACGAGTTCGCCACCGACGCCCCGTCCTGGTATCACCAGTACTGGGTCTACGAAGTGGAGGGGCGCGGTACCGGGGGCGAGTGGGTCCGCTACGGCAGTGGGGGACCGGAACCCGACGAGCACGGCCTTTATGAGGATCGCATCTCCATGCTCCTGGACGATGGCGATCTCGGGCTGGCGCGCTACGGCGGCTTCATGACCGCCCACGAGGGCATGCGCGGGCTGACCGGTGCCGCCGGGGCCGATGAGGTGCAAGCCCACCCCCACCTGGGCGAGAACCTCGGGCGCTCGGATGTGCGCAAGTACATCCCGCAGTCGCGGGAAGATGCGGACGACGGCGCCGATTGGACCGCCGTGCGCGAGGAGGCCGAACTCGAGGCCATGCGCGAGCGCGGCGAGTTCCTCGACCTGTGGCAGTGGCGTGCCCACCGCTCCCATCCCCTGGGCTATGCCGACAACGGCTATGTCCTCGAGTACCGCCACAGCTCTGCGGGACGAGGCATGTTCACCGACAATTGGGACGACGAGGTGGAGCAGCCGCGCTGGATGTACGATCCAGACGAGGCGGGTTTTCACGCCCTGGACCGCGAGCGGTTGTTCGCGGGTGACTACGACCAGGATGACCTCTACTACCTGAGCGAGGAGCACGCTACGGAGTTCGACCCGGATCACCACTGGGAAGATGGGGATGTTCTGCCCCAGCGCTTTTTGCAGGAGCCCGACGGCAGCCGCGGGGCGATCCGCGCCGACGGTGGTTATGAGGACGGGGCGTGGCGGGTGCGCCTGACCCGCTCGCTGGAGGCGCCGGAGCCCACCGACAGCCACACCCTGGAGCCGGGCGAGGTCTACGACGTGGCCTTTGCGGTCCACGAGGGGGTGGGCCAGCGCTGGCACCGGGTCTCGCTGCCGCAGACGCTGGCCCTGGCCGATGACGAGGGTGATGCCCCGGAGGCCGACATCGTGGCCACCTACACCGAGGGCGATCTGGACGACGCCGAGGTGGAGTGGGCCGAGATCGGGCTGATCTACCCGGGGCAGATGACCTGGGACTGGCTCATCGATCGGGGGCGATTCGGTCACCCGGGGGCCGGGCATGTGCTCGGTGGCGAGGACGCCATCGGCGACGAGCATCGGCTGCCGCAGCTCCAGGACTACCTGCTCTACGAGGAGCGCCGGCGCATCGAGCGCTCGGAATAGGCCACCACGGTGAAGGGTGCTGCGCGGGCTACGGCTCGCGCACCCGCAGCGGGCTGCGCCGCGGGAAGTGCGCGCGCAGGAACTCCATCTGGTCGGCAAGGATGCGCCGGCCCTGTAGGTAGACATACTCGGCGTGGGTGGGCGTGAACGGCACCGCCAAAAGCTCCATGCCCGCGGCCTCCGGGGTCCGGTCGCTCTTGTGGTTGTTGCAGCGCTTGCAGGCGGTGACGACGTTGTTCCAGGTGTTGGCGCCGCCGCGGCTGACCGGCGTGACGTGGTCGCGGGAGAGATCGGAGGTGCGGAAGCGTCGGCCGCAGTAGAGGCAGAGGTGGGCGTCGCGGCGGAAGAGCGTCGGATTGTTCAGGGGTGGGGTGTAGCCGGGCCGCCCTTTGAGCGATGCCTGCCGGGACCCCTCGGTGGCGACGATCGAGTTCAGGTCGAGGAACGACCTTCGCCCGGTGGCCGAATTGTATCCGCCTCGCACCCGATAGAGTGTGGTGCCGCAGGCGTAGGCCACCTGGCCGAGGTAGTAGTAACGGACCGCCTCCTCAAAGCCGATCCACTCCAGCGGCATGCCGGATATATCGGTTCGCAGTATGCGATGTTCGAGCACTGCCCACCCCCGTGTCAGGCCAGGGCTTGACCTTTTATAGCTGCTTGGCACAGCTCTTGACAACAGGCTGCAAGCAGGGTTGCGGTTTTGCCGCACCGCGGCACGGCTTCACACCCCGGGGCCGATTCGCTAGCATCTGCCCGTTCGGCTGGGCGCGCCGACGGATGCGCGCGCCATGATCCGGACTCGGGCCAAGCCCGCCCGGACAGTCGTCAACGAATCATCACAACGGCTAACAACTGCCGCAAACGGGGGATCAAACCATGGCCATCAAGGTTGCCGTGCCGAAGGAGACCCGGCCCGGCGAGCGGCGTGTCGCGCTCGTCCCTGGGGTCCTGAAGCAGTTCGGCAAACTCGGCGTCGAACTGCTCCTGGAGTCGGGGGCCGGTGAGGGCGCCGGGTTCGATGATGCCGAGTACGAAGCCGGCGGTGTCCGCATCGTCCAGTCCCGAGACGAGCTGCTCAAGGAGGCGGACGTCCTGCTCAGCGTGCAGCCGCTGAGCGTCAAGGAGACCGGTCAGCTCAAGGAGGGGGCGGTGCTCGTCAGCTTCCTCACGCCCCACGAAGGCGATGAGCGGATCCAGACGCTGTGCAAGCGCAAGGTCTCCTCTTTCGCCATGGAACTTGTGCCGCGGATCACCCGCGCCCAGTCCATCGATGCCCTCTCGTCCCAGGCGGCCGCCGCCGGCTACAAGGCCGCGCTGATCGCTGCCGAGCGCTCGCCGCGCTTCTTCCCCATGCTCACCACCGCCGCCGGTACCATCCGCCCGGCCAAGGCCGTGGTGGTCGGCGCCGGTGTGGCCGGACTGCAGGCGATCGCCACCTGCCGCCGCCTCGGCGCCCAGGTCGAGGGCTACGACGTGCGCCCCGAGACCAAGGAGCAGGTCGAGTCGCTCGGTGCCAAGTTCATCGACACCGGGGTCTCGGCGGTTGGCGAGGGCGGCTATGCCCGTGAGCTCACGGCCGAGGAGCAGCAGCAGCAGGCCGAGGTGCTGGCCAACCATGTGGCCAATGCCCACGTGGTGGTGACCACGGCAGCGATCCCCGGCCGCCCGGCGCCGAAGATCATCGACAAGGCGACCGTCGAGCGTATGGGCGGCGGCACGGTGATCGTCGACATGGCTGCCGAAACCGGTGGCAACTGCGAGGTCACCAAGGCCGGCAAGGACGTCAACCACAACGGGGTTCTGGTGGTCGGGCCGAAGAACCTGCCCGCCAGCGTCGCTGTGCACACCAGCGAGATGTACAGCAAGAACCTGTACAACCTGCTCACGCTGATGATCCAGGAAGGTGAGCTGACCCTGAACTGGGACGATCAGGTCATCGCGGATACCTGTCTGACCCACGACGGCCAGGTCCGCCACGGGGCCACCCGGGAGCGCCTGGAAGGAGGTAAGTCATGATCGAGGTCGGCGGGCTCGTCGCACTCTACGTCTTCATGCTCGCGGCGGTGGCCGGTTACGAGGTCATCACCCGGGTGCCGGTCATCCTGCATACGCCGCTGATGTCCGGCTCGAACTTCATCCACGGCATCGTCGTCGTCGGCGCCATGGTCGCCCTCGGTGTCGCCGAGACGCCGCTGGAGCAGGCCATCGGCTTCATCGCCGTGCTGCTCGGCGCCGCCAACGCCGTCGGCGGCTACGTCGTCACCGAGCGGATGCTCGATATGTTCAAGAGCAGCAAGAAGGAGGACGGCTGAACATGAGTGTCGTAGTCCAACTCAGTTACTTCGTCGCCTCCATCCTGTTCATCTTCGGCCTCAAGGCCATGAGCTCGCCGGTGACGGCGCGCAAGGGCGTGATGTGGGCCGGTGTCGGCATGGTCGTGGCCACGGTGGCCACCTTCGCCCACCCGAGCGTGGGGATGGAGAACATCTCTCTGATCCTGATCGCCATCGTCCTCGGCGGCGCCTTCGCCTGGTACACGGCGCTCAAGGTGCAGATGACCGAGATGCCGCAGATGGTGGCGGTCTACAACGGCCTCGGTGGCGGTTCCGCCGGTGCCATCGCCGCGGTCTCGCTGCTCCAGGGCGCGCGGGCGGACGAGGGGTCGGTGGCCGCGGCCATGGGCTCCGACGCGGCCGCACTCGGCCTGCTCGGTGCGGTGATCGGCTCGGTGGCCTTCTCCGGCTCCATGATCGCCTGGGCCAAGCTGGATGACCGCCTGAAGAAGTCGACCCTGGTCGAGAACCACCAGTGGTGGAACGTGGCCCTGGCCGCGGCGACCCTGCTGCTGGCGATCTGGGTGTTCAACACCGGCTCCGGCTTCCCGATCCTGCTGTTCTTCATCGCCGCACTGGCGCTGGGCATCTTCATCACCGTGCCCATCGGCGGTGCCGACATGCCCGTGGTCATCTCCCTGTTCAACGCCCTGACCGGCCTGGCCGTAGGCTTCAAGGGCTACGTCCTGGGCAACCTGGCGCTGATCATCGCCGGTACGGTGGTGGGTGCCGCCGGCATGCTGCTGACCCTGCTCATGGCCAAGGCCATGAACCGTTCGCTGATGAACATCCTGTTCAGCGGCTTCGGTGCCGCCCCGGCCGCCGCCGAGTCGGAGTCCGAGGGCGAGATGAAGGAGGTCGGCCCCGCCGACGGCGCCTACATGATGGGGTACGCCGACCGGGTGATCATCGTCCCGGGCTACGGTCTGGCCGTGGCGCAGGCCCAGCATAAGCTCTGGGAGATGGTCGAGCTGCTGCAAAAGCACGATGTCGACGTGAAGTTCGCCATCCACCCGGTGGCCGGCCGTATGCCGGGCCACATGAACGTGCTCCTCGCCGAGGCCGGCGTGCCTTACGACATGATCTACGACATGGACGAGATCAACGAGGAGTTCGAGGACACCGACGTGGTGCTGATCATCGGCGCCAATGACGTGGTCAACCCGGCCGCCCGGGAGGATGAGGGCAGCGCCATCTACGGCATGCCGATCCTTAACGTGGACTACGCCGACCAGGTCCTCGTGGTCAAGCGTGGTCGTGGGGCCGGTTTCTCCGGTGTGGAGAACAAGCTCTTCTTCCGCGACAATACCCGCATGGTCTTCGGCGACGCCCAGAAGGTCGTCTCCGAGATGGTCCAGACCGTCAAGGGTATGTAAGCCGGCCGCGGCCGGCCTGCTGGAGGCAACGGGTTTGTCGGATGATGCCGAGCGGCTTTGGCGCTTCGCCGAGGATATCTACGCCAGGCCTGGCGTCGAAGCCGCCTGCCTCAAGCTGCAGGCCCGCTACGGGCTGTCCATCTCGCTCCTGCTGGCCGCCGTCTGGAGCGGCCTGCAGGGGCGCGGACGGCTCGGTGTCTCTAGTGCCGAGGGGGCCATCCGCCGGGGCCAGGAGTGGGATCGAGAGGTCATCGACCCGCTCCGGGCCCTGCGGCGCCACCTCAAGCTGCATCCGCCCCGGGACCTGGCGGATGACAATCATGAGCTTCGCAAGCAACTGATCGCCGCCGAGCTTCGCGCCGAGGCGATCGAACAGAAGCTGTTCCTGCACGACCTGCCTGCGGACCTTCCCGCCGCTGCACCGGGCGAGCGCTGGCGCGATGCCGCCTGGAACGCCGGTGTGGTGGTGCGACGCAAGTGTCCGACCTGCGACCCGGAAGCGGTCTCGGCCATCGCCAGGATCCTCTGCGAGGCGTGCGAAGGGCTCGGGAACGAAACCGCAACCGAGGAGGTCCGACGGGTATGGCCCTGATCAATCTCCCGCGCGCCGCCCTCCCGGTGGCGGGCGGTCTCCTGCTGGCCGCCGGCTGTGCGGCCCCCAATCATCTGCTCATCGAGAAGGCCGAGACGGAGGAGCTGGAGCAGCGCTTCGACGGCGTGGACGATCGCCTCGAAGACCTCGCCGAGGCCCACGAGCAGTCCAGCCAGATTGCCCGCGAGGCGCAGCTGGCGCGCATCGCCGGCGCCATGGAGGCGCAGACGGCGAACCGCTGGCTGGTGCCGCTGCGTCCGGTGCAGATGGGCGACTGCGATTGCCCGGACGAGCCGAACTGCCCGGATGACCAGCTGCGCGCCGATCAGGAACTCAGCGCCGACGGCATGCTGGTCTTCGGCGAGATCGAGCCGCTGCAGCTCGATCCCCCGGGGCTGCTGTTCGACGCCCGCATCGACACCGGCGCCACCACCTCCTCGGTGGATGCCCGCGAAATCGAGGAGTTCGAGCGCGACGGCGACCCCTGGGTCCGTTTCGAGATGGTGAACCCGGAGGAGGATGAGGGGCGCATTGCCATCGAGCGGCCGAAGGTGCGCAGCGCCAGCATTGCCCAGGCCTCCGGCGAAGAGTCACGGCCGGTGGTCGAGCTTCAGGTCACCATCGGCGAGTATTCCGAGGCCGCCGAGTTCACCCTCACCGACCGCAGCCACCTGACCTACCCGGTGCTGATCGGCCGCGACGTGCTGCGCGACGTGGCCGTGGTGGACGTGGGGCTGGAGCGCGCCACCGAACCCGTCACCCCGGATGACGAGGACCTCGATGCCATCGACGCCGACGACCACGTCGAGGAGATCGTCGAGGACGACGAGGATGCCGAAGACAACGGGGACGATGACGATAACGACGAGGAAGAGGACGATAACGACACGGATGACGCCGAAGAGGAGGGGGACGACGATGACGAGAACGGGGATGACTAGTTGGGGCCAGTGGCCTGCCTCGGCGTGACGGCACCGGGGTGCTGAGGTGACGGCCCGTCGCGTCTTCTTCGCGCTGGTGGCGTTGCTGATGGTCGTTGGGGCTGCCACGGCGGCCTGGCGCTACATCGACACCGGTGTGCCCTTCTTTCCCGGGGCCCAGAAACCGGTCTGGCTGGTCGAGGCGCGGATCGACTTCGAGGCCCAGGGCGACTCCGTGCTGGTCAGCTTCAACGTCCCCGACCGTCCACCGGGCTTCGAGCTCTCGCTCGAGCACACCGCCTCCCCCGGTTACGGCTTCTCCACCGTCGAACAGGACGGCGTGGTCCGCGGCGAGTGGACCATCGCGGAGGCCGACGGCGAGCAGACCCTCTACTACAAGGTCCACGCCACCCCGGACGGCTCCGATCACCGCGACCGGACGGTGGCCGAGCCACCGGGCGAGCCCCCCTCACCCAGCTGGTCCGGGGCCGAGGAGACCGCCGCCGAGCAGATCCTTGCGCGTGCCCAAGAGACCTCCGCCAGCCCGCAGAGCCTGGCGCGCCAGCTGATCTACGCCTTCGGCACCGGTCGCGATGGTGCCGCCGACCTGCTCCTCGACAATTACGACCGCGCCGTGGTGATCGAGCGGCTGCTCCACGATGCTGGCGTCCCGGCACGGACCTCGTTGGCCCTGGAGCTGGAGGATGGCCGACGCAACCAGACGCCGGTGCAGATGGTGGAGATCTTCGTTGACGACCATTGGCTGCCCTTTAACCCGGTGACCGGGCAGCAGGGGATCGACGAGGACGTCCTGCTCTGGCACCGCGGCGGGGCGTCGCTGATCGATCTCTTCGGTGGCCAGAACGCCCGCGTGGCCTTCTCCATGAACCGTCAGAGCGTGCCCGCCGAGCAGCTGGCGCAGATGGAGGAGGGCGCCGGGCTGATGAACGTGCTCAGCGTCCACCAGCTGCCCATCGAGCAGCAGACCGCCTTCAGCCTGCTCCTGCTGCTGCCGCTGGGCGCGCTGGTGACCGTCTTCCTGCGCATTATCGTCGGCATCCGCACCTCGGGGACGTTCATGCCGGTGCTCATCGCCCTGGCCTTCCTGCAGACAGAGTTGGTCGCCGGGCTGATCAGCTTCGTCGGCATCGTCGCCCTCGGCCTGCTGCTGCGCGGCTACCTCTCGCGGCTCAACCTGTTGCTGGTGGCCCGGATTGCCACCGTGATCGTGATCGTGGTCTTCATGATCGGCCTGATGAGCCTGCTCGGTTATCAGCTCGGCTTCGCCACCGGCATGACCCTGGCCTTCTTCCCGATCATCATCATCGCCTGGACCATCGAGCGCATGTCGATCCTCTGGGAGGAGGAGGGCCCCCGCGAGGTCCTCACCCAGGGCACGGGCAGCCTGGTGGTGGCGCTGGCCGCGTATCTGCTCATGAGTCGCCCGTTGGCCGAGCACTTGACCTTCAACTTCCCGGAGCTGAATCTGGTCGTGGTGGCCCTGATCATGCTGATGGGGCAGTACACCGGCTACCGACTGGTCGAGCTCAAGCGCTTTAGCACCTTCCGGGAGGCATCGGGATGATCCTCCGCCACTGGCGCACGGCCCGGCGCCTGCGGCAGGCGGGGATCCTCGGGATGAACCGGCGCAATGTGCACTACATCGGCCGGTATAACGATCGCCGGCTCTACCCGCTGGTCGACGACAAGCTGCGCACCAAGCTGCTGGCCGAGGAGCACGGGGTCGGCACCCCGTCGCTGCGCTTCACCATCCGCCATCAGCACGAGGTGAGCGACCTGGGCCGGCGCCTGGAGGAGGTGGACGAGTTCGTCATCAAGCCGGCCAAGGGGGCCGGCGGCAAGGGGATCCTGGTGGTGACCGGTCGCCGGGGCGATCGTTTCCTCAGCAGCGGCGAGCGTGAGCTCACGCTCGCCGACCTGCAGCGCCACGTCTCCAACACCCTGGCCGGTCTGCACTCGCTGGCCGGGATGCCGGATACCGCGGTGTTCGAGGACCGCATCCGCCTCGATCCGCGCTTCGAGTCCCTCTCCTACGAGGGCATCCCGGACATCCGCGTCCTGGTCTTTCTCGGCTATCCGGTGATGGCCATGCTGCGCCTGTCCACCAAGGACTCCCACGGCAAGGCCAATCTCCACCAGGGCGCGGTCGGCGTGGGCCTGGATATCGCCACCGGCCGCTGTGCCCACGCGGTGCAGTACGACCAGCGGGTCTACCACCATCCGGATACCGGTGTTGCGCTGGATGACATCGATATCCCCGACTGGCGCTCGCTGCTGGAGCTGGCCGCGCGGTGCCAGGAGATGAGTGGCATCGGCTACCTGGGGGCGGACCTGGTGCTGGATCGGGATCGGGGCCCGCAGCTGCTGGAGCTCAACGCCCGCCCCGGGCTGTCGGTACAGATCGCCAACGGTTGCGGGCTGCTGCCGCGCCTGGAGGCCGTCGAGGCCCTGGAGCGTCGGCACGACACACCCGAGGCGCGCGTCGGCTGGGCCATGGAGCAGTTCGCCGCCGGCACGTGAGCGGTCCGCCTATGGCCCGGAGGGGGCCGGCCCTCGTACGATGCGTGCTCGTGTCCAACGGGGGGTGACCGACCTATGGCTGTTGTCGAGATCCTGATCGCCATCCTGGTGCTCTGCCTGCTGGTCCTGGCCAGCTCGGTCCTGCGCGCCTATACGCTCTGGGCGCGGCGGTTGTTCCTGCCGGCGTCGATCATCGCCGGCGCCGCGGCGCTGTTCCTCGGCCCCGAGATCCTGGGCCGGTTCATCGAAAGCCCCTTCGAGGAGGGGGCGGGCTTGTTCCCGGACTACGTCTACGAAACCTGGTCGGCCATCCCGGGGCTGCTGATCAGCGTGGTCTTCGCCGCGCTCTTTCTCGGTAAGCCGCTGCCCGGGCTGCGTGAGATCTGGCTGCGTGCCGGCCCGCAGGTGGTGGTCGGGCAGACCATGGCCTGGGGGCAGTACGTGGTGGGCATCCTGCTGGCGCTGCTCGTGCTGACGCCGGTCTTCGGCCTGAGCCCGATGGCCGGGGCGTTGATCGAGATCGGTTTTGAGGGCGGTCACGGGACCGCCGCCGGCATGGCCGGCACCTTCGAGGACCTTGGTTTCGCCGCCGGCGCCGACCTGGCCCTGGGGCTGGCCACCGTGGGCCTGGTTGGCGGTGTGGTGGTGGGCACCATCCTGATCAACCTGGCGGTGCGCCGCGGGATCATCGACAACCCGGAGAACGGTCAGGGGCCCGGCGGTGACCAGGACCGCTTCAGCGAGCGCGAGCTCTACGTGCTGCGCCGCGACCGGCACCAGGAGAGCCAGACTACGGACCCGCTCACCGTGCATCTGGGGCTGGTCGCCCTGGCGGTGGTGGTCGGCTGGGGGATGCTCTCGGCGCTGCAGTGGCTGGAGGCGGTCACCTGGGCGCGCGATGGCGGTGTGGAGATCCTCCAGCACGTGCCGCTGTTCCCCATGGCCATGCTCGGTGGCGTGTTGCTGCAGGTGCTGATCACCCGGGCCGGCTACGCCGATTACGTCTCGGAGCGGACCATGTCGCGGATCTCCGGCACGGCGCTGGATTTCACCATTGTCGCCGCCCTGGCCACGCTGTCGCTGACCGCCTTGGGCGAGCATCTGGTCCCCTTTCTGCTGCTGGCCGCTACGGGCATCGCCTGGTCGCTGTTCGTGCTGGTGGTGATCGCCCCGCGGGTGATCCCCTTCGACTGGTTTGAGCGCGGGGTCGGCGACTTCGGCCAGTCCATGGGCGTGACGGTCACCGGCGTGCTGCTCATGCGCATGGCTGACCCCAACAACCGCTCCGGCGCCCTGGAGAGCTTCGGCTACAAGCAGCTGCTCTTCGAGCCCATTGTCGGTGGCGGGCTGTTCACCGCCGCGTCCCTCCCGCTGATCTATCAGTTCGGCCCGGTGCCGGTGCTGATCCTGGCAGCGGTGGTCACCGCCGCGTGGCTGGCCCTGGGCTTCCTCTACTTCGGCCGTATGGTGCCGGAGGGCGGACGCGGACGCCTGCGCCCGTCGGCGCGGCGCTGAGCATGGGCGAACCCATGGGTCGATGGGGCGCGTCAGCGGGCCATCAGGCGCTGGTAGGCGTCATTGATCCGTTGCAGGGTCGCGGTATCGCCGCCCCGGTCCGGGTGGTGGCGCATGGCCAGACGGCGGTAACGGCGGCGGATCTCGGCTCGTCGGGCACCGGGCGGAAGGCCGAGCTCGGCCAGGTCTTCGGCCCGATCCCCTCCGCCCAGGGCTCGGCACAGTCCATCGGCGATGAGCCGCTCGACGGCGGCGTTGTCCATGCCCTCCAGGTTCTGCGGGTCGAGGTAGAAGGCGGCCAGGGGGTCGGCCTCGATGAGGGTGCCGTCGCCGTGCGTTGGACCCGCAAGGGGGTAGAGGCGGATGCACAGGCAGTGGATCTCCAGCCCCAGACCGGCCTCGGCCAACGCCGGACGCAGGTGGTAAAGGGCGTGGAAGAGCAGGAAGTGGGCGCGGTAGAGCGCTGCCGGCTCGCCGCGCGCCTCCCGGTCAAAGAGCGGGTGCCCGGCCGCCTCCAGTCGATCCATGAGCGCCATCTCGGTGATCCCCTGAGGATGGGTATGGAGAAGCGGCTCGATGGCGGCCTGCAGCTCGGCGATGGCGGGATCCGGCTCCATGGCTGACGACTCTAGCGCGCCCCCGCAAGCCGGTCACCCCCGGGGTGATGGGACGCCGGTCCTGCGGGTGGCCGTGCCGCGGCCCTTGCAGGAGGCCCTCGACTATCGCCCACCCCCCGGCGCCTGGCCGGAAGAGGCCGTGGGTTGTCGGGTCGAGGTGCCGCTGGGGCGCGGCAGCGCCGTGGGTCTGGTGGTGGGCGTGAGTGATCGCTCGGAGGTCCCGCCGGGGCGGCTGCGGGCGGCCCGCGCCTGGGTGGATGAGCGGCCGCTGCTCGATGCCGAACTGCTGGCCACCCTCACCTGGGCGGCACGCTACTACCGTTACCCGCTGGGTACGGCCCTGGCCACCGCGCTGCCCGGCGCCCTGCGCCAGGGCCGACCGGCGCGCCGAGCGGTGGCCTGGTGGCGTCTGGATGAGCGCCTGCACGAGGACGAGGGGCCGGTGCGCCGGGCGCCGCGCCAGGCGGAGCTGCGCCGCCGCCTGCTGGAGGCCGGCGGTGCCGCGCCCTGTGCCACCCTGGTCACGGAGCAGCCCGCCTGGCAGCGGGCCGGGCGCCTCATGGAGCGCTCCGGCCTGCTCCATCGTGAGTACCACCCGGCCGAGTGCAGGGGGGCGACGGGCCCGGCGCCCCGCCCGGGGCCAGAGCTCGACGCCGATCAGCAGCGCGCCCTGGCCGCGATGCTGGATACCCAGGGGTACGCCGCCTTTCTGCTCGAGGGGGTGACCGGCAGCGGCAAGACCGAGGTCTATCTGCAGGCCGCCGCGCGGGCCCTGGCGGCCGGGCGCCAGGTGCTGATCCTGGTCCCGGAGATCGGTCTGGCCCCGCAGTTTCTCGAGCGCCTGCGCGAGCGTCTGCCCGGCCCGGTGGTGGTCCTCCACTCCGGACTGTCGGAAGCCGATCGCGCCGAGGCGTGGCTGGCGGCCCGGGACGGCGATGCGGCGGTGGTCCTCGGCACCCGCTCGGCCGTCTTCACCCCCCTCCCGCGCCCGGGGTTGATCGTCGTCGACGAGGAGCACGACCCCTCGCTGGCGCAACAGGACGGGTTTCGCTACTCGGCAAGGGATCTGGCGGTGCTGCGCGGGCGCAGCCTGGACGTCCCGGTGGTCCTGGGTTCGGCGACGCCGTCGCTGGAGTCCCTGCACAACGCCCGGGCCGGTCGTTACGTCCACCTGCGCCTGCCGCATCGGGCCGGTGCCGCCCGGGCGCCGAGCATCCAGCTGGTCGACATCCGCAGCCGTCGGCTTGTGGGGGGGATCTCGGCGCCGCTCCAGGAGGCGCTGCGCCGGCACCTGGATGCCGGTGCACAGGCCCTGCTGTTCCTCAACCGCCGCGGCTATGCCCCGGTGCTCACCTGCCACGCCTGCGGCTGGGTGGCCGGATGCCACCGTTGCGATGCGCGCTTGACCTATCACCGCAGCCGGGGGCAGGTGCGCTGTCACCACTGTGGCTACACCGCGCGCCTGCCGGCGCACTGCCCGGAATGCGGCGATGCCGATCTACGCCCCCTGGGGCCGGGGACCGAGCGCCTCGAAGAGGCGCTGGCCGAGCTCTTCCCCGGCGTGGGGCAGCTGCGCATCGACCGGGATACCACCCGGCGCCGTGGCGAGCTCGAGGCCCATCTGGCGGCGGCGCACCGGGGCGACGCCCAGCTGCTGATCGGCACGCAAATGCTGGCCAAGGGGCACCACCTGCCGGCGGTGACCCTGGTGGCGGTGATCGATGTGGATCAGGGGCTGTTCGGGGCGGACTTCCGGGCCACCGAGCGGTTGGCGCAGCTGGTGGTGCAGGTGGCCGGCCGTGCCGGGCGCGGCGAGCAGCCCGGTGAGGTGCTGCTGCAGACCCGGCATCCGGAGCACCCGCTGCTGCGTCTGTTGCTCGAGCGCGGCTACCCGGCCTTCGCCGAGGCCCACCTGGCTGAGCGCCGCGCCGCCGGGCTGCCGCCGTATGCGGCGCTGGCGCTGCTGCGCGCCGAGTCGGTCCACGCCGACGCCCCGTACCTCTTCCTCGAGGCGGCGGCGCAGTCCGGGCAGCGCCGTCTGCCCCGGGCCGGGGGGGTGGAGCTGCTCGGCCCGGTGCCGGCCCCCATGGAGCGGCGCGAGGGTCGGCACCGGGCGCAGCTGATGGTCCGGGCCGAGCGGCGGGCCGATCTGCAGCGCTTTCTGGTGGAGTGGAGCGGCGAGCTCGGCGCCCTTGAAGGGGCACGGCAGGTCCGCTGGTCGCTGGATGTGGATCCGGTGGAGATGGTCTGAGTCCGGTGCAGCCGGACGGGGAGGGGTGTCGCGTGTTTGTCATCAGCAAGTTGGCGGGGGCCCTCCTGATGCCCCTGAGCCTCCTGGTACTGGCTGGCCTGGCCGGGGTGATCCTCCTCTTTACGCGCTATTGGCGCTGGGGCCGCGGGCTGTTGATCGTCACCGTCACGGCGCTCTACCTAGCCAGTTGGGAGCCCACCGCCAGCCGGCTGCTAGCGCCGCTGGAGCAGCGCCACCCGGCGCTGCTCGATCCCGCCGGCCTTGCTGAGGAGCAGGAGCCCCCGGTGACCGATATCGTGGTCCTCGGCCACGGGCATCGGCTCGACCCGCGCTTGCCGGTGACCGCCCAGGCCAACGCCGATGGGGTGGCCCGCGTCCTCGAGGGCGTCCGCCTGCAGCGCCATTTCCCGGACAGCACCCTGTGGCTGACCGGCGGCGCGGTGCGTGGCGACACCCCCAACTCCGCGGTGCTCCGCCGCCTGATGGACGAGGTCGGCCTGGGCGCCGGGGCGATCGAGGGCCTGACCGGGCCACGCAACACCGCCGAGGAGGCGCGGGCCATGGCCGAGCGCCTCGACGACGAGGCCGGGGCGATCATCCTGGTCACCGAGGCCTCCCACATGCCGCGGGCCATGGGCCTGTTCCGCGGCGAGGGGCTAGAGCCGATCCCGGCCCCGACCCGGCATCGTGTCCGCGCGCGCGAGCCCGGCGCCGGGGCCCACCCGGGCCACGGGATGCGTCCCTCGGCGCATGCCCTGCACATGACCGAGCGGGCCTTCCACGAGTACTTGGGGATCGCCTGGGGGCGACTGCGTGGGGAGATCCCGGCTGCCCGGGAGTGATGGCTCAGGCGCGTTCGACCTGGTGCTGCGAGACGGTGAGCGTGGTGTGTTGCCCGGCCACGTCGAGCAGGATCATCACGCGCTCCTCGCCGCGCGAGGCGCGGAAGATCCCCTCGTAGGACTGGAAAGGGCCGTCGAGGATGCGCACCCGCTCGCCGGGCTGCAGGGGCTCGGGGGCCAGATCACAGTGGCCGTCGTCGATGCGCTGACGGATGGTCTCTACCAGACTGTCCGGTACACGGGCCGGCCAGGTGCCGAAGCGGACCAGGCCGCTGACCCCGGTGGTGGAGCGGATCGGGCTCCAGTCCTCGACCCCGGCGGCCAGGCGGATGAACAGGTAGCGGGGGAACATCGGTTCGACGACGGTCTGGTAGCGCCGCTGGCGCCGGCGCCGAAACCGCGCCATGGGCAGAAAACAGCGAAAGCCCTGGTGATCCAGATTCCACCAGGCCCGTTCCTCCTGCCGCGGTTTGCTATAGACGAGATACCAGGCGTCCGAGCGCCCGAGATCATCCGGGTCATCCAAATGCATGGTCTGTCCTCCGCCCCCTGTCCGTCCGGCTGTCCGGGGACGCGGGCTATTTCCACTCCCGGTGGGCGCCGATCTCGACGGCGAGCCGGTCGTCATCCCGGAGGACGTAGGTGGCACCGCAATAGGGACAGATCATGCTGCCGGTCTCGTGGACGGGCAGGTAGACCCGCGGGTGGGAGTTCCACAGATACATGCCGGGCAGTGGGCAGCAGACCGGCAGGTCCTTGGCGGTGACCTCGTAACGGTTCGCCGCGTTCGGCTGTACCAGGTCCGTGCGTTGGTGAGTCTGGGGGTCCGGCACCGTGCCCTCCCGATTGGCTGCTGACCGCGTTGCCGATTGTAACCGACGCGAGCACCACGTAGGCTATGCCTCATACTCCACCCGGGTCCGGCTCGTGAGTCAAGAGACACCCCCCCCGAATCGCATCCAGTTGCTCCGCACCCAGCTCTGGGCGTGGGCCGGAGAGGCTGGCTATCGTGAAGCGGTGCGCGTCGGCGCGCCCCGCTCGCGCGAGGCGGTGCCGGTGATCGATCTGGTGCACGAGGAATCCTCGGTGGCCCTGGTCACCCTGCTCGGCCTCCTCGAGCAGGATCGGTTCGAGGCCCCGGTGTTGCTCATCGAGCGGGGGCTGGATCGGGCGGGGACGCCGTTCCTGCACCACGAGAATGCCACTGCGGCCCTGGGTGCAGCCTGTACCGCGCTGCGTGGAGCCGCCGCGGCCGGGGCCGGCCCTGATCTGCTCGAGGACCTGCTCGGTGTGTGGCTGATCGGTGCCGTGGCCGACTTCCCGGAGGCCCATGAGGGCTATCTGCGGGATCTGGCGCGGGGTATGGGGCCGGCGATGATCCCCCAGGGCTGGGCCGGCAACCTGCTGCACGCCAGCCCTGCCGCCCGAGACGCGCGTGAGAGCCTGGTGGTGAACCTGATCCACGAGGCGGTGGTCGAGCGGGCACCCGGGGCCACGCTGCGCACGGTGGGGTATGCCCTGAAGGTGCTCGACACCGCCGGCGCGGCGGAGCATGCCGCCGCCTGGCGGCGGGCACTGGCCTTTGTGGTCGGGGCCGAACTCTACCACCACCCCGCCGGCCGGCTGCATTCGGAGTTCCACGCCCACCTCGAGTCGCCGGCGAGCCGTCACCGCCGCGCCGTGCTGTTCATCCAGCAGGAGGCCATCCCGGCCTATCACTCCGTCGGCGACTGATCGCCGACGCGGCCGCGCGTCAGCGCCCCTCTTCCTCGTGGCGATCCTCCAGGTCCTGGAGCTGGACGTGCAGGGCCCCGACCGAGATCTGCAACTCCCGCAGGGAGAGCGCCAGCGAGGCGAGCATCAGGATCAGGCTGATGGTGAACAGCGCCTTGCCCAGCAACATCGACCCGGCAAACAGCACCAGCATGCACAGCACGCAGAAGAACAGGCTGGCGACGCCGGCGACCTGCATGTTGCGGATGAGCAGCACGCGCTTGCGTAGATTCTCGATCTGGGTGCGCAGGCAGATGTCGTGGGTGGAGCGGTATTTCGACTCCAGGTCCCGGATCAGCGAGGCCAGCCCCATGAATCGGTTGGTGTAGGCAAGCAGCAGCAGTGAGATGGCGGGGAAGAGCAGCGCCGGCGTCGACAGGGTCAGCTCGGCGGTCGGCTCGGGGGTCTGGAACATCCTCGGGCCCTCCGGTCGGGGTGACTGAGTCCCCATGATACGGGCCGGCGCCAGGGCTGCCACCTCCAGGGGCCGGCTTCTGTCGGCTCCGGCGCCGCGGCTATAATCGCCGCCCGACCCACCGACAGGATGCGTGCCAGATTATGACCCCGCCGCTGCCCGGTTTCCGTGATGTCCGCGTCGTCGTCGCCGGCGACCTGATGCTCGACCGCTACTGGCACGGGTCCACCCAGCGTATCTCGCCGGAGGCCCCGGTGCCGGTGGTGCGCGTCGACGGCGCCGAGGAGCGCCCCGGGGGGGCGGCCAACGTGGCGCTCAACGTCGCCGCCCTTGGCGGTGGCGCGCGGGTGGTCGGACCCACCGGCAGTGATGAGGCGGCCGATCGGCTGGCGCAACTGCTCGAGGCCGCCGGCGTCGGTCAGCGCTTCCACCGCCTGCCCGGGGCCGATACCATCACCAAGCTGCGCGTGATCAGTCGGCATCAGCAGCTGATCCGCCTCGATTTTGAGCGCGGCTTCCCCGGTTTCGACCGCAGCGCCATGCTGGCGCTGCTCGACCCGGAGCTGGCCGATGCGTCGGTGCTCGTCCTCTCCGACTACGCCAAGGGGGCCCTGCCCGATCCGGGTGGGCTGATCGATGCCGCCCGCCGGGCGGGGCGGCCGGTGCTGGTCGACCCGAAGGGTACGGACTACCACCGCTACCGCGGTGCCACCCTGCTCACCCCCAACCTGGCGGAATTCGAGGCGGTGGTGGGGCCGTGCGCCGACGCTGACGAGATCGCCCGACGCGGGGCGGAGCTGGCTGCGGAGCTGGGGCTGGAGGCCATGCTGGTGACCCGCGGGGAGGCGGGGATGACCCTGGCCCCGCGGACGGGGGACGCGGTGCATCTGCCGACCCGGGCCAGGGAGGTCTTCGACGTCACCGGCGCCGGCGATACCGTGATCGCCACTCTGGCCGCCGCCCTGGGCGCCGGGGTGAGCCTTGCCGATGCGGCGGCGCTGGCCAATGTGGCCGCCGGCGTGGTGGTGGGCAAGCTGGGGACCGCCACGGTCTCCCCGGCGGAGCTCGAGGCGGCGCTTGGTGGCGGTGCCCCGGCACCCGGGTCCGGGGTCGTGGACGAGGCGGGGCTGCTCGCCGCCGTTCACCAGGCCCGGGCGGCCGGCGAGCGGATCGTCATGACCAATGGCTGTTTCGACCTGCTCCATGCCGGCCATGTCGACTACCTGCAGCGGGCCCGCCAACGGGGGGAGCGGCTGGTGGTGGCGGTCAACGATGACGCCTCGGTGGCCCGGCTCAAGGGTCCGGAGCGGCCAGTGACCCCGCTGGCCCAGCGCATGGCGGTGCTGGCCGCCCTCGATGCGGTGGACTGGGTGGTGCCGTTCAGCGAGGACACACCGGCGCGACTGATCGAGGCGGTACTGCCGGAGCGGCTGGTCAAGGGCGGGGACTACCGGCCCGAGGAGATCGCCGGGCACGACGCCGTGGTCGCCGCCGGCGGCGCCGTGGAGGTGTTGCCCCTGCTCGCCGGCGCCTCGACCACCGAGCTGATCGCCCGCATCCGCGCCCGCGGCTAGGCGCCCGCCGTCTCCGCGCGGCGCGCCACGCCGTGCTGGGCCAGGGCCGCATCCAGCCGCCCGGCCACGTCGGCCACGGTGATCCAGTCCATCGCCTCCGGGTTGCGCACCCGCCGTCCCCAGCGTACGGACTCCACCGGTTGACCGATCTCCGCCTTGAGGGCCTCCGGGTAGCGGTTGGCGACGTGTTCAAGGTTCAGGTAGGGGCCGGTGCGCTGGGGGTTGGAGGTGGCGTAGAGCCCCACCACGGGCACCCCGCAGGCGTTGGCCAGGTGGAGCGGGCCGGAGTCCGGGCCGACGAACACGCTGGCCCGGCGCACGGCGGCGAGCAGCCCCTTGAGCGACGTCCGGCCGACCAGATCGGCCACCGGTGCACTGGTGGCGGCGGCGATGGCCGCGGCGAACTCCCGCTCCAGTGCGGTGGGGCCGCCGGTGAGCACCAGGGCCAGGCCGTACTCCTGATACGCGTACTCCGCCACCGCCGCATACTGGCTGGCCGACCAGTTGCGGTAGTTGCGCGCGCGGATCGAGCTGCACGGGCTGATCGCCAGGAAGGGGCGATCGGGCAGGTGGTCGGCCACCTCCGCCTCGGCCGCTGCCGGGACCGGCAGGTCCCAGCGCAGGGTGCGCGCCTCCAGCCCCGCTGCCTGCAGGAACTGGAAGAACCCATCGAGCACGTGGACCCGCGACGGTCCGGGGATCGCTCGGTGGGTGAACCACCGCTGGCCGTTGCGCGCACGGGGGCGGTCGAAACCGATCCGGGTGTCGGCGCGGACGGCCGTCGACAGGAGGTTGGCCCGCCAGGAGGCCTGCATGTGCAGCAGCAGGTCGAAGTGCCGGTCCGCCAGTTGCTCACGCAGCTTCCGCACGGCGCCGAAGAGCCCGTCGCCCTTGTCGACGACGATGAACTCCACCCCCGGCAGGTCCCCGACCAGGCCGTACTCGGTCTTACCGACGATCCAGGTCACCGTCGTCTCCGGCCAGTGCTCGCGGAGGGTGTGCACCACCGGGACGACGTGGCTGCAGTCGCCGATGGCGGAGAGGCGCAACAGACAGATGGAACGCGGCGGTGTAGACGGGTCGTGGGGCATCGCTGAGCTTACTCCTCGAGCGCTTGCTGCCAGCCCTGTTCCAGGGCGGTCAGATGGCTTTGTGGCACCGGTGCCACGTCGTCGTCGCGGGCGATCTTGGCCAGGCTGCGCCGCAGGCGCGCGAGGTTGCGCTGCGGCCAGCGGCCGGCGTGTCGGCGCAGTCGCGCCCGGTCGAGATCGATGACGTGAATGGTGCCATCGTCGGTGAGCAGGATGTTGTGGGCGTTGAGATCGGCGTGATCCAGGCCACGCCGGTGCAGCCGGCCGATGCAATGGCCCACGGCGCGCCAGCGTTCGGGCGGCAGCGGTCCGTGGCGGAGCGTCTCGGGGAGGGTGGCCGCGGGCAGCCGCTCGAGGAGGATCTCGGCGCGGTAGCACGGTCCGGCCATGCGCACGCGGGCGGCCAGGGGCGCGGGGACCGGGAAGCCCTCGCCGTGGAGGCGGGCGAGCAGCCGCACTCGCGCCAGGGGCGCGTGGCCTCCAGGCGACCCCGGGCGTAGCAGTCGCCAAGCAGTGGACCGAAGAGCCCGCCCCGGCGGTAGGGTCGGAGTACGGCCGGGATCCCGCCGACATCGAGGAAGCAGGCGGTGCCGCGGCCGCCGCCGGGGCGTCCGCTGAGCCGACCGGCGCGCGCCAGGGCCTCCGGTTCGAAGAGCGCGGCATCCGGCACCGGCAGGCGGTCGGCATCGTAGAGGATGTACTGGGGGCCTTGGCGCGTCTGTTGCGGGTCCATGGCCGCCTACTCTGCCATACCGAGGCCCACACCGGTGGTGGTAAAGTGCCGTCATGGCACACTGGAGAATACCGCCGCGGGTCTTTCTCGTCGGCCCCATGGGGGCGGGCAAGAGCACCGTGGGGCGTGAGCTGGCCAGCCTGCTGGGTCTGGAGTATGTCGACAGCGATGCGGTCATCGAGGCGCGCACCGGGGTCAGTATCCCGTGGATCTTCGATCTGGAGGGCGAGGCCGGTTTCCGCACCCGGGAGGCGGCGGTGATCGACGAACTGACCCGCCGGGACGGGGTGGTGCTGGCCACCGGCGGCGGCGCGGTCACCACGCCGGCCAATCGCGATCTGCTCGGTGCCCGCGGGGTCGTGGTCTATCTCTACACCCCGGTCTCGGTGCAGCTGCAACGCACCCGCCACGATACCAACCGGCCGCTGCTCCAGAGCGACGACCCCGAGGCGCGGCTGCAGGCCCTGCTTGCCGAGCGGGATCCCCTTTACCGCGAGGTGGCCGATGTCGTGGTGGAGACGACCGGGGGGCGGGCACGGAGCGTGGCACGGCGGATCATCGAAGCGCTGCAGGGGCAGGCCTCCTGAGCGTCCGTGCCGGCGGACGAGGACAGACAGCAGCAGGAGCGGGCATGCGGACACAATGGGTCGAACTCGGGGAGCGCAGCTACCCGATCTATATCGGTGACGGAGTGCTGGAGCAGGGGCTGCTGGCCCGTCACCTGGTGGCCGATCGGGCGCTGCTGGTCAGCAACGAGACCGTCGCTCCGCTCTATGCCGAGCGCCTGGCCGCGCCGGGCTGCGAGGTGCAGTCGGTGATCCTGGCCGATGGCGAGCGCCACAAGACCCTGCAGACCTGCGAGCAGGTCTACGACGCCCTGATCGATGGCCGCCTCGACCGCTCGGCCACCGTGATCGCCCTCGGTGGCGGCGTCGTCGGTGACCTGGCCGGCTTCTGCGCCGCCACCTACCAGCGTGGCGTGGGCTACATCCAGGTGCCGACCACCCTGTTGGCCCAGGTCGACTCTTCGGTGGGGGGCAAGACCGGGGTCAACCACCCACGCGGCAAGAACATGATCGGTGCCTTCCATCAGCCGCGCGCGGTGGTGGCCGATACCGGTGTCCTGGCCACCCTGCCCGAGCGCGAGTACAGCGCCGGGCTGGCCGAGGTGGTCAAGTACGGCCTGATCCGCGACCGCGCCTTCTTCGACTGGCTGGAGGGGCACGTCGAGGCCCTGCGCCGGCGCGACCCCGAGGCCCTGGCCCACGCGGTGGCCGAGTCGTGCCGCAACAAGGCCGAGGTGGTCGCCGCCGACGAGCGCGAGGCCGGTGAGCGCGCCCTGCTCAACCTGGGGCACACCTTCGGCCACGCCATCGAGACATACACCGACTACAGCAGCTGGCTCCACGGCGAGGCGGTGGCGGTGGGCATGGTCATGGCGGCGCGGATGTCCGTACGCCTGGGCTGGCTGCCGCGCGAGGGGCTGGATCGCACCACCGCCCTGCTTGAGGCCTTCGGGCTGCCGACACGGCCGCCGGCCATCCCCGAGGCGCGCTTCCGCGAGCTGATGAGCGTGGACAAGAAGAACCGCGGCGGGCAGCTGCGCCTGGTGCTCCTGCGCGACATCGGCGACGCCGTGGTCACCAGTGAGTTCGCCGCCGAGGCGCTGACCGCCACGCTCCTCGAGGCGGTCTAGCCGGATCGGTCCCCGTGGCGGCTCAGGTCAGCTCCTCGGGGCGGAACAGCCGGCGGTACTCCTCGATGGCGAAGCGGTCGGTCATGCCGGCGATGTAGTCGGCCACGGCCCGCGCCCGCCCGGGCATGCCGTGGCGGGCCTCGCCGCGTTCGGCCGCGTCCCGGGGCTGATCCGGCATCAGCTGCGGGTCATCCAGGAAGACGTCGAACAGCCCCTGAACCACCACCTGGCTCTTGCGCACCATGCGCGCCACGCGGAAGTGGCGGTAGAGGCGGCGGAAGAGGAAATCCTTCAGGTCCTGGTGCCGGCGGGCCATGTCCGCACTGAAGCCGATCAGCGCCCCGGGGTGGCGGCGCACGGCCTCCACATCGGCGGGATCGGCGGCTTCGATGCGCGCCGCAGACTCGCGGATCAGGTCCTCGACCTGGACGTTGATCATCCGCCGGACCACCTCGTAGATGGTGCGCCGCTCATCCAGGTTGGGGTAGGCCGCCTCGACTTCTGCGAACAGGGGCCCGAGCAGTGCCGTCTCGCGACACGCCTCGACGCTGATCAACCCGGAGCGCAGGCCGTCATCGACGTCGTGGCTGTTGTAGGCGATGCCATCGCAGACGTTGACCAGCTGCGCCTCCAGTGTTGGTTGCCCGCCGTCGAGGAAGCGCTCGGCCACCGGCCCGAGTTGCCGTGCGCGCTCGGCCGGGCAGCGCTTGAGCAACCCCTCACGGGTCTCGAAGGTCAGGTTGAGTCCGTCGAAGTTCGCGTAGCGCTTCTCCAGGTCGTCGACCACGCGCAGGGACTGGATGTTGTGCTCGAAACCGCCGAGCCCCTCCATGCGCTCGGCCAGGGCATCCTGGCCGGCATGGCCGAAGGGCGTGTGCCCCAGGTCGTGGGCCAGGGCGATCGCCTCCACCAGGTCGATGTTCAGGCCCAGGGCCTGGGCGCTGGTGCGGGCGATCTGGCCCACCTCCAGGGTGTGGGTGAGGCGGGTCCGGTAGAGGTCACCGACGTGATTGACGAAGACCTGGGTCTTGTACTCCAGGCGCCGGAAGGCGCCGCAATGGATGATGCGATCGCGGTCGCGCTGGAATTCGTTGCGGTGCCCGGGGTGGGGCTCCGGGTGCTGGCGGCCGCGGCTGGCGGCCTCGGTCACGGCGCAGGGGCGCAGCGGGGTGGCGTGCAGGCTCATCGTTCGTCCTGAGTGGCTCGGCTCGGCCCGTCAATCTGGGGGTGCCGGCCGGTGTCGTCAACGTCGGCCGCGTTGCCCTCGATCAGCCGCGGCGTGACGAAGACCAGCAGCTCCTGATGGCTCTGCTCGGAGCTGCGCTGGCGGAACAGCCAGCCGATCAGCGGCAGGTCCCCGAGCCACGGCACCGCCCGGCGCATCTCGCGTTGCTCGTGTTCGCGCACCCCGCCGAGGACGATGGTCTCGCCGGCGGCCACACGCAGGTGGGTGGCGACGGCCTGGGTGTCGATGCTGGGGACGCCCTCGAAGATCTCGCCCACGGCATCCTTGGTGACGCGCAGGGCAAGGGTCACCGCGCCGTCCTCGGTGACCTGCGGCGTGACGGTCAAGGACAGGGCTGCATCGCGGAACGCGACCGCCGTGGCGCCGGACTCCGCGGTCTCCTGGTAGGGGATCTGCACGCCCTGCTCGATGCGCGCCTCCTCGCGTTCGGTGGTCAGCACCCGCGGGCTGGAGACCACCCGCCCGTGGCCCTCCGCCTCCATGGCCGAGAGCTCGAGCTGCAGCAGGCGTTCGCCCACCTCGCCGACGGATACACTCAGACGCGCGCCCTCACCCACCGGCGGCAGGTCGGCGAGCAGTCCGTCCCCGAGGGCGGCCTCGTCGCTGCCGGGCAGGCTGTCGAAGGCGAAGTGGCCGTCGCCGCCCTGGCGCGACAGGCCCAGTCGGCTGCCCAGCTCGCGGGAGTATTCCCCGGAGGCTAGCACGATACGCGCCTCGATCATCACCTGCTCGGTGGCCCGGTCGAGTTCGTCGACCAGGCGCTCGGCCCGTTCCAGGTGCTCGGGGGTGTCGTGGAGGACCAGGGTGTTGGTGCGTCGGTCGACGCTGGCGTAGCCCGAATCGGAGAGGATGCCGGCCCCGTCGGCGAGCAGCTCGGCCACCTTCTCGGCGTCGGCGTGGATCAGGGGCAGGGTGCGCAGATCGCTCTCCGGGGCCGGCGGTTGCTCGTCACCGATCAGGCCGTGGAACGGGTCAGGCGCTTCGGCGGTGGCGATGGGGGCGGTCAGCAGCAGGGCCGTGACCGCAGGCAGCAGCGGCGGTCTCATGGCTCGGTCTCCGGCGGATGGAGGGTCAGGGTCAGGTCGCCTTCCACCTGCGGCGGCTCGGCCGTGCGCAGCTGCAGGCGCTCCAGGCCGCGCGCCGGGGCGGCGTCGGCCTCCTCGGTCAGCCAGGCGTGCAGCGCGCCGTAGGTCCCGAGGAGGCGGAGTCGCACCACCACCGGATCGTCTTCCCCGGCGGGGTCGCGCTGTAGATCCTCGACCCCCACACCGTGGTGCTCCAGCCGCTGCGTCAGGTGGCTGAGTTGCGCGCGCAGGGAGGTCTCCGGCGTCTCGGCGGGGGGGGGTGGCTCCGGCGCCCGCGGCTCGGCGTGCACGGCAAGCGAGCGCAGCCCTGGACCGGTTCGCCGCATCTGCTCGAGCTCCACGGAGTCGAAGCCGGCTTCCTGCAGGCTGGCCAGGAAGGCGTCGGCGTCGTCGGGCTGAGCGGCCAAGGCCTCGATGCGCAGGGCCTCGTCCAGTTCGACGTTCTCCAGGCGCGTGCCCTCGGGCAGGGCCTCGGCCAGCGCGTCCAGATACTCGGGTGCCGCCTGCCGGCGGGCATCCGCTGGGTCCGGATCGGGCGGATCCGGCTCTTCGGCCGTCGGCGACGGTTCCTCGGTCTCCTCGGGATCCGTCGTGGCGGGTTCCGGAGACGGGTCGGCGGGCGCCTCGACGGGGTCGTCCGGGGTGCTGGCGGGTGCCGGGCCGAGGCTTTGGCCCCAATGGGCGTGGGCGGCCACTCCGGCCAGACCAGTGGCCAGTGCGGCGCCGGCGGCAACGCGCAGGGGCTGCTCGGTACCGTACGCGCTGGGATCCCGAGCGCGCAGCAGGTTGTCGGCCCCCGGGCGGCGGGCCGCCTCGGCCAGGGCGCGGGCGAGGCGGGTTGCCGGGG
>LKMJ01000716.1_pt1 | contig 26890 bp, 21 predicted proteins | sample 643391 | NCBI WGS metagenome assembly LKMJ01 (sample SAMN04112250, study PRJNA286221) | soda lake metagenome | biome: soda lake; feature: Kulunda Steppe; material: water; isolation source: sample PL-Br10 brine of Picturesque Lake | place: Russia: Kulunda steppe | collected 2010-07 | reverse complement strand
TGGTTTTGGAGCGGTAGTTCAGCTGGTTAGAATGCCGGCCTGTCACGCCGGAGGTCGCGGGTTCGAGTCCCGTCCGCTCCGCCATTTGGGTGGTTAGCTCAGTTGGGAGAGCATCGGCCTTACAAGCCGAGGGTCGCTGGTTCGATCCCAGCACCACCCACCATTTCCCCTTCCCAGAAAGTATAGAAAGCCCTTTGTTTTTCTGGAGCACACCAAGCCCAGGCTCGTGCAGGGCTCGCCATCTGTTCCCCCCGAAGCGTGTAGCATCTAAGGCCTATCAGTCCTATGGATCGTTTTTTGCAGCTAATGTAGTCCGCATACTGGCAACGCAAGGAGCGGTCATGAAAACAATACTGGTTTTGTGTTTGGTTTTTATCGTGCCTGTCAGTCAGGCCAGCCTGATTCTCTATGAAAAGGATTTTGCGGTTTTCGAAAACCAGACTGAGAGAACCGGCTTGATGGGTGCTGGTGTTTTTTCCCTGGTGGGAAATACGAAGTCTTTACAGTTTGTAGATGCGGGTGTTTCGTATAGTGGTGAAGAGGGCCGTTTGGTCACTGAGACCCCGGTCGGAGAGCCAGATAGGTGGTTTTACGATGCCTACCTGTCCGCTTGGATGTCTGACAGTGCCTTCAGTTTTGATTTCGATGTTGCGGGCGGTTTGATGACGATCGGTTTTGGATCCGAAGCGCTAGGCTCGCAGGAGGAAGGGCCTATCCGTTCATTTCAGACTCATGATGCCGTGGCTTTCGATGTCACATTTGACTTTAATGGTGACGGTGCACGAGAGAATCGCCTTGTTGATGTTTTGTTTTTTGATCGGAAGTATCATCTTGCTGAAGTTCCGGCTCCCGCCACAGCGTCCCTTCTGGCGCTCGGTCTGGCCTTCATCGTCCTTCGACGTCGGGATAGAACGCACACATCCGTACAGTAGTCTTCGCGCGGCTGCCGCCTGGCCGTTGGCGTCAGCCAGGTCCTGTACGTATCTTCATGTCGGATTTTTTTTCACTTTCAGATCGACAGGCCGCAGGGTGCACCTGCGACCTGCGACCTGCGACCTGATCCTTATTTGCCAATCAGACTCTGACCGCAGACACGGACCAGGTTGCCGTTGACGCCACGAGACAGTGGGCTGCAGTACCAGGCAATGGTCTCGGCCACATCCACCGGCAGGCCACCCTGGGACAGGCTGTTCATTCGACGGCCAGCCTCGCGGATGGTGACGGGCATGGCGGCGGTCATCTGGGTTTCGATGAAGCCCGGGGCGACTGCGTTGATGGTAATGCCGCTCTTGAGCTGACGGGCCATGCTTTCCACATAACCAATCACGCCGGCTTTGGATGTGGCGTAGTTGGTCTGACCAAAGTTGCCTGCGATCCCTGCGATTGAGGAGACGCAGACAATGCGGCCATTGTCGCGGATCAGCTCGCGCTCAGTCAGCTCCTCGTCAATCAGTTCTTCTGCAGTCAGGTTGATGGCAATGGCCATATCCCAGAAATGCTCCGGCATGCGCCCAAGCGTCTTGTCCCGGGTCACGCCAGCGTTATGGATGACCATGTCCACACCGCCGAATTCGTCTTCCAGATGGTCGGCAATAATGCGGGGTGCGTTCTCTTCGGTGATGTCCACGGCCAGTGGCGACCCGTCCACCGCTTCGGCCACCCGATTGAGGTCTTCCATGGCGGCGGGAACGTCCAGGCACACCACTTTGGCTCCATCACGGGAGAGGGTGCGGGCTATGGACTCCCCAATGCCTCGGGAGGCGCCGGTCACCAGAGCGACCTTGCCGTTCAATGGCGCTGCGTTGTTCGTCGCTGCTCTGCTCTTGGTGCCGCTGCCTTTGCCAATCCGAACCACCTGACCAGAGCAGTAAGCGGATTTGGGCGAGAGGAAAAAGCGTACTGAGGATTCCAGATGGCTCTCCGCATTGGGCGCGACCCACAGCAACTGTGCCGTGGCGCCCTTCTTGCCAACCTCTTTGCCCACGGAGCGCACAAAGCCCTCGAGCGCGCGATGGGCGGCGGCACGCGCCGGTGTCTTGCAGGCGCTTGGATCAGTGCCCACCACCAGCACGCGACCGTTCTTCGCCAACTGGCGAATAGTGGGATGGTAGAAATCGTACAGGCAGCGCAGTTCCGTTGTATCACGCACGCCAGTGACATCCAGAACCAGTGCCTTGAACTTGTGTTCGCCAACGACGTCTTCGTCCAGGGAGAGCGCTTTAGCCTTACCGCCTTCCGCGATTTCGGCGGAGGCACCCAGGGTTTCAGGCCCTTCAGGCGCATAGATGCTGGCGGCGCTGTTGTTGAGAATGTCTGCCAGTGTGGCCAGTGCGCGCGGTCGGGGGCCGGCACCAAGAAGCACCTTGCCCTCAATGAAGGGCTGATCCTGACGCTGCCAGCGCTCAAGCTGCAGTGGTGAGGGCAGGCTGAGTGAGTTGACCACCTGCTTCCCAATGGGCGTATTGACCAGTTTCAGATAGAGATCCGACATGTACTCATCCTTTGAATGGTTGATGGGCTTTTCCGGTTCCTGCAGGCACTGTGCTAGATTGGCTGCACTGTTTGAGTGGCCCACAGACCGGTAACCAGAACACGTTGCGTGACATATTGAGCGCCTGTGGCGCTTTTTTTGCAATGAACAGCACGTCATGGCATTGCGTCAGCTCGGCCAATGAGCGAGCCGGGTTGTGTCCGCACATTATGTACCGTAACGCGCCCGTATCTCCAAAACCATAAGGAACTGAATCAATGGCACAAGCAAAGAGCAGCCCGAAGAAAACCTCGTCGACCAGCGCGAAGAGCACCGCGCCACGCAAGGTCGCCATACTGGGTGGCAACCGCATTCCTTTTGCCCGCTCCAACACGGCCTACAGCAAGCTGAGCAACCAGGATCTGCTCACCGGTGCCATCCGTGGGCTGGTGGACCGTTGCGGGCTGCAGGGCGAGCGTCTGGGGGAAGTGGTTGCCGGTGCCGTGATCAAGCACTCGCGGGATTTCAATCTGACCCGGGAAACGGTGCTCAGTTCCGGGCTGGCTCCGGAGACTCCGGCCTATGACATCCAGCAGGCCTGCGGCACTGGTCTGGAAGCGGCCATTCTGGTCAGCAACAAGATTGCCCTGGGCCAGATAGATGCCGGTATTGCCGGCGGAACCGACACCACCTCGGATGCACCCATCGGGGTCAGCGAAGGCCTGCGCGAGCTGCTGCTGGATCTCAACCGCGCCAAGACCGCCGGTGAGCGTCTCAAGATTGCCGCGCGCTTCCGTCCCAAGCACCTGGTGCCGCTGATTCCGGAAAACGGGGAGCCGCGCACCGGTATGTCCATGGGCGAGCACCAGCAGGTGACGGCGCACGAGTGGAACATCAGCCGGGAAGACCAGGACAAGCTGGCGGTGGAAAGCCATAAGAAGCTGGCGGCGGCCTATGACGAAGGCTTCTTTGACGACCTGATTACGCCGCTGGCCGGCCTGGACAAGGACAACATCCTGCGCCCCGACTCCAGCCTGGAGAAGCTCTCCACCCTGAAACCGGCCTTCGACAAGCAGAAGGGCACGATGACAGCCGCCAACAGCACGGCGCTGACCGATGGCGCCTCATCCGTGCTGCTGGCCAGCGATGACTGGGCCAAGGCCCACAAGCTTCCGGTTCGGGCCTATCTGACCCACTCCGAAGTGGCTGCGGTGGATTTCGTGGACAAGAAAGAAGGCCTGCTGATGGCACCGGCCTATGCAGTACCGCGTCTGCTGGAGAAGGCCGGGCTGACGCTGCAGGACTTTGACTTCTATGAGATCCACGAAGCCTTCGCGTCACAGGTGCTGTCCACGCTCAAAGCCTGGGAAGACCCGAAGTTCTGCAAGGAGCGTCTGGGCCTGTCCAAGCCGCTGGGCAGTATTGACCGGGACAAGCTCAACGTGAAGGGCTCCAGCCTGGCCGCAGGTCATCCCTTCGCCGCCACCGGCGCCCGCATCCTGGCCACCGCCGCCAAGCTGCTTGAGCAGAAAGGCAAGGGCCGGGCACTGATCTCCATCTGCGCTGCCGGTGGTCAGGGGGTTACGGCCATCGTCGAGCGGTAGAAAAAGCAGGAGCAAGGAGCGAGGAGCAAGGAACAAGAAGCAAGGGGCGCTCTTTTCTTGCTCCTCGCTCCTTTAACCTTGCTCCTTACTTAATACCCCTCAGGCCTCTTGAACCCACTCAACCCCGCCTCCTCAAGCAACTGCGCAAACCGTATTGTGGTCCGGTCCTGTCCCGGTGCCCCAATGATCTGGATATTGAACGGCATGCCATTGTCAGCCCGGCCAACCGGTACTGAGGTTGCCGGCAGTCCCAGCAGGGTGGCCAGGGCGATCCAGTTCATCTGATCGGTGTAGGGGCGGGCCTGGCCGTTGACGGTGATGGTGCGCTTGAACATGGGGCTGCTGTGGTCGTGGGGTATGGCCACGGTGGGCGAGACAGGGGTCAGCAGCACATCGGCTTCGCGGAAAAGGCGAGCGATGCTGGCGCGCATTTTCTCACGCTGTTCATGGTGGTGGACGTAATCCAGAAAGGACTGGTTCACCCCGAGCGCATACTGCTCCATGCCCACAGCCATCTTCATCCAGCGTCCGAACCAGCGTGTGAACAACGCAATCCAACGCATCTGCCGGCGCTGTTTGGGTTTGAAGCCAGTGCCCAGCAGGCTGCCAAGCAGGTTGTAGTAAAGCGGCAGCAGTTGATGCTGGTCCAGCAGCTTGTGTTCTGCCTTGAAGACCAGCGAGCCCTGGTCCGAGACAGCCTCGGCCAGGCGTTCATAGTGGCTGGTCAGCTGTTCCTCCACCGGTGTCACGGGGTCATGGAACCAGGTTGCAACCCGCGCATCCGACAGGGCATCGAAAGCCGGATCCGGCAGCGACAGTCGCCATTGGGGGCCTTCATGAGGGCGGGGTGCGGCAATGATGTCCAGCAGAAAATCCAGATCGTCTGCACACCGGGCCATGGGGCCGCCTTCGGCCAGATCCGGTTGGCTGAGCGTGCCGGGAGGGCCGGGAATATGCCCGCGCATGGAGACAATGTCCCGACTCGGCTTGTGTCCGAAAATGCCAGTGAAATGAGCCGGGGTGCGAATGGAGCCGCCCACGTCACTCCCCACTTCCAGGGGGGTCATGCCGGCTGCAATCGCCGCCGCTGCGCCACCGGAAGATCCGCCCGGCGTGCGATCCGTGTCGTAGGGGTTGTTGGTGACCCCAAACAGCCGGTTGTACGTCTGGGTGTCAGAGGCAAACAGCGGCACGTTGGTCTTACCCAGAATGATGGCGCCGGCGTCGACCAGCCGCTGTATGACATCGGCGTGGCACTTGGGAATGTGCTGTTTCAGCCCGGAAGAGCCCGCGGTGCAGGGCATGCCGGCGACTTCCCACACATCCTTGATGGTCATGGGAAAGCCATGCAGTGGCCCGCGAAGCTGACCTTCATTGCGCTCGCGGTCGGCTTCGCGGGCCTGCTCCAGCGCCTGTTCGGCATCCAGGTGAATCACAGCATTGAGCTGACTGTTGTGCTGCTTGATCTGATCGAGCAATGCCTGTGTCAGGCGCTCGCTGGCGAGCTCGCCGCTGGTCAGTGCGGCGGCAATTGTGCGTGCTGACTGGTAATGCCATTCCATCATCAGGTCTCTTTGTTGTCGGATTCATTCAGAGCCTTACGCCAGTGTTTGACGTGAACCTGCTCCTTGACCATCTCGAGTACCTGAACGACGGCATCGATGACAGCCTTCTGTGACTCATTGTCGGAGCGTTCGCGCTCCTCCAGGAAGGTGCTGACCAGATCTTCGACGAAGTCATGATTATCCGTCGATGACAGGTCCTCCAGTATCTGGTGAATCACCTCAGCGGTGATGTCTCCCACGGCCCGGTCCAGGGTGCCGGAGGCCCAGCCCCCGAAAACCGGCAGGTCGCGGATGCGCTTGAGGTCCGTGTTGCGTTTCATGGCGGACTCTACGCGCTCGTTGAGGTAATCGCGCAGTTCCTGTTTTCTGGGCAGGTAGCCCGATTGCGCGTAACTGGCAATTTTCTCGGAAAGCCAGTCCACCAGAAGCTCCCGCCGGGGAAGCAACACCTCCTGCTGAACGCGGTGAATTAAAGGAGAGCCGCGCCGGACCTCTTCCTGGGTGCCGGAAAGCACCTTGACCACGATGCGGTCGGTCAGCTCCTCCAGGAAGGCTTCATAGTAGAACTGAAGAAACGCAAAAAGCCGGGTATTGGTGATGTCGATCACCTGGTATTTCTGAAGCCGGTAAATGATGCTGAAAATTCGCAGTACACGGAGGAGTCGCGCACCCGAGGCGGGAATGCACCCGATCAGGTCATACCAGTGGATAAAGGGATAGAAATACCAGCGCTGGTAGGTGTTTTTGATAACGGCATGGACCCACCGGACCATAAACTCGGAAAGAAAGATGCTGACAAAGATCAGATCATAGAACAGAAAGTTCTCGTGAACTGGATTGTACAGCTCTGCAAAATCAGGCGCGTGATGAGCAATGAAGTCACGGATGCCAGCAACGGCATAAAGCGCATCAAACAGCAGCCAGGTCAGATTCACCACCAGCAACAGCAGCATCAGCGCATCCAGGATGAACCACGTGGTCTGGCGGTTCTTGCGGATGTTGCGCAGGTTCAGTTGCAGCACAGTGACTCCCGGTCAGAATGAATCAACACTGTATAACAGAGGATAGCCCGGTATGCATTATCCGCAGGCTTTGTCCGCCCAACTGAATAAGCGAGTGGCGGATGGTCAGACTCCCGCTTGTGCTAGGATTGAAAGAGTAAGGGATCAGGCAGCGTCAACGGGAGGCAGCTATGGACTTTGATAAAGCAGTTCTGGACCCGGCAGGGAGCTTTTCCCACCCCTCTGATGTGGTCGCCGAGGGGTCCCTGAGTGATGAGCAGAAAATCCGGATTCTCCGGCGCTGGGAGTATGACGCCCGGGAGCTCAATGTGGCCGAGGAAGAAAATATGCCCGGAGATGACAGCGCGGCATTGGAGCAGGTGCTGCAGGCGTTGCATCAGCTTGGCTATGAACCGAATCTGGACGAGGCTCCCCCGACCAAACAGGGGGGTGTTTGAGGCTTGGTCGGCGACTGCGCGCGCTGTATGAGGCAGTGCCCGCAGGGTACGATGATCTCTGGGATCTTGGTTGTGATCACGGCCGGCTGGGGCTGGCGTTGCTCGACGCCGGGCGGGCCGATCGGGTGCATTTCGTGGACCGTCTTCCCTGGCTGATTGATGGGGTTCGGGAGCAACTGTCTCAATACCCTTCGCAACGCTGGTCCACCCGGGCTATGGACGCGCGGGATGTTGCCCTGAATGCCACACCCTGTGAGCTGGTGCTGCTTGCGGGAGTTGGGGCGGACCAGACCCTGAGTATCCTGAACGCCCTGTCTGAACGCCATTCGGATAGTACACCTGAGTTTCTCATTGCCCCGAGTGGTCCGGTCTTTCGGCTGCGCCATGCTTTGAGCGCAAGCGGTTTCCGCTTGCTGCAGGAAGACTTCGTCATGGAGCGCCGCCGGGGCTATCAACTGCTGCGCGTGACACAGGCGGTTGGAAAGGGGCAGGAATTGACCTTGACAGGACGTTTCTGGCGGCCGGGCGATGAGGATCATCATTGCTACCTTGAGCAGCAGCTGGGCCACTACCAGCGCCAGCTCAGGTCACTGGATAAACGCCCTGTGGCAGAGTTGATCGTCACTGAGCTTTTACAGTGGCGAGACTGGCTGCTGGGTGCCCGCATTTTTCCGCAAGGGGGTTGATTGGCCCGGGCAACGTAATTAAAAGTCAGTACGGTCTTCGGTGCCTGCAATGATCAGGTACAATGCTTCGCTTGACTCTGCAACCAGTAATAAAGCGTCGTAATGATGAGGGAGGTCCTGATGAAACGGATGAGCGTGCTGGATTCGTCCTGGTTGATGGTGGAATCCGAAGATACGCCGATGCATGTGGGGAATTTGTTGATCTTCTCACTGCCGGAAGGAGCTCCGGAGACCTTCCTCAGGGACATGGTCGACCGCATGAAGAATGCCGGTGTCGTCCAGGCCCCCTGGAAATACCGACTGTTCAGTGGCAGCAAGCTGGGGCGCACTCTGACGCCAGGTTGGGTCGTGGACGACAAGCTGGATCTGGACTACCACGTGCGCCACTCGGCATTGCCGCGTCCCGGCAGTGAGCGGGAGCTGGGCGTGCTGGTCTCGCGGCTTCATTCCCATCCGCTGGATTTCTCTCGCCCGTTGTGGGAATGCCATATCATCGAGGGGCTGGAGAACAATCGCTTTGCGATGTACACCAAGATGCACCATTCCATGATTGATGGCATCAGTGGCGTCCGCCTGCTTCAGAAGATTCTTTCCACGGACCCCACCCAGCTTGATATGACCCCGCCCTGGTGTGTGGAGCCCAGTAGCCGTCGCCCCAGTGCCGGCGACAGCGTCTCCTCAATCCAGGGGGCTTTCAACCAGGCCGTCGAAGCGCTCAAGGTTCAGGCGGGTTCGACCCCCCGGCTGTTTGGCGCTGTGGCGCGACTGGCCGCTGCGGCGCGGCGTAAGAATGACAACGCGCTGACGGCTCCCTTTGTGGGGCCGCAGTCGATACTGAATAACCGGATTACCGGTCAGCGCCGTTTCGCCACCCAGCACTATGAGATTGACCGGATCAAGGCCATCTGTCGCGAGACGGATTCATCCCTTAATGATGTGGTGCTGCAGCTCTGCGGTACGGCGTTGAGGCGCTTTCTTCTGGAGCAGGACAAGCTCCCGGAGCACCCCCTGACAGCCGGCATCCCGGTCAATGTGCGTCCCGCAGACGACGAGGGCACCGGCACAGCCATCAGCTTCATGATTGCCAGCCTGGCAACGGATGAGCCGGATCCGAAAGCGCGTCTGGAGCAGATCAAGGCGTCCACGCACAGGGCCAAGGAACATCTGCAGAGCCTGCCCCGTCATGTACTCAACCAGTACACCATGCTGTTGATGTCCCCCTACATCATGCAGCTGGTGTCCGGGCTTGGCGGTCGCATGCGTCCGGTGTTCAACGTGACCATCTCCAACGTGCCCGGCCCGCAGCAGCCGCTCTTCTATGAGGGGGCCCAGCTCCAGGCCATGTATCCGGTATCGCTGGTGACCCATGGAGGCGCGCTCAACATCACCTGTCTGAGCTATGCCGGTGCCCTGAACTTTGGTTATACCGGCTGTCGTGACACGCTTCCGAGCATGCAGCGTCTGGCGGTCTATACGGGCGAAGCACTGGAAGAGCTTGAGCAGCTGGTGCTGTGACGAAAGCGCTTTACAGTGTACAGGTGTACTCTGTATTCTTCTGGTGTTGTCTCGCAACACCAGAATGAACAGAGGGTACCCATGACCGATACAGCCAGTCGAATACCCCGCGCATCTGCGCAAGCTCTGGATTATGCTCCGGTAGAGGAACTCTGGAACGCGCTCACTCATGGGCTGGGTGCGGCTCTGGCGCTGCTTGGTACAGTTGTTCTTATTGTTCTGGCTTCCGGCGGGGGCAGCCCCTTTGCCATCGTCAGCGCTTCGGTCTACGGCGCCAGCATGATTGTGCTGTTTGTCGCCTCCACGCTCTATCACAGCGCCCGTCACCCCCGCTGGCGCCGCGCCTTCAAGATGTTCGACCACTGCGCCATATTTCTGCTGATTGCCGGCACTTACACCCCCTTTCTGCTGGTGAACATGCGTGGAACCCTTGGCTGGACACTGTTGGGCGTTATCTGGGGGCTGGCCGCAGCAGGCATTGTCTTCAAGCTGGTCTTCGGTCACCGCTTCAAAGCGCTGCAGGTGGCTACCTATCTGGTGATGGGCTGGCTGGTGGTCGTTGCAGCAACGGAACTGCCCGCCATTCTCGGAACCACGGAGCTGGCGCTGCTGGTGGCCGGTGGTCTGGCCTACACTCTGGGTGTGATCTTCTACCTGGGTGACCGGATTCCTTTCAACCACGCCATCTGGCACCTGTTTGTACTGGCCGGTGGTGCACTTCATTATTTTGCCGTCTATCACGGCTTCGTGACTGCCGGGGTTACCTGAGCGTCCAGCCCGGCTGACAGAGCCCAGCTTAAAGGATGTTAATCCTCTTCAATCCCATGGGTATGCGTCATAGCGAATGATATGATTCGTCCATGAACCCACATTCTCGCCCATTAGCCTGTAGCTGGCTGTCTGTTGCTTTTGTCCTTCTGCTGGTAGGTTCTGCCTATGCTCAGGGGGCTCGTCTCGAGGTGGTGACGGAGCCTGAGAACGAGGCTGTTGAGGAAAATATCCGAGCCTACATTGGCAGCCTGGGAGAGCGTGACGCACCATCGCTGCGGCGCTTTGCCGGTCATGCCCGGGATCAGGCCCGCAATGCCATGCAGGCGCTGGGCTATTACCAGGGGCGGGTACGTTATCGAGTCATCGAAGGGGACCCGCCCGTTCTGAGGCTGGAAGTAACCACCGGTGAGCCGGTGCGCCTGCGCAATGTCGAGATCGAAGTCCGGGGCCCGGCCTCAGAGATGCAAGTGTTCGGGCTGCCGGCACGGCTGGAGATGAGTGAGGGCGATGTGCTCAATCACAGTCACTATGAGGCCATCAAGCGCTTTTACCGCAACCAGGCGCTGCGCTACGGTTTTTTTGACGGCAGCTTCACCACGCGCCGCCTGGAGGTCGACCCGGCAGAGGGCACAGCCGATGTGCGCCTGATTTATGAAAGCGGGGAGCGTTACACCCTGGGCGAGGTGAGCTTTCCCGAAGGCGTCTATTTTGATGAAAAACTGCTCCAGCGGTTTGTGCGGTTTGAGCCGGGTACTCCCTATGATTCCGACCACACCATCCGTCTGACACGGGATCTGCGTGGCACCAGCTATTTCCGGGATGTGCTGGTCGATGCCGATCCGCGACAGGCGGAGGACAAGGAAATTCCAGTGACTGTGGACCTGAGTGAACGAACACGGCACTCACTCGGTGCAGGTCTTGGATTTTCCACGGATGTCGGGCCCCGGGTACGGACAACCTGGACTCAGCACTACGTCAATCCGCGGGGCCACAGACGCGGGGCCGAAATGGAGTTGTCCGAACCCAGGCAGAACCTCGGGGCCTTCTATGAGATTCCGCTGAACCCACCCATGACTGACAGCCTGAGATTCAGCTCCGCCTACCAGACTGAGGATATTGAAGACACTCGCTCCGAGCGTTTCTCTCTGGGCACCCAGTGGACGACGGAACTGGACTCTGGCTGGCAGCAGACGGCATCACTGCGGCGGGAGGACGATCGCTTCCGGGTTGGTGACGAACGCGACCGTACGCTTCTTGTTCTGCCGGGTCTGAGCTATTCCTACACGCGACGGGATTCTCCGGTTGACCCGAGCCGCGGCTACCGGCTGAACATTGAGGCCAGTGGTGGTCAGCGGGATGTGTTTTCGGATATTGATGTGCTGAACAGCAAAGTGGAGGCTAGAGGGCTGGTGACTCTGGGTACGGCGGGGCACCGTTTTCTGGCTCGTACCCAGGTTGGCGCCGTCGGCACCAATGACTTCAGCAGGGTTCCGCCGTTTCTGCGCTTCTTCGCCGGGGGTGACCAGAGTGTGCGTGGCTATGGCTTTCGCCAGCTCAGCCCTCAGGATGATAGCGGCGACCGGATTGGTGGTCGCTTTCTGATTGAGGGCAGTGTGGAGTATCAGTATCCGCTCTCCCAGCGTTGGCGCCTGGCCACGTTCGTGGATCAGGGTAATGCCTTTGACGAACTCGGTGATCGCCTCAAGACCGGTGTTGGCGTGGGTGTTCGGTGGGTGTCGCCTGTCGGCCCGCTGCGCCTGGACATTGCCCGTGCGCTGGACTCGCCGGAGGAATTCCGTCTGCATTTTTCCATGGGGCCTGAGCTGTGAAGGCGGTAAAGCGTTTTCTGCTGGTGCTGATCCTGCTGCCTTTCATCGTTCTGGGGGTGGCAGCTGCCGGGGCGGCGTGGCTGCTGTACACCGAGGCGGGTGGTCGTTGGGCGCTTTCACAGGTGCCGGGGCTGGAAGTGGAAACCTTCGAAGGCACACTGGGCAGTCGCTGGGAAGCCGAACAGCTGATCTATGACGATGGCGAAGACACCCGGGTCAGCGTGGAAAAACCCGTTATGGGTTGGCGCACCATCTGTCTGCTGCAGATGAAGGTCTGTCTGGATCAGCTCCATGCCAGGGACATTGCTGTTTCCCTGCCGGACGCTGAGGACGAGCCGGCCGAGGAGTCAGGTCCGCCGGAGCTGCCTGAAATCTCGCTGCCGTTCACCTTCCAGGTTCTGGATCTGGATCTGGGTCAGGTCAGCATCAACGACGCCCTGGTGTTTGAGCGTCTCACCTTCGCTGGCGCGCTGGCGGGGGACCGGTTGCGCATTGAGACACTGCAACTGGACCGGGAAGAGGTGAGCGCCGGGCTGGCGGGTCGTCTCTGGCTGAGCGGAGACTGGCCTTTGGATGCGGCGCTGGATCTCGACTACCAGCTGTCCGAGGAAGACTATCCCGGAACCCTGTCACTGCGCAGTGACCTGAATGGCACCGTGGCCAACCTGGCTCTGGATACACACCTCAGCTCACCCTGGCAGGCCCGCCTGACCGGTCATGTGCAGCCTCTGGAGCCGGGAGTGCCCGTGGATCTGGCATTGCAGGCGGATGAGTTCCTTGCGACGCCGGATCTGGATGAGGCGTTCCAGTTCAACGACGTGCTCATCGAAGCTGACGGCAACCTGGATGAGGGCTGGCAGGTCAAGGCGGATGGTTCCCTCAATACGGCCCCGGCGCTGCCCGTTTCCATTGCCGGACATGTGGATCTGGAAGGGGCGGACATCGAGACACTGGCGCTCAATGCCGGAGCCCATCAATACCTGCGTGTGCGTGATGGCCAGGTCAGCTGGGCGGATGGGCTCAGCACCTCGGGAAGTCTTGAGTGGCGACATTTCCCCTGGCAGCGGTTGATGCCGGACATGGAGCCTCTGCCGGTTGCTCTGGAGCAGGCATTTCTGGACTTCAGCCTTGAGGATGATGCCTATGAGGGGTATCTCGATGCGGCCCTGGCGACGCCGGAGGGTCCGGTGAAGGTAAACACACCACTGAAGGGCACCTTTGAAGAGATTGAGCTGGAGGGGCTGCTGCTGACTTCCATGCACGGCAGTGCTCAGGGCAGGAGCTGGATCAGCTGGGCGGATGAGCTCAGTTGGGATTCTGAGCTGGATCTGGCCGGGCTCAGGCCGGAAACCTGGGTGGATGAGCTTCCCGGAGAGCTGCAGGGTCGAATCGAGAGTCAGGGCAGCCTGACGGATAAGGGGCCAGTGGCAAGCGCGGCGGTTTCCCTGGAGGGTCGGCTGCGCGAGCAGGATACGACGCTGGACGCAACGGCTCGAATTGACGGTGAGCACTGGGACCTGGAGTCGCTGGACCTGCTGTTCGGTGACAACCGGATCAGCGGTGATGCCCGTCAGGGCGAGACCCTCGAAGCCGCCCTGGATCTGGACATGCCAGCACTGGATCAACTCTGGCCGGGCCTCGGTGGGCGTATCGACGGTGCACTTTCCGCACGGGATCTGCTGGGCCGCCCCTCTGGCAGTGGGCGCGTACAGGGGGATGAGCTGCGGTACGAGCCAGCCGATGTCGAATTGGCTGAGGTGATACTGGACCTGGACATGACGGATGCTCTGTCCGGCTCCCTGGATCTGGAGTGGCGCGATCTTGGCGTGGCCGGGCAGTGGATTGAATCCGGGGCTCTCAGTCTGGCTGGTGATGAGACGGATCACGAGTTGACGGTGAGGCTTGAGCATGAAATGGCCAAGCTGGACCTGGGAGCTCAAGGCGGCTGGCAGGGGGACTACTGGCAGGGGAGCCTGACAGGCGGGCGGGTTGATGCCATGGACCAGCTGTGGCTGCAGGAGACGCCGGCCGATCTCAGGATTGATCCGGAAGACAAGGTGGTGCTCGGCGACCACTGCTGGGCCTGGGAAGAGGCACGTCTTTGTGCCGGTGAGCAGCAGCTCTATCCGGAACCCGAGCTTGATCTGGCCTTGCACGATTTTCCAACAACCGTATTCGAACCCTTCCTGCCTCCGGACATGCGCTGGGACGAAACCTTCAGTGCGCGTGCTCAGGCGCTACTGACCGATGATGGCCCTGAGGGCATGCTCTGGGTGGATGGTGAGTCGGGGCAGGTTCAGGTACGTGAAACCATTGATCCGGACGATCTGGATGCCGCCTCTGAAAACGAGGTGGAAGGGGATGCGCGCTGGGTCGCGCTTGAATATGAAGCCCTGCGGGCCGATGTGGACCTGTCGCCTGATGAGGTGAATCTGCAGCTGTTACTGGCCGGCCCCGAGATCGGTCGGCTGGCGGCGCAGACACGCATAGACCCGAATGATGAAACCTACCCACTGGATGGCCATCTGGAGCTGGACAGCATGGACCTGGCACTGGTTCAGCCCTTCCTGGATCTGGATGTGGTGGAGGGTCAGCTGCAGGGCAGCGCGTCCGTATCCGGTCCGCTGGAGATGCCTCAGCTGGAAGGAAATCTGAGGCTTGAGAATGGACGGATACTGGATCCACGTATTCCCATGCGGTTCGACGATTTCAGCCTTGAGGCCGCCGTTGATGGCGAGCAGGCAACCCTCGACGGTCAATGGCAGAGTGGCGAAGAGGGCAGCGGTGAGATCAGTGGTCTGATCACCTGGCTTGATGGGCTCCAGGCGGATGTCAGTATTGATGGCGAGCAGTTGCCGGTAACAGTGGAACCCTTCGCTCAACTGCAGGTATTTCCCGCAATTGAGCTGCGATATGACCAGGATGGGCTGCGTGTCGGGGGCAGGGTGGATGTGCCGAGGGGGGAGATTGAGATCCGGTCGCTGCCGGAGTCCGCCGTTCGCGTGTCGGAGGATCAGGTGATTCAGGGCGAGGAAGACTCAGCCGATCCGCTGAATCTCAGTATGGATCTGGTTGTCGTGGTCGGGGAGGACCGGGTCAGTTTTGACGGCTTCGGTGTCACCGGCAACCTGGGTGGTCGCATGCGTCTGGTGGATGAAATGGAGGCTCGAGGTGAACTCAGTCTGCAGGATGGCATCTATCGGCTCTATGGCCAGCAGCTGACCATCCGGCGAGCGCAGTTGATTTTCTCCGGGCCACTCGATCAGCCGTTCCTGGACATTGAGGCAGTGCGTGAGGTGGGCGATGTGACGGCGGGCGTGCGCCTGAGTGGGCGCGCCGATGAGCCCCAGGCCGAGATCTTCTCCCAGCCTGCCATGAGTGATTCCCAGGCACTGTCCTACATCATGTTTGGGCGTCCCATGCGAAGTGAAGGGGACAGTAACGTGGTGGGTGAAGCGGCGCTGGCGCTGGGGCTTGCCCAGACCACTCCGGTCACTCGTGAACTGGGTGAGCGGGTTGGTATCCAGGATCTGCAGCTGGAGACAGAGGGCGCGGGTGAGGACGCCAGCGTAGTGGCGTCGGGTTACATCACTGATCGGCTCAGCGTGCGTTACGGAGTCGGGCTCTTCCAGCCGGTCAATCGGCTGGCGGTGCGCTATGATCTGACTCAGCGGCTATTCCTGGAAGCAGCCAGTGGTGTGGCCAATTCCATGGACATTTTCTACCAGCGGGATTATTGATACCAGTATGATGGTTCACGGCGATCAGGTCAGGCTCACTCCTCGGGAGCGCAAGGTCATCCGACGTCTCACCGGCATTGATCCGCATTTCATTCGCGACCGGGAAGGGCTCAACCGTTTCCGGGAGCAGCACCTGAAAGTCTACCCCTCTGACTCGGCCCAGATCCGCATGGTCAAGATACTGCTTCGCAAGTATCTGGTGCTCTAGGAGCTCGGGTAGGCCCAGGATTCGCACTCGCGGACCCAGTCATGGGCGAGGTTCTCCAATGACCAGCCCTGCTTTTCCCGGTGGCGGGCACGGAAGGCCTGCAGTCGAACAGGGTCACTCGCCAGCTCTTCCAGCGCAATCCAGTCATTCCAGATCCCGGCAAATTGCCAGGAGTCATGATCCAGATCGCAGTCCGGCAGCCGGTAGTGCAGCGTCGGTCGTGGCTTGATGCGGTCGTCGTCAACCGCCTCCCGGATACGCTCCGGCTGCAGCCAGGCGAACAGTGGCATCAGATCCAGGGCCCGGTTGCGGGTCGGGTTGTGCTTCAGATAATCACTGATCAATGTGTCCAGATCCGGCCTGTACCCGTCTTCCATCACCAGCTTTAAATAGGCGTCCGGCCAGGGATCGATATAGGTCGTGAATTTGCGGCTGATGTCAAGCTGATGCCGGGATTTCAGCCAGGGATAGAGGCCTGCGAAGGCCTGTATGTAACGCAGTATGGTGCCGGCATCCAGCGCGGGTAACTCCGGGTTCAGTTGCAGACCAAATGCATAATAGAGGGCATGTCGACTGCCGAGCGCCCCCTGCGCAGCCAGATGTTCACACAGATCCTCAATGATCTGCACCCGGGAGAAAGGCAGCGGTGGCGCCACAATTTCCAGAGGCACGATGTGCTCTGCAGCCGCATCGAACAGGTCCATGGCATGGCCGGCCAGCGCGCGCAGCGGTTCCGGCATGTCATCGTCAGGCAGGGCCAGATCCTTCACCGGATCCGAGTCCAGCTCTACCGTATAATCGCCGTCTATCGTACTGATCAGACTGACATAACGGCTCTCAGGGTGTGCCGTACCGCCCAGGAATTCAGCGACCAGACGAACCAACTCCTGGTAGTCCAGGCCTGAGAGCTCGACTTCCACACCCACACGCCTTTCCTCACCTTGATGATTGCGCCGCAGCGGTGCATTTCTGCATGGGGTGGCTGCTGTCATGCTTCTTCCTCGGGTCTTTACAGGGACGCTCAGGATACGCTTTGTGTCGACAGCAAACTATTACGATAAAAGTATAGTGTCTGGATGCATCTGCAATGACTCTATTGCTGGCCCTGGGGTGGTTACAAATAGTTACAAATAGAGTCGGAGTGGGATCAGTGCACCGACAATGGCCGGGAGTCCGCTCTATTGCTCTATTCCGGTGCGCCGGATACCACTTATTGGGTGGACCGCTTCGCCTCGCGCAATTCCGTAGCTGATATATATCAAATGAGTTTTTCTTAATCCTTGTCTAAGGTGTGGTTATTAGTCTGGACCTTTCAACAAGGAGCACCACGATGGAGGACCCTGATCAGGTCGCACCCGAGGATCGCAAGCGCCAAGAGCGATGGCTTTTTGCCTTCATCATCATCCTGCTGTTCCCGCTGGTGACCTTCATGGTTGTCGGCGGCTATGGCTTTGGCGTCTGGATGTGGCAGACCCTGATGGGTCCCCCGGGAGCAGGGGGATAGCGCAATGCCAGCTCAGGCGCTGAACCGCCGTGGTTTTTTCCGCCAGGCGCGGGGACTTGGAGAGGTCCGGCGTCCGCCATGGACGGCCGAAGACTTTACTGACCAGTGCACCCGATGCGAGGCCTGCATCGAGGCCTGCCCGGAAGGCATCCTCTTCAAAGGCGATGGGGGCTTCCCAGAGATCCGTTTCAGCCACGACGGCTGCACGCTGTGCAAGGAATGTGTGCACGCCTGCGAGGCAGCGGTCTTCGACCTGAGCCGTGAGCCTTTTCCCTGGCGGGCAGCGGTTCAGGGTCATTGCCTGGCCCATGCCGGCATCCACTGTCAGTCCTGTCAGGACGCCTGCGAGGTCTCGGCCATCCGGTTTCCACTGAAGCCCGGCCAGATCCCGCGACCGCAGCTGGACACAGAGCTTTGCAACGGCTGTGGTGCCTGCCTGGCGGCCTGTCCAAACGATGCGATCACCCTGGAGGTGCCCGAATGAGTGAGTCGATCCACGTCTCAAGCCTGATCATCCACGTGCAGCCCGGGCACCTGGCCGAGCTGCAGCAGTGGCTGGAAAGCCAAAGCGGGGTTGAGGTCCGGGGAAGCGATCCGGCGGGCAAGATTGTTGCCGTTATGGAAAGCCTCGGGGAGAGACCCATTCTGGAAATTATCGAACAGGCAGAGGCAAGGCCGGGGACGCTCAACGCCAACCTGGTCTATCACGAAATAATAAGCGCGGAAGAAGCGGATCAACTGGAGGAGGTCCAGTCATGAAGATGACTCGAAGGGAGTTTGCCAAGGCCAATGCCGCTGCGGCAGCTGCTGCCACAGCCGGGATGACGATACCGGCCGGTGCCAGCAACCTGATCACCAATCAGGAACTGACCACCCTGAAATGGAACAAAGCCCCCTGCCGGTTCTGCGGCGTGGGCTGCAGCGTCATGGTAGGCACCCGGGATGGGCAGATCGTGGCCACCCACGGCGACAACCAGTCCGAGGTCAATCGCGGCCTCAACTGCGTCAAGGGCTACTTCCTGTCCAAAGTGCTCTACGGAAGTGATCGACTGGAAAAGCCGCTTCTGCGCAAAACCGACGGCGAGTACGACAAGAACGGCCAGTTCGAGGAGGTCTCCTGGGATGAGGCGCTCGATATCATGGCCGAGAAGTACAAAAGCGCCATCAAGGAGCATGGCCCGGAAAGTGTCGGGCTGTTCGGTTCCGGTCAGTGGACGGTCTGGGAAGGCTATGCCGCCAGCAAGCTCTTCAAGGCCGGCTTCCGCTCCAACAACATTGATCCCAATGCACGCCACTGCATGGCCTCGGCCGTGTTCGGATTCATGCGCACCTTCGGCTCCGACGAGCCTATGGGGGTCTATGACGACATCGAGGAGGCCGACGCCTTTGTTCTGTGGGGCTCCAACATGGCGGAAATGCACCCGGTGCTGTGGACCCGGGTGACCGATCGGCGTCTGTCCTATCCGGACACCGAAGTGGCTGTGCTGTCCACCTTTGAGCACCGCAGCTTTGACCTGGCGGACATCGGCATGGTCATGAAGCCCCATGCCGATGTTGTCATCCTCAATTACATTGCCAATCACATCATCGAGTCCGGCAACGTGAATGAGGACTTTGTCGAAAACCATACCAACTTCGTGAAAGCGGTTACCGACATCGGCTACGGCCTGCGTCCTGAAGACGAACGTCAGAAGAACGCCGAAAACGCGGACGAGCCCAATGAATGGGACTCCATGACGTTCGAGGAGTTCAAGGAGCACGTCAGCGAATTCACCCTGGAGCGGGCCTCACGCGAATCCGGCGTGCGGGAAAGCCAGCTCAAACGGCTGGCGGAAATCTATGCCGACCCGGACAAGAAGGTCATGTCCTTCTGGACCATGGGGGTGAACCAGCACGTGCGCGGCGTCTGGGTGAACAACCTCATCTACAATCTGCACCTGCTCACCGGCAAGATCTCCGAGCCCGGCAACAGCCCCTTCTCACTGACCGGCCAGCCCTCGGCCTGTGGCACCGCCCGGGAAGTGGGCACCTTTGCCCATCGCCTGCCGGCGGATCGGGTGGTCATGAACCCGGATCATCGCAAGGAAGCCGAGGAAATCTGGAAGCTGCCGGAAGGCACCATCCCGGAAAAAGTCGGTTTCAGTGCGGTGGAACAGAGCCGTGCCCTGAAAGACAGCAAGCTGCGGGTGTACTGGACCCAGGTCACCAACAATGTCCAGGCCGGGCCGAACTCCAATCAGGAGATCTACCCGGGCTGGCGCAATCCGGACACCTTTATCATTGTCTCGGACATCTATCCCACAGTATCAGCCCAGGCCGCTGACCTTATTCTTCCCTCGGCTTCCTGGGTAGAGAAGGAGGGGGCCTTCGGCAACTCTGAGCGCCGAGGCCAGTTCTTTGTCCAGATGGTGGATGCGCCCGGGGAATCGCGCTCCGATCTCTGGCAGACCGTAGAGTTGTCTAAACGCATCCGTGTGGACGAGGTCTGGCCCCAGGATCTGATCGACAAGGCGCCGGACATGGCGGACAAGACCCTGTTCGATGTGCTCTTTGCCAACGGCCAGGTGGATGAGTACCCACTGGAGGACATGCAGGAGGGCTATCCCAACCACGAATCCGAGGATTTTGGGTTCTACATCCAGAAGGGGCTCTTCGAGGAATACCGCCGCTTTGGTCTGGGCAAGGGCAAGGATCTTGCGGAGTTTGACCGTTACCACGAAACACGGGGGCTGCGCTGGCCAGTCGTGGATGGGGAGGAAACCCTCTGGAGGTACCGAGAAGGCTACGATCCCTATGTAGAGGAAGGCGCCGGTGTGCAGTTCTACGCCAAGGACGACAACCGGGCACTGATCTTCGCGGTTCCGGATGAGCCGCCGGCCGAAGTCCCGGATGAGGAATATCCGTTCTGGCTGTCCACGGGGCGGGTTCTGGAGCACTGGCATACCGGGTCCATGACACGGCGTGTGGCGGAGCTGCACCGGGCCGTGCCGGATGCGCTGGTCTATATGAACCATGACGATGCCAGGGATCAGGGTTTTCGCCGGGGCAGTGAGATCAAGCTGGTCACACGGCGTGGCGAGATGAAGGCCCGGGTTGAGACTCGGGGTCGTGTCAAACCACCCAAAGGCATGGTCTATGTGCCGTTCTTCGATGCCAGCAAATTGGTCAACAAGCTGGTGCTGGATGCCACGGACCCAATCTCCAGGCAGACGGACTTCAAGAAGTGCGGGGTTCGTCTGGAACTGGTCAATCTGGCCTGAAGCCGCTCGGATAAGGGAGAAATAACATGAAATGGTATACGAGCATTACCCTGCTGCTGCTGATGGCCATTCTGGGGATTTCGGTGGCTTCCGAGCGATCGGACCCGCCAGCTCCGGATGGACTGCGCGCAGGTGGTACCTTCAGTGAGACGCTGGATACGCCGCCCATCGCCAGTGTGGTTGAAAAGCGGGGGCGAATGGAGCGCAACTACCCGGAGCAACCCCCGGTTATCCCGCACTCCATCCGCGATTACCAGGTCGATAAGCGCTACAACCGCTGTCTCGACTGCCACAGTCGGGAAGGGGCTCCAAGTGCCGGTGCGCCCATGGTGAGCATCACCCACTTCATGGACCGGGATAAACAGGTGCTGGCAGCCGTCTCGCCGGATCGCTATTTCTGCACCCAGTGCCACGTTGAGCAGACCGACGCCGAGCCGCTGGTCGAGAACCGGTTCCGTACTGTGGATCAGGTGCTTCACGATCTTGTCCGCGAAAAACGCCAGTAGGAGGCCAACATGATCGAGCGACTGCGCTATTTCTGGCGCCTGCTCTGGCGCCCGAGTGTGCATCTGAGCCTCGGGGTGCTGACCCTGGGCGGTTTCATCGCGGGGATTCTGTTCTGGGGCGGTTTCAATACCGCCATGGAGTACACCAACACGGAACAGTTCTGTGTCTCCTGCCACGAGATGGAGGCCAACCCCTTCGAAGAGCTCAAGAGTACGGTGCACTACACCAACCGCTCCGGTGTGCGGGCCACCTGTTCCGACTGTCATGTGCCCCATGACTGGACGCACAAGATCGGTCGCAAGATGGAAGCCTCCAAGGAAGTCTGGGGCTGGATCTTCGGCACCATCAACACCCCTGAAAAATACGAAGCCAAGCGCCGGGAGCTGGCCGAGCGTGAGTGGAAACGGCTGGAGGCGAACGATTCGCTGGAATGCCGCAACTGCCATGAGTTCGACTACATGGACTTCACCGAGCAGAAGCCGCGCGCTGCCGAGGCTCACTCCACGGCTCTGGCAGAGGGCGACGCCACCTGCATCGACTGCCACAAGGGCATTGCCCATGAATTGCCTGATATGTCAGGCATCCACAACCGTTGAACCGACACACCGGAGGTGGCCCAGTGCCATCTCCGGTTTCTTCTGAACCTGCCCCGTCTTTTTTTCGTATCCCCCGGTAACATCCCCGTAAAATGGTTCCATTATTGTTACCTTCAGCCAGTCCGGTTCCCCAAACGGACTCGGAGCGGTTATCGTTGCAGGAGCCACCGGATCGGAATCCCCTATGACCAAGTTGTTTCGCCTATTCACGTTGGGCGTGTTCGCGCTTTTGCTGTTACTGGCAGGCTGTTCGGATACTGAAGAAGACGATGAAGGCCGTGACCGCGACAGCGACAGCCGACCCATGCCCATTACGGCACTGGAGGTAGAGCCCCGAACCCTGTCCCGTCAACTGTCGCTGTCTGGGCGTGTGCGTCCTCGTGTAACCGTTGATATCGCTGCCCGCACCAGCGGTGCCGTGGATCGTGTTCTTGTGGATGAAGGCGATGCGGTGGAGCGCGGCGATACCCTGGCACAGCTCGACATGTCAGAAGCCCGGGCAGAATTGGGTCGGTCTGAAGCCGAAGAGGAGCGCGCCCGCCTGGATTACGAGCGCGTTGCCCAGTTGCGCGAACGGGACGTCGCCACCGCGACTGAGTACCAGACTGCCCGTGCGGACCTTCGTGTTGCGGAAAACACCACCGAACTGTGGCGAACGCGGGTCAATTATGGCGAGATCACAGCCCCGAAAGATGCCATGATCACCGCCCGTCACATTGAGCCCGGTGAAGCCGTTCAGAACCAGGACGTGCTCTTTGAGCTGGCTGCGCTGGATGAACTGGTCATACGGGTCGGGGTTCCGGAGCGGGACGTGGTTCACCTGCACCGGGGACTGCTGCTGCCGGTGCGTATTGATGCCATGCCCGATGCCCTGTTCGAGGGTCGCATCCGGCTGATCTCTCCCATGCCCCGTGCCACCAGTCAGCTGACTCCGGTGGAGATCCTGCTGCCCCCTGATGCCTATGAAACCGGTGTCCGTCCCGGCTTTCTGGCCCGCATTCAGACCCCCGTGGATCGCCGGGCAGGTGTGCTGGCTGTTCCCTCGGCCGCCATTGGCATCAGCCGCGGTGAACGCTATGTGATGCGTGTTGAAGACGACGAGCTGAAAAGAACCGAGGTGGAAACGGGGGTGACCCGCGGAGACTGGACCGAGATTGCAGCCGGGATCGAAGCCGGCGACACCATTCTGGCCACAAACCCCCTGGAGGCCCGCGAGGGTCAGAGTGTACGGGTGGTTGAGCGCGGGGCATCGGAATGAGTGACGTCAAAAAAGACCGCACCTCCGGCGGCGGGATAGCACGACTGTCCATTCGACGCCCGGTTGGCACCCTGGCGCTGGCCTCGGTGGTCTTTGTGATCGGACTCTTTTTTCTGGAGCGTTTGCCCATTGATCTGTTGCCGGAGATTGAGTACCCGCAGGTGCGGGTGACCGTCAACTACCCCGGTGTCTCCCCCGAGGTGCTGGAAGAGCAGGTTACACGGGTGCTGGAGCGTAATCTGGCCGGCACTGAGAACGTCACCAAGATATCGAGTCGGGTGCGGGAAGGGCGAACGGATCTGGATCTGAGCTTCGAGTTCGGTACCGATCTGGATCTTGCCCTCCAGGATGCGGCGCGCAACATGGAGCAGGCCCGCACCCAGCTTCCCTCGGACGTTGAGCCACCGCGCATCCGCAAGTTCAACTCCGCCCAGGAAACGGTCTGGCGAGGCGGGTTCAGCTCCGACCAACGCTCGGAAGCCGAAGTTCAGGACTGGGTGGACAACACACTCTCGCCCCAGCTTACCGCCATCAGTGGTGTCTCCTCGGTAGAGGCCATCGGCGGCATGATCCGTGAAATGGAAGTGATCGTCGATCAGCAACGCCTGCGCGGCTACGGACTGTCCTTTCAAGAGATCAAGGACGCGCTCTCGGCTGAGAACGTGGACATTGCCGGTGGCCGACTGACATCCCCGCGCTTTGACGTCCAGACCCAGACCGATGGGCGTTTTGAGTCGCCCGACGACATTGCCAATGTGCTGCTCAACCTGCCGGATTCCGAAGCCGGTGAGTCACGCCAGCGTATTCCGCTGTCCGAGGTGGCCGAGGTGCGCGACGGTGCCCGCGAGCAGCGGGTTTTTGCCCGCCTCAATGGGGTGCCCTCAACCCAGGTGGACGTCTACAAGCTGCCAGGCACCAACACTGTGGCCGTCGCCGATGCCGTGACCGATCAGCTTGAGCGCCTTGAACGCAGTGGTTTCATCCCCGACGACATCCGCTACGAGACCACCACCGATCCCACCTTTTTCATTCGTGGGGCCATTAACAGCGTGGCCGCTGCGGCGGTTATTGGTGGGCTCCTGGCCATGACCATGGTGCTGCTTTTCCTGGGCAGTCTCAGAAAGGGCTTCATCATCGGCCTGTCCATGCCCATCGCCATCATGGCCACCTTCAGTCTCATGGGGGTGGGTGGGCTCTCGCTGAACATCATCAGCATGGGCGGGCTGGCCCTGGGGGTCGGGCTGTTGCTGGATAACGCCATTGTCATGCTGGAGAACATATTCAGGCACAAGGACACCCTGGGCAAGGATGCTCGCAAGGCGGCTGAGGACGGCGCCAGTGAAGTCGTCTCCGCCATCACGGCCGGGACTCTGACCAATCTGGCGGCCGTCACCCCCTTCCTGTTGATCAGCGGCGCCGCGGCGCTGGTGTTCAACGAAATGATTCTGACCATCTCCTTCGCCATCATCGCCACGCTGGCGGCCGCGCTCACCCTGGTGCCGATGTTGGCCGGGTTGCTTGGGAAGGTGCGCTTTGACAGCGGTTTGATCCGCTCTCTCCCTGTGCGTCTTTTCGGACGACTTGTGGATTCCCTGCGCGGGCTTTACCGACGGGTGCTGCCGGGTGTGCTGCGCTGGCGTTGGGGGGTGCTGGCGGTTGCGGCGCTGGCCTTCGGTGGCTCGGCCTGGCTGTTCACGCAGCAGGGCAACGAGTTTCTGCCCGCCATGGATGACGGGGAAGTGCGCGTAGTCGTTAGCCTGCCGCCCGGGACACCGCCGGAAGAGACTCTGATGGCCTCGAAACAGGTTGAGGGGTTGCTCCAGGAGGATGAGTACGTTGATACCGTCTTCACCCTGGCGGGAGGCGCGCTCTGGGGCGGTGTGGTCACCGAGCGCTCGGGCAGGGCCCAGTTCCTGGTACAGATGACCCCTGCCAGCGAGCGCCCCGACATGTCCGCCGGTGAATGGGTCAGTGAGGCCCGGGAGCGCGTTGAGGAGTTGGATATTCCCGGCGCACGGGTCAATGTGCGTCCGCCGGGTATCAGAGGCCTGCGCTTCACCGACAGCGGTGATGACATGGTGATCGGTATCACCGGCGACAGCCTGGCCATCCTGCACGATCTGGCCGATGAGGTTTTCGAGTCCCTGGACGGTATTGAGGGGCTGGAAGGGCTGGAGCAGGAGGACGATGATCAGGACCCGCTGGTACGGGTGCGAGTGGACCGGGAGCGGGCGGCCGAGTTGGGCCTGCGCGTCTCCGAAGTGGGCGAGGCGGTACGCGATGCGGTGGACGGCGCTGTGCCCACCCGCTACACCACGGCCAGCCGGGAATACGACATTCGTGTGCGCCTGCCCGATGAGGAGGTGGCCGACATGGACAGCCTGGGCAGTCTGATTCTGTTCCGGGACGGGGATGACCCGGTCTTTCTGAGGGACGTGGCGGATTTTGCGCTTGATGAGGCCCCCGGCACCATCCGCCGGGAAAACCAGAATCGGATTATTCGGGTCGTCTCGGACATCAACACGGCGGTGACCGATGTGGGGTCCGTCATGGAGGAGGTGGAATCGCGTCTGGGCGAGATCAATCTGCCTGAGCAGTACAACCTGATTATGGGAGGGCAGTGGGAAACCATCCAGGACACCAACCGGGAAATCGGACTGGTTATGGCGCTGGCAGTGTTCCTGGTCTTTGTGGTTTTGGCAGTGCAGTACGACCGCTTCAGCAACCCCTTCGTGATCATGGCCGCCGCGCCGCTGGCATTGGTGGGCGTGAGTCTGATGCTCTGGCTCACGGGTACTCCGGTTTCCGCACCGGTGCTGATCGGGTTGGTGCTGCTGATCGGCATTGTGGTGAACAATGCCATTCTGCTGGTGGAGTACATTGAAATGGGGCGCCAGCACGATGGCCTCTCTGTGGAAGAGGCCATTGTGGAGGCCGGCAGCATCCGCCTTCGACCCATCCTCATGACCACCCTGACCACCATCCTTGGCATGACGCCACTGGCCATCGGCATCGGTGAGGGCTCCGGCATCCTCCAGCCCCTGGCTCTGTCTGTAATCGGTGGGCTCAGCCTGTCCATGCTGCTGACACTCTTCGTGGTGCCCTGTCTCTATCTGGTGGTCAGCCGTTTCGCGGAGCGCACCAGCCGCTGGCTGGTGGGGCAGCCGTAAAGTACCTATGCTGACCCTATGGAACTGATCAATCTTCTGGCCGGCGTTCTGCTGGTCCTGTTTGGGTTGCGCTTTCTGCGTAAGGGATTTGCGCGGATCATGGGCGGTGATCTGGTCGACTGGCTGCAGGGCTTCACCCGCACGCGCAGTCGCGCTCTGGTGGGTGGTATTGCCGGTGGTGTTGTCATGCCCTCTTCCACCGCAACCGCCATGCTGTCGGTACAGATGACCCGTCGCGGGAAGGTCTCCTGGGCCAACGTACTGGCGGTGCTGCTGGGCGCGCAACTGGGCACCACCGTGCTGATCCATGTGCTGTCTTTCAGCCTGCAGTCCTATCTCGGAGCCTTTGTGGCTTTGGGCGCCGGTCTGTTTCTTTTCGTGGATGCGGCACGCCCCAGGGGCGTCGGGCAGGCCCTGCTGGCTTTTGGCTTCATGCTGATGGGCATGGACCTGCTGAGCCAGTCGGCCGGCGCGCTTGGCGGCTCTCCGGCGGTTGATAATCTATTCGTCGCCCTGGGCGAGTTGCCCTGGCTGTTCCTGATCGGGGCCATGGTGCTGACCCTGATGGCGCAAAGTGCCACGGCATCGATTGCCGTGGCCCTGGCCCTTGTCGCCAGCGGTCAGGTCGATCTGACCATGCTGCTGCTGTGGGTGTTCGGCGCCAACATTGGTCTGTCGCTGACCGTGCTCATGGCAGGATGGGGCGACACCCAGGGGCGGCGGCTGGGTGTGGCCACATTGGTGGTGA
>LKMJ01000714.1_pt1 | contig 26918 bp, 24 predicted proteins | sample 643391 | NCBI WGS metagenome assembly LKMJ01 (sample SAMN04112250, study PRJNA286221) | soda lake metagenome | biome: soda lake; feature: Kulunda Steppe; material: water; isolation source: sample PL-Br10 brine of Picturesque Lake | place: Russia: Kulunda steppe | collected 2010-07 | reverse complement strand
GACGTTCGTTGCGACCGCCGAGTGCAAGCGAGAGCTGGTCCGGCGTGTACTGTTCAGTCAGATACTCGGCAACGAGACGGCCAGCGACGCCGGTTGCACCCCAGACGACGAGATCGTACTGCCGATCAGTGTTGGACACGGGTATCGTGGACAGTTCGCAGTCCAGACCCTCAACTGTTGGGTAAGATCGTCCCAACTGCAACTGTGTACACACAGCGCCACTCACGGGTCACTCAGTTCCGCCGTCTGCTCACGGTGCCCACCGATCGGACCAGCACCGCTGACACAACGACACGGATCGGTGGCCCACACCACGATACCGATCGTCAGGTTCGGGACACCTGACGAACGGGAGTCAGGAATCGACGCTGTTGACTTCGGTGACCGCTCCGACGACCGTCCAGTCCGATTCGTCGTCGCCCTGTCGCCCGACCAGCACCGATTCGTTGTCGGCACTGGAGATGAATCGATACGCCGCGTCATCGTCTTCGCGAACACCCTCCGCCTGAAATTCTTGCTGAAAGAACTCGGCCCCCGAGATATGAAAGACGGCGGCTGTTCCGTCGTCGAGTACAAGCTCGACGGGGTCGGGACTGAGCTGGTGAATCCGCTTTGCGATCGGGTTGAGATCTGCCATACCGACGTACTCGTGGGAGAGCCCCTAAATCATACGTCTCGCGTTCGATCGCGCTCTGGGGTACCGTTCGTGTCTCGTCACCGCCGGCGAATACACCGTTTTCGACCGGTTCGAGTGTCGTCGCCGCCCGGCCGTAGCCGAACTGCGGATCGAAATTGGCCGGCAACTCGACGGCCCCATGCATACAGGTGAGCTTGCGGTGAAGTGCCGTCAGCGGATGGGCGACCCGTCAGCCGGTGACGCCCCAATCCGAAGAGTGCCGACGACGAGAGCGGCGATTAGCGGCCGACGGCTCGATCGATCGTGTCTTCTCGGTGAACATCCCAGGTCGCTATTTACGTGTCGTTGGAGTCGATACCGCTGGAATGAGCGATTTCGACTGCATCGTCATCGGCGGTGGCACAGCTAACAACGTTGCAGGGGCGACAGCGGAGCACGGACTCGAGACGGCGCTCGTCGAACCCGGTCCGCTCGGCGGAACGTGTCTCAACCGCGGCTGCAACCCCTCGAAGATCCTGATTCAGGCGGCGAACGCGGTCACCGACGTCCAAACTGCCGATCGGTTCCACGTCGACGCCAGGTTCGAGGGGATCGACTGGGAAGCCGTCGTCGGCGAGATGGACGACCTGCTCGGTGGCATCGCTGCGGACATGAAAGATCGATACCAGAATACGGACACCCTCACGCTGTTCGAGGAACGAACCGCGTTCGTCGATGAACGGACGATCGAACTCGAGGGACAGGACGTGACTGGCGACACGATCGTCGTCGCGACCGGAAGCCGGCCCGTCGTGCCACCGATCGACGGCCTCGGCGAGATCGACTATCTGACGAGCGACGATGCGCTGTACCTGACAGAGCCCCCGGAGAGCCTCGTCATCCTCGGCGGCGGCTACATCGCTGTCGAACTGGGGTACGTCTTCGAATCGATCGGGACCGACGTGACCATCGTCGAAATGATGGATTCGCTGGTTCACCGCGAGGATGGTGACGTCTCCGCGGCGTTTACCGAGATCGCGAGCGATCGCCACGACGTCTACACTGGCCACCGTGTCACGGCAGTCGAGGAGACGGCCGAGGGACATCGCGTCCACGCCGAGACGGAAGACGGTGACTCGATCACTGTCGACGGGGAGGAGGTACTCGTGGCACTGGGCCGGCGGCCGAACACTGACGAACTGAATCTCGACAGCGCAGGTATCGAGGTCGACGATCGGGGCTTCGTCGAGACGAACGAGTATCTGGAAACAACTGCCGAGAACGTCTGGGCCCAGGGTGACGTCGCCGGAAACGCGCTGTTCAAACACTCCGGCGACTACGAGACGCGTCACGTAATCGACAATGTGGTCCACGATCAGCGGCGTGAACTCGACCTTACCGCGATGCCACACACGATTTTCACGGAGCCCCAGATCGCCGGTGTCGGTGCCACCGAGGCGGAACTCGATGATAGCGGACAGGAGTATCTGGTCGGTCGTGCCGACTACGCCGACTCGGCGATGGGCCGGGCAAAGAAACTCGAGGAGGGATTCATGAAAGTGCTCGCCGCCCCCGACGGCGAGATCCTGGGCTGTCACATCATCGGCTACGAAGCCTCGATGCTGATCCACGAGGCGGTCGTCGCAATGCGAACCGGCGCAACTGTCGACGACGTGGCTGACACGATCCACGCCCATCCAACCCTGGGGAAGGTCGTCGAAGCGGCGTTCCGGGATATCTCGCAGTGAGGAGCGGTCCGCTTGCGAAGGTCGCCTCTCTGTCCGCTAAAAATCTATCCGAGCCGCCTACGGCGATTCCTCGTCGAACAATCGCACAACCATCTCGTCGTCGGGTATCCATCCAACGAACTCACCGCCCTCGAACGGCAACTCGACGGAGGCAATATAGTTACACAGGCCAATGTAGAAATCGATCAGCAGGCCGGCTACAACGATCTCTGCCGGCGAATACGCCTGTGCGAGGGCGTCGTGAATCTGGTCTGTGGCCGTTCCGGACTCGACGGCCCGGGCGTACTGCAACAGGACGAACTCGCCGTCCTCGAACGAAGAGAAATCGTCGCCGCCGATCGATCGCATCTCATCGATCGTGACACCCTTTTCACGAGCGATATCGACGTGCTGATGCCACTCGTAACGGGCACGGCGTGCCCGAGCAACGGTGAGGATAACGAGCTCCTTTCGACGATCGCCGAGCTGGGCGTACAGCGTGTTCAGATACTCGAGGGTGACCTCCAGGACCTCGGGATTGTGCGCCCACGCACGGAAGATGTGGCGGTCGCCGAGATAGTCGTCGGTGAACAGGTGGTGATACTCGTCCGGGATGTCGTCCAGTTCGAGGAGTGGCAGTCGTAACATGTGGTGTGCGTTGTGATTGCTGGAGTGTGTTTCGGGGCCGACTACTGGGTCGAGAGGCTGTGGCGCTGTTCTGTCGGCATAAACTCCTCTTCTCCGGGCGGTCCAGACTCGAGAAACGCGGCTGCACGCGCTTCGCCCAGCGTCATCAGTTCTCCAATGAACGACGGGCTCCGATCGACTTTCGTCGAACAGTGGTAGGTCTCATCCATTGGGATCCGTCGAACGGCGGTCTTGGAGAACTCGCTTGTGGGGAGATGGCCCGCATCGATCCACTCGTTGACCCGTTTGATAACGGTGAGCTCTTGATTGAGCGAGATGTTTCCCGAGAGCTCGTTTCGCCTATCGGCGATCTCTTCGAGCGACGTCGGTTCGCCATCACGCTCCTGTGGGTTGATCTGGATGATCCACAGTTCCTCGGGCTTGCGATCGGCATCGATGGTCATGAGGTCGTCTATCGGCGGGTTTTGGGAGAACAACCCATCCCAGTGGAGGTGGCCATCGATCTCGACGGCCTCGAAAAGCGTTGGGACGGCAGCCGACGCCAGCACTGCGTCGGGTGTCACCCCTTCGTCGACGAACGTCTCGAAGACGCCTGCGTTGACGTCGACCGTCCCAATCACGAGCTTCGGGACGTCTCGGTTGCAGAGGTCGGGGATTTTTTCGAAGTCGATGTGCCGTTCGAGCGTGTCTCTAATTTCGTCTTTACCCAGCTCCGGACCGGGGATCTGGTACGGACTGAGTTGGGGCATCGCAACCCCCCTGCTCTGGAGCTGTGAGAGGCCGACGACCCAGTCGTTGATGAACCGATCGCCGATGTCGGCTGCTGACAGATTTTCCCACACCGCATCGAGGAGTTCGATGGCGCGTGCCTCATCGGCCGTGACGAGACCGTACCAGGTCGCAAGTGCGTTGAACGCACCACCGGAGGTGCCGCTGATCCCAACCAGTTCGTACTCGTCGGGCCACTCGCGGAGCAACTCTTTGAGGACGCCTGCGGTGAACGCCGTGTGACTGCCACCACCCTGACAGGCGATTGCAACCTTCGTCGGCTCGTCCGTTTCGCCGTGTCGGTTACTCATATGTTGTGGTGAAGCCGCCATCAAGAAGCAAATCGTTGCCGTTGAGGTGTTTTGCGTGATCCGAGAAGCCAAACACGAACAGGTTCGCCACCTCAGCAGGGGTCATCATCTCCTTCGTGCGGGCCTGCCCGAGCATCACGTCTTCGATCACCGACTGTTCGGAGATGCCACGTTCGTCGGCGGTGTCTTCGATCTGGTCGACCATCAGCGGTGTCAGTACGTAGCCTACGCTCACCGAGAATCCCCGGAGGCTTCCACCGCCTTCGGCCGCGATCGATCTGGTGAGCCCCGTGAGACCGTGTTTAAGTGTAATGTACGCCGGCTTGTTCTGCGTCGCGTAGTGGCCATGAACCGAGGACATGTTGCCGATCGCGCCGACGCCATCGTCGGTCGCCTCGATGTGTGGCATGACCAGCTTCGATAGCAGAAACGGCGATCGAAGCATGAGGTCGTGCATAAAGTCGTACGTTTCCATGGGAAACTCCGCAAGCGAGGCGATGTGTTGCATTCCGGCGATGTTCGCAGCGTAGCGCACCGTTCCGAGATCGGCAGCCTCGTCGACGGCTGCCACGACGTCATCGTCGTCGGTGAGATCGCCCTCGATCGGGACGACGCGGCCGGCGACGTCAAGTTCCGTCGCAACGTCGACGGTTTCCTCGAGACCCTCCGCGTCGATATCCAGCGCAGCAACGGTCAGGCCATTGCTCGCGAGGGCGACGCTCGTCGCCTGTCCGATACCCGAGCCGCCGCCGGTGACGATCGCGACAGTGTCCGTCGTGAAGTGATCGTCTGGAACCTGAAGCAGATCGGCGGCCGTGAGCTCCGGTGCGCTCAATTCGGTTGTCTCGTTCGGCATGGGGGGTCGTACCCCACCGATCGGTAAATAAGTCACCCGGTCAAGCAGCGACAGTGCACACGGGCGACGGACTGTTGTATACCTGGCCAGTGTTGGACCGATTCGGACTCGCACGGTGTTCTCCGCAGAACATGGCGTGAACGGGACGACAGTGCAGCACGTGCCGGCGGAGTCCGCTACGTTTCGTCGCGTGTATTGATCTGCTCGGCAATCCGCTCGCCGGGACGACGAAGGGCACCGCTTTCGACTTCATACACGTAGCCGTGGACGGCGACTGAATCGGGGACGAGCGGATGCGCTTTGAGATAGTCGATCTGGGCCTGACACGCCTCGTCGATATCGTCGGTCATCGAGACCCACTCGGCGATCGACGCGTCGCCGATATCCAGACTGGAGAGTGCGGGATTGAGATCGATATCCTCGAGGCTCCCGCCAGCGGCAGCTTCGAGCCCCTCGACGACGGCTTCGTCCGGGGCGCTCATCATCCCACAGTCCGTGTGGTTGATGACGATAATTTCTGTCGTGTCGAAGAAGTTCGTCGTCAGTGCGGCACTCCGGATGACATCGTCGGTCACCTTTCCGCCAGCGTTTCGGAAGATGTGGGCGTCACCCAGGGAAATACCGAGTGCGTCTTCGATCGGAATCCGTTCGTCCATACACGCGACGACCAGCAGCTGTTTGTCGTTCGGAATATCTTTCCGGCGACGACGCGCCCAGTCATCCCGCCGATCGACGTGCACTTCAACCGACTCGGACACCTGCCCGGCTTCTGGTTCGGGGTCGTCAGTTGGGGCCATCATGCATGCCATCGTATACCACCTCGTTCGTTATAATGGTGTCACGGGAGCCTCTGTCACCATCCCTGACAGCAGTCGTTCGCTGTGAACTGCACCCAATCACGACAGAAGTTCGATCGCTACAACCAGTTACGAAAGCCCGATTATCAACTCCATGACAACGAACCTGACACCTTGGCGTATAGCGGGCGATCGACTGGTTTCTCGCCCTCGAAGAGGGTCACCGGCGACTGATACGGATTCGTGTCCGTCGGTACCGCCGTCACCGGACTCCGTCCGGTTGCTTGAGGGATCTTCGATCCCTCTCTGTCGTCGGCTTACAGCCGACTGCCTGAGGGGCCTCCGGTCCCTCTCTGTCGTCGGACTGCGTCCGACTGCTCGCGGAACGCCGTTCCGCGCTGATCGGCCGGGACGGGTTCACCGATCAGCGTGGCGCGACGCGCCACGAGCAGTCGGGCGTAGCCCGACGACGGCGGTAGTTGATGACACTAATCCGTATGAAGCCTCAATTCATACCCAGACAGCGCAGATAAATCGCCCATCACAGTAGTATCAAACGGTTCCTCGTCACCAGTCGAAACAAAGACTAACTGATAGGACGAACAATTGCCTGTATGCCAACTGAATCAGTTAACGGAACGCGGCTGTATTACGAAGCGACAGGAGATGGTACACCGGTTCTGTTCCTCCACGGTGTGATGATGGGGAGTCGGTTTTTTGTGAAACAACAGGAGAGACTCGCTGAAGCGTATCGCCCGATCGTTCTCGACTTCCGAGGGCACGGTCGATCTGCGAAGACGAAAACCGGCCACACCATCCCAACCTACGCCGCTGATCTCGAAGCGTTTCTCGACGCACGGGAGCTGGATGACATCATCCTCGTTGGCTGGTCGATGGGGTCACTCGTTGCATGGGAGTACATCGACGAGTTCGGCACCGATCGGCTTCGTGGATTCGTCAGCGTCGAACAGCAACCGCTTGACCTCGAACAAGAGGACTATGAACACGGGGTGTTCGATTTCGACGAACTCGTGGACTTGATGGAACTCGCTCAGACAGACCATCATGAGTTGGCTAATGTACTCATTGATCAGATGATAAAAGACGATCCCAGTCCGGAACTTGAACGGCTCATGTTCGATGAAATCGCTCGCGTCCCGCCATCGGTAAAGAGCGCGATCTTCTTTGATCAATCAGTGCGCGATTACCGAGCTGTGCTTCCGGAGATAGATGTTCCAACACTCGTCTGTCTCGGTGACGACGAGACATTGCTTGAGACAGGCGGTGTCGAATACATCGCCAGACAGGTACCAGATGCTGGTCTCCAGCGGTTCACCGAGAGCGGACACTGCCCCTTCATCGAAGAATCGGAGAAATTCAATCGGGTTCTTGCTGAGTTTATCGACGCGTGTTAATACGATCTTGGTCGCGGTACCCAGGGCAGTATTGCTCTGTTACTTTGTCCATCTTGCACTGCACGCAGCAGCCGTCGACGACGCAGGCGATATTGTCGTAGGGGCACTGATACTCGTCAACATCGACAGCGAAACTGCGTTTTGTGTGTTCCCACTCGGTCACCCAGTTTTCGAGTTTCATATTGGCAGATATACACAAACATACAGAGTGTTATATTTTAATAGTTTAAGTGATGAACTATAATCCGCTGTTTAGTTCAGTACCCCCGGTTAGCTATGTCACTAAAATTATTAGCATGGGTTCTTCGCGTGATAGCTATGCAAAGATTTTCAATTCTATCGCTGTCAATCGACCGCGTGACAGTCCACGCGTTATAGAGCTATTTAATATATATTTAAGTATTTGAATCGATTTCGAGTTTATACCGGCCAATATAGGAAATATATCCAGAAATATAGTAGTTAGATCGATTTCCTGTCACCCGACCACTGTGACATTACGGAGTCATGGGGTTATATTATTGTATATAAAACACAAGACTGGCTACGGGTAACATTGGCAGCAATTTTACCAATAGTGACCTCCTCACGGCGAGTCTGTGACGCTGTCAGACAACCGAGGTGCCCAGTGCCACATTTCTTGGTGAGACCGTTCGACGCCGATCAAGGGAAGAGTCGCTTGTATCTCTCGAATCGAACATCCGATCGTCGTCCGCTTATGCTCTCAAACTCATCAAATTTCGTCACGTAGCACTCGCTGAGCAGGGCTGCAAGCTGGATAACCACGCTAACTCCACGAACCTGCGCATTCCTCAAACTGCGCTAACTATAGTAGCCACTGTACGTCACTGCACACCTGATCGCACGGCAGCTGTGCGATCAGTGTGTAACTCGTTGCAGTTGTTACTATAGAGGTGCTGAGCGACTAGAATACTTTCGGTCTCGTACTCCAGGACCACGACGGCATCGGTCATGTTGATTCCAGTTGCATCCGCCCCGTAGAGGCGTATATTGCCGTCTACGTCGTCTGCTACGTTTTGTATCTGTCTCGTCGGCGTCCCATCTCGTTCGTGTCGGAACCGCGATGACTGACAGTATATTATTATCTAGCAGCCCTGACGAAGGTAAAATATTAATACTTGCTATTACTTGTTCAGAACCGTGTCCAACGATCAGCCTATCTTCGACTATGCAGCTTCAGCCCCATGGGCGCAGGTTGTCAGAGCCTACGGAGGACAAGATGAATTGAATCACTCGATCGAAGAGATGGTAGCCGGCGGAAAACGCAGAGACGAGTGCTGGGAAGCGATATGGGATCACGAGGTGCGGCGCTTCGAACACGATGCGGAGTTCCGTGATGACGTAAAGGATATTTACGATACAGCGGGTGTGAATCTGCTCAGCGTTACACCGTGGGTCCACGATTCGACGCTCTCTGAGCGGGCGGGCCAACGGCGGGACCTTTCGCGCTGGCAGGCACGGTTCGAGGCGGCAGACTGGTTGCAAAAGATTACCTCTCCCGGCGAGGCGCGGCGTGTGCCAGACAACGAAGACGTCGGGATCGTTCTGAATACGCAGAATGTCGGTGGAGCTATCGACGGTTCCGTTGGCGAGGTAGACGTGTTGTACAATGAGGGCGTTCGGATCTTCCAGCTGACGTATAACCGCCAAAATATGATCGCAACCGGCTGTAACGACCCTTCGGAGGGTGGGCTCTCGACGTTCGGTAGGGACGTCGTCGATCGTATCAACCGGCTGGGCGGGATCGTAGACCTCTCTCACTGCGGGAGACGGACGACGCTCGATACGATAGAGTACTCCGAGGATCCAGTCGCGTTCACGCACGCCGGCTGTCAGGCGGTATTCGACCACTATCGAGGCAAATCCGACGAAGAAATCGAAGCGTTGGCGAAAGTAGACGGGTACATGGGAATTGTTGGTCTGCCATGGTTCATCGCCCCGGCCGGCGAACGGCCAGATCTGGACGTCCTCGTCGACCACGTCGTGCACGCGGCATCGATTCTGGGCATCGAGAATGTGGGTCTCGGAACCGATTTCTTCCCGGCGGACAGCCTGTTCCCGGACGAGTTATTAGAGTACTACAAGCAGCACATAATCGAGCTCGGGTTCGACCGAGAAAAGGTTGAACAGCGAACGATCGCAGCCGGTATCGACGACTTCGAGACCTACGAAGACTGGCAAGCGGTCCGGGACGTCCTCGAAAAGCGGTTTTCGGCGTCTGAAGTCGAGGGAATCCTGGGCGAGAACTTTATCGACTTTTGGGAGCGCGTCACGGACCGCCGATAAATCGTCCCCATAGCGACCCGAACTCCTCCGAGTCGCAAAGAGCATCTGTTTGCTCCCATTCGTTATTCTGCAAATACCGAATCAGAACTCCAGAAACGAAGCTACATCGTTCGTCTGAAATATCCGGTGGCATAACGTCATCCCGAATAAAATTACAGACGTACTGGTGTAATACGCGCCGTGTCGTTCCACGACTATTGGTAACATGAGACGTCAAAGTATAATATGATTGGTTTGTATGCAAATACCGATCAGAAATACGTTGATATACTCCGTAAAGTGGCTGCAACCCAAGTGTTTTTACGATGATGGTCGTATGTACTCGACATGGGAATGCGCCCCGATCCGGAACGATCCGTGAAAACGGCTGACAATGTGTTTGAGCTGATCGCCGTCCTGCGGAGAATCGATGGGGGGACGGTGTCCGAAATAGTCGACGAGGTCGAGTTAGCTCGAAGCACCGTCCACGCGTACCTCTCGACGATGGCAAAACACGAGTACGTGGTGAAGAAAGGAGAGACCTACGAACCAAGCCTGAAATTCCTCGAAATCGGGGTAGAGGCACAGTCACGAAAGTCGCTGACGAAGGCATCGAAGCCAGTCGCCGAAGAGATCGCAACGGAGACGGGAGAGGTCGCATGGGTCGTCGTCGAGGAACACGGGCGAGCCGTCTACTTGCTGAAACGCGAGGGTGAAAATGCAGTCCAGAGTCGTGGAAGAGTGGGAAAACGCACGACAATGCACGACATCGCCGCCGGCCAAGCGATTCTCGCACACCTTCCGGAGGAGCGCATCGAGCGCATCATCGACAGTTTCGGATTGCCCGAGCGCACGGAGAACACGATCACCGACCGCGAGGAACTATACGAAGAACTCGCGCTCATCAGGGATCGGGGCTACGCCGTCAACATGGGCGAGACGATCGAGAACCTTCGAGCGATCGCCAGTCCAATCATGCACCAAGGGAACGTGTGCGGTGCCGTCGGGATCGCGGGCCCACGAAACAGGATAACCGACGACGATCTGTACGACGACTATCCGAGTATCCTCCTTGAGGCGTCGGACACGATCGGACTCGAGATGACGTATTCCTGACGCGCACCTGCCAGTCGCACTCGTCTCGGACTGTAACGGATCAACGTACGTCACTATTTGTGAACGCAAATGGCCAGATGGTTGTTTTCAAGCATGCTACCGATCGTTCTCGTCTGTCGGGACCAGTATGCCGTTGGACATCGATCGGCGGTTGAGTTCTTAGTATCGATACAACGCTGTTCCGGTCGAATCCCTTTCGAAGGTCGTGATCGGCTGAGACGTTTTGCTCGATCGAGCATAGACGTTTCGCTCATACTGATTAGTGTCCGTAGTTACCGCCGATCGCCAGTACCGGGTGGGCGATCGGCGGTAATTGATGACGCTAATCAGTATCAATCAATCATAAAACGACCGCTGGGAGCAGTTACGCGCTGACGTACTTCACAGGGGAAAATTATATAAACTTGGAGTGTAACGCTTGAACCATACTAACGTATGTCATTCGAAGGCAAGAGTGTAGTTAAAAGATTCGTCGAAGAGATAGATCCAATTCCGTTCGTTGTCGGGGCGGGAGTGACGCTGGTATTTATTGTAATGGCGGCACTCCGGACGGAGTGGATCCAAGAACAGATCAACACGGCTTACGTTGTTTTCGGTGAGGGGTTCGCCTGGCTGTACCTCTATTCGGTGTTCATTATCGTTCTCATCGGAATTTGGCTAATGTTTAGCAAGTACGGGAGCATCAAACTCGGCGATGGCGATCCCGAGTACAGCTACTTTTCGTACTTCGCGATGTTCTGGTCAGCTGGATTGTCAGCCGGAATCGTCTTTTTCGGCCCGGTCGAGGCGTTGCTCCATTACTCGAATCCGCCAACGCTCTTCGCCGGCATCGAAGGAGGAAGCGAGGAAGCCATCGTACCAGCGATCGCGTACGCGATCTTTCACTACGGGATTAGTGCGTGGGCGGGCTATCTCGCAATCGGGATCCCGATCGCGTACTACTGTTACAGAAAGGGCGCTCCCTTCCGAACGTCAACGGTACTGTATCCAATCCTTGGTCCAGACGGTCTCGACGGCGTCACGGGAAAAACTGTTGACACGCTCGCCGTGATCGCCACCCTCGGTGGTATCGCGACCGGCCTCGGGTTCATCGCGACGCAGTTGATAACGGGCATCGAGTTCCAGACGGGGATTTCATTCGGTGATGCTGAGACGCTGCTGGCAATCGTCGGAATTACGGTGGTCTTCGTCACGTCGCTTCTCCTCGGCGTCAATCGAGGAATTCGGCGACTGTCGGACTTCAACCTCGGCATGATGGGGCTGCTGCTCGGGGCCGCACTGGTTCTCGGTCCTACCCTCGCAGTATTGAATACTGGCGCGATGTCTGTCGGGACGTACGCGAACAATTTCTTCTCGATGAGCCTCTACTCCGGAGCCGGGACGGAGGGTGGTGCCGCCTGGACGTCGTTCTGGACGGTGTTTTACTGGTCGTGGTGGATTGCCTGGGCTCCGTTCGTCGGGCTGTTCCTGGCACGCATCTCCAAAGGACGAACGATTAGGGAGGTCGTGTTCACCGCCTTTGTCGCCATGACCACCGTCTCGATCGTTTGGTTCTCCGTGGTCGGTGGGGCGTCAGTCTGGCTCCAGCATCTCGGCGTCGTCGACATCCTGGGTCCGGTTGATCAATTTGGTGATGGCGTCTCGGGCTACGTGCTCTTCGGATCGTTACCGCTCGGCGAACTCTGGATGGCGGTCTTTTTCCTCCTCGTCGTGACGTTCTTTGCGACGTCGGCCGACTCGTCGACACTCGCAGTCGCGATGCTCACGACCGGCGGAAAGGCCAACCCGTCCCGGATCAACCGGCTGTTCTGGGGCGTGCTTCAGGGGATTATCGCGTCGATCCTCGTCGTCCTCGGCGGCGCCGAAGCGCTCCGATCGTCGGTCATTGTCACCGGCGCACCGTTCGCCGTGGTCTGTCTCGTTGCCATTCTCCTCTTCGCCTGGCAGCTCGGTCAGGAACACGGAAACCGGCTCTTCCAAGACGAGGGTACCTGGTTTCGCCATCCTGAAGAGCAAGAGACGGACGGTACCGCGACTACGGAAGTCTCCGTCGACGACGACTGACCCGTCAGCCGGTCCAGTTGAAACAGCACGTTTCCGGAAGGCGGCTACCGCTCGTACAGTCCGGAGATGGATTTCTCGAAAGCTATCGAGAGAGGAAGTCCGCAAAATAGACGAAAATTATTAATGAGAAAAGCGCCAACAAATCTCACAACAGGACCTATGCAAGAGAAACACACGTTTGCCCCGAACTCGTTGCGTGATCCGGCAGATTTGATGCATCCTGAGCGACTGGGTGCTCTGAAGCAGACACGGCTGAGTTTCACGCGGTTGTTGATTGATCGGATGGTTGAGGAGGGGTGGGACGTGTACCTAGAACGTATCGATGTCGATAACGAGGGCGTGGGTCGTCTGGTGTACGCGATCGAAACGCCGTCGCGGCGGTTCTCTTTCGGCGTCTTTTCGAGAACCTCAAGCGAAGACGAGGACACTGACCGAATCATCGCCCAGGAGTGGGACATGTGGGCGTTCCTTTGTGAGGGGACGGTGAGCCCAGAGTTCATGCAATCCCAATACGAGGAACTCCCAGAGGTAATCGAAGGACGTGCCGGTCCAGAGGTCCTGATCTGGGTTCGTGCGAACCGCAGTTCGCGCTTTTTTGACCACGTCGTCGATTCGCTCGCTGCGGGTCACCAGCCCGACATCGAATTCTTGTCCACGGGCGGATACCTGATGCGGTCTTCGGGCTACTACGGGAACGGACACAACGCCACGAAGATGTTTGCGGCGATGGACGACGACCACCCATTAAAACTACCGTATTTCCCCCAGATGCTGGCCGTCTACATGTTGCGAGTCTTCGGATACGATTTGGCAGAAGAGGTGGCCGCCGCCCGGAGCGCTGAGGCGGTTACGCTGGACGACGATATCAAACGTTATCTCGGGACGGGCAACTCGTCCGGCGTCGGCTGTATTATGTACGTCGTGAACCATCCCAGGCAGATTAACTCGTGGCTCAGAGCCAGAGAAACCGCCCTGGCCCGGGCGAAGGCGACCGATCCGACCGACGCCGACGTTGAGCGATTCGTCGAAATCCTCACGAGAGCAAAGCGCTGGTTCTCGGAGGACACCAGTACCACAAACGAGTACTTCCAATCGAAAAATCAGATCGCCGAAGGGCTTGCTCGGATCGATCGGAAAATCGAACAGTTCGACAACGAAGCCGGCGGGACGCCCTTATGGGACCGGTTATCTACGTGGGCTGAAGGCGAACTCGAAGTGGAAACGCAGGAAGTGCTCCACTCGCTGCTGCTCGACGTACACCCAGAGGCGTGTCGCGGCCTCGAATCGTCGTTGATCACCTCTGAAAAGAACGACCTCGTCCCGGAGATGCGGATCTGCACGCTTCGGTCGTACCTCGAATCGAGTTACCAGTGGGCACTCGATATCGACTTCACCAAGCCGGGTGCCCGTCAACGCTTCTGGTACCGATCGGTGGACAACGAGGAGCCACGGATCGGGATCCGGGGTGAGCACGATGCTGAGGAGTACGAACTCCCCGTCGACATCGCTCGGCAGGTCCAGCACCTCGAGTGTGACCTCGAGGAGTGGTCCCCGACGGACACCATCGCGGAGTTCCTATTTGCCCATCCTGAACACCGGTCGATTGTCGAGCGGGTACAGAGTTTACACGGGCTTCCCTACGCAGAGATTCAAGCGAATCCCCTAGACGAGGAGTTCGTGCCGTTGTATTTCATCTCCGTCCTCAAATCGTTCTGGGGCATCTCGAAGACCCACCCCAAATCAATGGGATGGGTGCGGGGCACGTTTTTCCAGGGTGCCCCCCTGGCCACGGAGTTGGACGGAGCTAACTCGCCGTACTGGGTATACCCGCCACAACCAGAACAGGCCGAACACTGGAGGGAAGAGCGATGATTCTGAGTGTCAGGGAAGTCCACCGGCTCTCACACCGATGTTTCTGGGCCGCGGGCTGTGACGTAGCGACTGCCGAGGCGAACGCAAGATCGATTTGGTGGGCCGAATCGTACAAGGGCTCGGGTTTCACGACACTCCATACGCTCCTTGACGAACTGGAGGAACTCGATCCACAGGCAATGAGCCTCCGGGATCGAGACTCCATGACGTCACTCATCGACAGCGAGAGCCAGCCCGCCGTAGTCTCGAGTACGCCGGCGTTGGATCTGAGCTGTGCACAAGCCAGCGAACACGGTATCGGACTCACGCACGCGACGACACAGGAAGACGATGATAGCCTTTCGACCCTCGGTCATGTCGCCTACAACGCAGCGGAACGCGGGTATGTCTCGGTAGTGCTGTATGCTGACGGCCGTGGGAACGCGCGGGCGGTATTGGGAACACCTATGCAGCCGCTCCCGTTGATTGCCGAAATGAAGCTAGAGTCCCCACCGGTGAGTTACAAACGAATACTGGATATAATCGATACCGGGCGTTACCGACGCCGACAGGCGCCACTCACGCAGGCATTGTACATGGATCCTGTCGAGGACGAACGACATTCTACCGCCGACGCGCGCTTGCTGGACCGCCTCGTCCAGCAGTCGATGGAGCCGGCAGACGACGTCCGAATCGACCAGCCCGGTCTCGCCGTGGTCTGTATCGATCCGTCGCACCCGGCTCAGTCAGATGAGGTCGGGAACGTCGTCGATGAGTTCGTCAGCGGACAGGAAGGAGCGCCTACAGAAGTGTTCGACCCGGAGACAGTCACTGACCGAACCAGTACGTTGCTCCAGGGCGGAGTCGAAGTTGAGCGGGGTATGTGGCGTGATATCTTCGAGTTTAGCAACGGCATCCTCGCGCCACCGTTCGAAGGATCAGAGGAGGGTGCGGGGTTCAGCTTAAACAAGATCGACAGATAGACCAACGAACAGTTCGATCCGACCGACGGTTTTAATATCTAATCGGTGTTAGTTCTTTCTGGTACCGGTACAGACCGTGAGTACGCTTCGGTAGAGGTTGAGCGCCTTCACTTCGGTAGAACCGTTGCCCGGTTCTTCCATATGCGGTCGAACCCGGTGACAACGCAAGCGACCATACCATGACCAACACTGCGTATCAGTACATCGACGGTGACTGGATCGAGGGAAAAAGCGGCGAAAAAATAGCGGTCCGAAATCCTGCAGCGCCGGACGAGCCGATTGTATCGCTGCCCGGTGCGGATCAAACTCAGGCAAAAGACGCGGTCGAAGCGGCTAAAGCAGCCAGTAGCCGATGGGAAGCTACAGCGCCCGCCGACCGTGAGGATATCCTGTACGCCGTCGCAGATCGGATCGAAGCGAATCAGGATTCGCTCGCCGAGACGCTCACCAAAGAGGAAGGGAAGCCGATCTCCTCAAGCCGCGGCGAAGTGTCACGAGCCGCGGAGATATTCCGGTTCTTTGCCAACTCCGCTCGCACCGCGACTGGCGATACTATTCCTTCTAACGATCCAGAGACGTTCACGTACACGATCAGGGAACCGCTGGGTGTTGTAACACTCATAACCCCGTGGAACTTCCCCATTGCGACGCCGAGTTGGAAGCTTGCGACGGCGCTTGCGACGGGGAACACCGTCGTCCTCAAACCCTCGTCGGAAACGCCAATGATCGCAAAGCGACTAGTCGAACTCCTCGAGGATGCCGGCATTCCGAATGGTGTCGTCAACCTCGTTGTCGGCTCTGGATCGACTGTCGGAGACCACCTCACGACTCATGAAGCCGTCGACGGAGTCTCCTTTACTGGTTCGACCGATACCGGACAGTACATCCACGAGACAGTAGCGAACCGTGGTATTCCGGTGCAAACCGAAATGGGCGGCAAAAACCCTCTTGTGGTGCTTCCGGACGCGGACCTCGAGGCGGCTGCCAACGCCGCTATCTCCGGTTCCTGTGGCGGAACCGGGCAAGCCTGTACTGGGACGAGTCGACTCATCGTCCACGAGGACATCGCTTCCGAAATGACCGATGCCGTCATCAAGCGCGCAAATGCGCTCTCGATCGGCCCAGGGATGAACGACCCAGACATGGGACCTGCTGTCTCGGAAGCAGAAAACGAGACTAACCTCGAATATATCCGCATCGCAAAAGAGGATGGGGCAACGTTGCTCGCTGGCGGCGGCCGACCCGAGGATTTGGAGTCGGGGTACTTCATCGAGCCAACCGTCTTTGGCGATGTCGAATCCGACATGCGAATCGCACAGGAGGAAGTCTTCGGCCCGGTGCTCGGAATCCTCAAGGTCGCTGATTTCGAGGAGGCCATCGAGGTCGCCAACGACGTCACGTACGGACTGTCCGCAAGTATCTTTACTAGCGACATGGCGTCGTCGCGTGAATTCACCCAACGGGTCGAAGCCGGCGCAATCAAAATAAACGGGACCACCACCGGATCGCAGATCCAGATGCCCTTCGGCGGAATGAAGGCATCGTCGTCGGAAACACACAAAGAGATGGGACAGCGGGCTCACGAGTTCTATACACACGAGAAAGCCGTCTACCGGTCTGATCCGTAGGCGGAACAGAGCGCGGCTTGAAAATGACGGTGGACGCGTGATCGAGACTCAGAGGAGATCCGTCGTCCGCTCGGGTTCCACTATCACTGCTACGAGAACCGTGTACACTGCGGTTCCTCGCTGTAATGTCCCAGAGCTACACTCAACTATCGCTACCAAACCCGGATAAGACGAAAAGAATATATAGTTATATTGTGTTAACTGAAACAATGCCTGAAAGACAGCCAGTAGAACTGCGTTTTCTTTCACAGGAGGACGCTATTGAAGCCGGTGTCGTCGATATGGAACAGTGCCTCGAGACGATGGAGTACGTATTCGAGTTGTTCAATCACGGTCGCGTTCTCATGGGTGATCAAGGACAGCACATGCACGGTCACGTCACGACGTTCCCCGGAGAACTAGAACAGTCCGACGGTCTTGAGGGAGGGCCCGACCGCCGGTTTAGTGCGATGCCGGCGTACGTCGGGGGCGATATTCATAAAATGGGTATCAAGTGGTACGGCTCGAACATCACGAACCCTGTCGAGCGAGGGATTCCCCGGTCACTACACACAATAACACTGAACGACCCCGAGAGCGGGAAACCGCTGTTGCTGATGGACGGTCAGGTTGCCAGTGCTATGCGCACCGGTGCTGTAGCCGGTGTTGGAGCCGCGGCAATTCAGGGAGACCGCGCCGAGACAGCGACAATCATCGGTCCGGGAGTAATCGGTCAGACGTCAGCCCTTGCACTTGACTCGAGCCTGGATGCCTTGGAGACAGTACGGATCTATCACCCTGAATCGCACAAAGCAGAGGCGTTCGAGGTCGAGATGCGCGATGACATCGATGCCGAAATCGTCCCGACAGATTCGATCGAAGCTGCCGTCGACGACACCGACGTCACTGTCGTCGCAGCCGCCGGGGATCCCCCGCCACGAATTGATGGCTCATGGCTGAAAGAAGACACCCTTGTAATCCCACTTGGCGATCTGCAAACCCCGCTCGAGGCATATGACACGGATCGAATCTTCTGTGACATTCGCCAGAACACGCTTGAGTTCGCAACACAGGTTGACTGGAATATCACAAACGCCATACTATCTGCCGTTGATTCCGACGAGGAAGAGAGCATCGAGCGATCCGACCTCCGAGCGCTTCACGAGGTGATCGGGGGAGAGGATACAGATCCGACGGAGGGAACCTCCATACTCTACTCACCGGGTCTCCCGATGGAAGACGTTGCCTGGACGAGTAGAGTGTACGAAAACGCAAAGGACGCGGATCTCGGACAAACGCTGACACTGTTTTCTGAGCCCTACTTCACCAAGCCGTACTGATTTTCCGAACCCTACTTCACCAAGCCGTACTGATTTTCCGAACCCTACTTCACCAAGCCGTACTGATTTTCCGAACCCTACTTCACCAAGCCGTATTGATCGCACATCGAGGGCCCCAGTCGCTTTGTCCCGCCACTCACGGTAGTCTCCCCATCGAAGGGAGCTATTAGATAGCCGAACTGGCAAGCCTCGCGACCAGTTCCGTGAGGACGGTAGTCGACGCCGCGCAGTCGTCCCAATCGGTCCACTCTTTTGGACTGTGAGAGAACCCGCTCTCAGACGGGGCAAACAGGAGTCCCGCGTCGGTGACCTCACTGACGTTCGCAGTATCATGCATCGCGGCTGAGTGGAGTCGTTCTGTTTCGAGGCCAGCCGAATCGGCAGCTTTAGCCGCGGCGTCGACACACCGCTTGCTCATTTTGCTGGGCGCGTCGTCGCGGAATCGGTCGATCGTCGTTTCCACAGAGTACGTTCGTGCGACCTCGTCGAGTGCCGCTCGTATTCGGTCGACGAGAGCAGTCATCGTCTCGTGTTCGACGTCTCGAATGTCCAGTTCCATTTCTACGTGTCCAGGAACGACGTTCCGAACGTTTGGCTCGACGGTATGCCTGCCCACCGTTGCAACCGCCGCAGGGTGTTCTGACGCGATCTCCGATGCAATTGACTCCACTCGGGAAACGAAATCCGCCGCTGCAACGAGCGCATCGGCCCGTTCGTCCATCAGGGTCGTACCAGCGTGATCTGCGTTCCCACTGACTGTAACTAAACAGTTAGTTATCCCGGTGATTGCGTCAACAATGCCTACACTGGCTCCGGACGACTCCAGGCGCGTTCCCTGTTCGATGTGGAGCTCCAGCCACGCGTCCCACTCCGCTGGGTCGATTTGCTCATCACCATTGAAGCCGATAGCCGAAAGTCGCTCTCTGAGCGTCCATCCCTCGTCGTCTTCGAGCTCAAGCGCATCTGCGACCGGCCGGAGGCCCGTCGCCACCGACGAGCCGAGGGTTCCGATACCGAACCGTCCGCCTTCCTCCTCGGTAAACGAAACGACTTCCAGCGGCCGGTCCAGTGAGACATCCGCCGTACGAATCGTCCGGACTGCCTCCAGTGCAGCATACACACCGAGAGGACCGTCGAAAATCCCGCCCCTGGGAACGGAGTCGAGATGACTCCCGACCGCAATGGGCGCGACGTCAGGGCCAACCCCATCTGGCGTCCACCGACCGGCGATGTTCCCTACTGGATCCACCCTGACGGTCAGACCTTCTGCTTCTAACCGGTCGATTAGATACTCCCGGGCAACCCGGTCTGCTTCACTACCAGTTAATACAGTTCGTCCATACCCGTCATCGACGTCAAGACTCCCGAATTCTGCGGTTTCTAGAATATCCTGGCGGAGCCGTTGCTGATCTACTTCCATACGCAGAATATCACGGCAACTGTAATAAGCGTCATCCTGGACCAGTTGTTTTCAACGAAGACAAATAATTCGCGAGACCGGTACCAATAGACCGTTCCTTCGGTTTGCCCCCATCTGTTTCGATCCTCAAAACCCAGCCTATGTAATGTGCACAAAGCACTATTATCAAATAATAAATAAAAATGTATAAGTATTACCGCGAAAATCGACAGATGAGACCAGTTATGAGCGAGCGTTACGACGCGATTGTTATCGGTGTGGGCGGGATGGGGAGTGCCACGGCATATCATCTCGCATCCAGGGGATACGAGACTCTCGGGTTAGAACGATTCGACATCCCACACGAACAGGGGTCATCTCACGGTGTTACGCGAATTATTCGCAGGGGCCAGTACGAAAATCCCGAATACGTTCCGCTCGTTGAGCGTTCCTACGAACTATGGCGGGAGTTAGAGGAGATTTCAGGGAGAGATCTGTTACACGTTACCGGAGGAATCGACGCCGGTCCTGTGGACGGAACCGTCTTCCCTGACTCACAAAAGGCTTGTGAGATGCACGACATTGATCACGAAATCCTGTCCGGGAACGAAGTGAACGATCGCTTTCCGGGATACAGTCTCTCTGAGAATCACCGCGCAGTGTACCAGCCCGATAGCGGGTTCCTTGTCCCCGAGCAGTGCATTATTGCCTACGTTCAAGCTGCTCAAGCCCTTGGCGCGGAAATTCGTGCTCGTGAACCCGTCACAGACATTGCGTCGGTCGCAGATGGGAGCGTACGGGTTACAACTGGACGAGACACCTACCGGGCAGACGAATTGATCATTACCGCTGGCGCCTGGACACGTGAATTCCTCCCTGAATTCGCCCAACAGCTAGTGCCTGTACGGCAAGTGCTTGCCTGGCTTCAGCCATCGGATACGGATCTATTCAGCCCATCGAATTTCCCGGTCTTCATCCACGAGACAGAGGAAGACCACTATTATGGATTCCCCGAATACGATGTGCCCGGATTCAAATTCGCGAAGTTCAACCATCTCAACGAGATCGTCGATCCGGACCAAATGGATCGAGAGCCCCGCGAAGAAGACGAGACGGTCCTTCGATCGTATGCACAGCAGTACTTCCCAGAGGGTGCAGGACCGACGATGCGTCTGTCCACCTGCATGTTTACGAACACCCCTGACAGAAAGTTCATTCTCGATACGCTTCCCGATCGCCCTCATATCACCGTTGGTGGCGGTTTCTCCGGCCATGGGTTCAAGTTCGCGAGCGCTATCGGTGAGGTACTTGCCGACCTAGCCATCGACGGACACACCGACCACGACATCGACCTGTTTAGTATCGATCGATTCGATTCCGAACTCCCGGAATAATCACATAAAGGTTATTTAATCACACTCGGAACCAGTTTGATGACGACAATGGCTACAAAATTGTTCTCTGAAGCAGATATCGAGGCCAGTATCGATATTGCTGACGCTCTGGACGTAGTAGAACGGACCTACGTAGAAACCGCCAAGAATCGCGTGTTGAATCCGGCAAAGCTTTCTATGCATTTGGGCGATGACGGTGAATGGCCGGATCTGAATGCGTTTGCCATTGATATGCCCGCATACGTGGACTGGCTCTCAGTCGCTGGAATGAAATGGGCTGTTGCAACGTGGGACGCTGATACAGAGATGCCGATTAGTTCGTTACTCTTACTATTCGATCTCGAATCTGGTCAATTTAAATCAGTTATGGAAGGAATGTACCTAACAGGGGTGCGAACAGCACTGCAGTCTGTGGTAGGATTAAACTCCCTATCACCTTCTCAACCTGATTCGATCGGCGTTTTTGGCGCGGGGTTTCAGGCCAGGTTTCAGTTGCTGGTTATCGATGAATTACTAGATATAGATGAGTTTAAAATTTATGATATAGAAACAGAGTCAGCGCACACGCTCAAACAGAATCTGTCCGATCACATTGACGCCAAGATACTGGTTAGTGAGACGCCACAAATGGTGACACAGAGCGACGCACTGATAACTGTTACCAACTCGAAAAAACCAGTACTAGATGATAGCTGGCTTGATGAAATAGAACTTGTTATTGCCCTTGGATCCTACCGTGAGCTGCCCGATGACACGATTTTGGGTGCAGATCATCTTATTATTGATCACGTAGAACAGTGTCTACAACGTGGAGTATTAGCTGATCTGGCTAGCCGAGGGGAAATTGCTGAAGCAGACTTGGACGCAACTATCGGTGAGGTTCTTAACACTGGTTATGAAAATCAAATTCAGAACGGCGATCAGACCGTGTTCGTCCCAATCGGACTCGGATCTCTCGATGTAGCAATTGCAGAACAAATATACGAAAATAATAAAACAAGCAGAAAAATCCAAGAGTTCGAATTTTCGTGATTGGGCTCATCGAGACGATCAGTACCGGGGTTTGAGCTCCGAGTAAGTAGTGTGGGGAAAATTACGTTAGTCGGGCAGTGTCTAGTTAGGCCAGTTTGAGAAACGAGCAGGTCGGAGAGTTGATTTGGCATGAAGCTCGCAGACCTGCTTAGCGGGTACTACGCGACGGAATTTAATGAATCTTGGGAGCGTGAGCGAACGGCGACACCCGTCAAGGTGTTCGCCGGCCGCCTCCACGCAACCGGTTTTCGCGAAGGACACAAGCAATTCTTCGCTTGATCGGCGTCGAACGCTCTGATCAAGCAATCTGGCAATGAATACGCCGTCTGGCTAACGGCATACCAGACCCGTCGACGGCTTCGCCGTCGCGGATCGCCATTAATCAGACTGCTGTTAAGATTAGCGGAGAATAGACTTGGGCATATATTACAATAATATACACTCACATCTCATTCTTGATGCCGCTGTCTTCGGACTATGAGGCACCGATCCAGCCGCTTCGTTCCTGTATTGATTGACCGAAAAACACGATTTCGTCGACACAGTGTTTCTCGTCGATGGCGATAGTATTTGACCGCCCTCTTTCGATTAGGATTGAGCGATCAGCTCGACTACATCGAGAGAAGCCTGATCCATAAATGGTTTGATGCCCTCAAAATGCGTATTGACCGCTGCTATAATCCGTGGGTGGGTGGTCGGGCGAGCATTAAAAAGTGTCTTGAGCAGTTTGTACATTACTATAACACATAACTATTATATTAGTCACTTATCTTATAGACACCAGCGGAGGTACTAAACGAGACAGTGAGTCTCGTTGTGAACGAGCATCGAGCACGGTTAGTCCCGGTTTTCCAACGTACGGCCAGTGTGGCCTAAGTCTGTTTGTCATCGGGTGTTGAGTCAATGATGGAGTATGTCTTGCATCGCCTGGTATCGGAAGACTCGTTCGTGCGGGAAAAGAGAACCGAGAAGAATCCGCGTCTGTCCATGCAGAACAGTTGGTGTCAAAGGATAGTAGTGTATTGCTGTCCGCGAATGCGCTTCGCGATCGGTTTCGAGAACCGATCGAGTTGGTTGGGTCAAGGAGCCGCCAGAGAACCGTCTGGACGACGTCCGGTCAAAAACGACCACGGTGAAGGACGTCAACGATAATCGCTACTACTGGGGATGATGCGAAGGCGACAAAATCGAAGTGCAAAAGGCTAGTCAACCAGATGAATAATATTCTCAACAGGTGAGATCAGAAAATGAACTCCCACACCACCATGTCCGGAGTAATTGCCACAAAGAGTCGTTAGCGCGTGGTATGAACGCCACATTGTCCGCTGTTATAGTCGTTACGTGAGTCGGTAAGACGTGGAGAATAGCCGGCTGAAAACGATCCCCACACCACCATGTCCGGAGTTGTGCTCAACGAGCATCCGACAACGAAGAACAGCGGACATGGTGGTGTGTGTCGGTAAGTTACTGTTAGCGTAGCTACGGAAACGGTGGTGTATTCGGGTGCCGTCACGTGGTTTTGTTCTGATTGCACACCCCACCATGTCCGGAGTTCTTGAGCAGTGATACTAAGGGACCAGCAGAACAGCGGACATGGTGGGGTGTTGAACCCGGTAGTTGGAAACACGCAACAAGTCCAGAACATCGCGGAAAAGCCCGGGAGGACCTGATACAGCGGACATTACCAAACTCAGGCGGTTGCCACGAGGGTGTGAACACCCTCCCCCCACTTTGTCCGCTGTTCTGGCGAAAAAGCGTGACTCGCGCTGAGACGGGAAGTCATGACGAACTGAGAATAGACTCAAATTCCGTGATATGGGCCGTGAATAACGGGATTTCTCGTGAATGATGTGCACATCACACTCATTCACACTTATTCGACTTACTGCGAACTAGTATAGACCCAGGTTATATAAAATTTTCCCTCAAAAATGTCTATTTGACATATTGAGAATCTCCCCCTCTATCCAATGGGAAGAACAGCGGACATAGTGGGGTGGGTGTGGACGGTCATTTCTTTATAAGCGGAAGAACAGCGGACACTCCGGACACGGTGGTTTTATAATACCTGACTTCACTAGATCAGGTAATCGGAACTGGTTTATGAGAATGTTTGAACGGGATACTGACATCTACAAGGATCGCGATGCGCTTCGTGAGGATTACCAACCGAAAGAACTCGTTGGTCGCGACGATGAGCTCCGTGCGTACCAAACGGCGTTGCAACCAGTGGTCAACGGTGAGCAACCGAACAACATCTTTCTCTACGGAAAGACGGGTGTCGGGAAAACGGCAGCAACAAAATACCTTCTCTCCCATCTCGAGGCCGACGTCAAACAGTACGAGGATATCGATTTCGATCTCGTCTTTTTCAACTGTGATGGGCTTACGTCTTCGTATCAGATCGCTACACGACTCGTGAACGAACTTCGCGATGATGCAGATCAGATCAGTACGACGGGATATCCCCGGTCAAGCGTCTACGAGATGCTGTGGGAGGAACTCGACGATGTCGGCGGAACGATCCTCATCGTCCTCGACGAGATCGACCACGTCAAAGACGATTCCATTCTCTATCAACTCCCACGTGCCCGAGCAAACGAAAATCTCACGAAGGCAAAAACCGGAATCATCGGTATCTCTAACGACTTCTCTTTCCGTGACGATCTCTCACCCAAGGTCAAGAGCTCGCTCTGTGAACAGGAAATCCATTTCCCCGCATACGATGCGAGTGATCTCCAGCAAATTCTCACCGAGCGAGCAGCTGTCGCGTTTTACGATGGCGTTCTCGACGACGCTGTTATTCCTCTCTGTGCAGCATACGGCGCCAAGGATGCAGGAGATGCTCGTCAGTCGATCGATTTGTTGATGAAAGCCGGTGATCTCGCTCGCGACGGCGATACCGAAATCGTGACCGAGAAGCACGTCGAACGTGGTCGTCGGGATCTCGAGCGCGGACGGATCGAAGAAGGCATCAATGGGCTCACTCAGCACGGCCATCTCGTGTTGTACGCCCTGTTGACCCTTCACCTGGAGAATGAAACGCCGGTTAGATCTCGAGATGTTCGCCCACGGTACACCCGATTTGCGGAACGAGCCGGTCGGGATCCACTCGTTCCGCGTCGGATGCGCGATCATCTCTCCGAGCTCGCGATGCTCGGCTTGATCTCTGTGACCGAGCGAAATGAAGGTCGGCGAGGGGGAACCTACCGAGAATACAATCTCGATATGAACGCTAATCTCATCCTCAACGCTCTTGATGATGTTCTGGAGGATGTTGGCATCCACGAGTCTGTCAATCAATATCTCAACGCTGCTGATGAGTTCGAAGAGGAGGCTAAATTATCAGACTTTTCGTAAGTCAGTATCTCTATAACTCACACCACTGTGTCCGGAGTAATCTGTTGTGTGGATTCGGGGTGCCAGCCCGCGGACCTACACCACCGTGTCCGCTGTTTTTCCTTTTCATACTCTGGACGCATCCGATTTGGGTATACTGAACACCGCCATGTCCGGAGTAATATCGCAATAGAAAGCCTCTACGTTCGTCTCCTCAGATTCTCCGGCGAAATCATCTCTCTCAACTATTTTCGGTCTAACTATTTTCGGTCTCTCCTCTACTGCACTCACCCACCCTCTTTCTCTCGATCGCCGACTGTGATGGATAGTATTGTCAGTGGTCGAATGACTCGAGTTTCCGAACGAGCTTTGTGTACAAATTCGGTGTACAGTACCAGCCTTCTTCGATCATTGAATCAATGATCTCACGCGCCTTGGAGACGCTGATATCCTCGTGCTTAGCACACAAGAGAACGATGTAGGCTGTCCCTCGAGTCTCGATCCCCTCAATTCCTGCAGCCGTCCTCCCATAGGCTTCGTCCATGACCGCAATCCCATCACAAGATGCAGCACATCCAAGGACTGCCACATCAGCGTCGCTCACGTTCGGATTCTGCTGTAGCCGACTCACAAGCTGAGAGTCATCGACTGAGACGACCTCGAAAAGCCCGGTATCGATGTATTGTTCGATACGGCGGGCATCAGTATACCCCTTTTCAAGACCGGTAGTAACGACTTCAGAATGGACTTGTTGAGGGAGATAACACTGCCCCTCGAGAGTAGAGACAAGTTGGAGTTGATTGACTTTCGCGAAGTAAATGAGCGGCGTCGCGTCGAAAACCCACATTCACAGGTCCTCGAGATCGGCTTCGAGATGATCGCCAGAGACCCACGTGATGTCATGCTTTTTTGTGAGTTGGGCAAACTCCCAGACGGACATCTCTGCGAGTTGGGCGGCCTTCGTGAACGATATCTCATCAGCAGCGAGCCGTTTGAGCGCTTGCTCACGGCGCCACTCCTCGAGTCCTTCTGAGAGAAGTTTTCGTACTGCTGTGCTCCGATCCAGACGTTCTTTCTCGAGGTATTCCTCAAGTTCCGCTTCAAGATCGTCCGGAACCCGTGTCGATATTGTTCCCATGGCGTATGCTATGTTTGCAATGTATACAAGCGTTTCGCTCATTCTAGTTGTCAGCGATTCGATCGCTCCAGCGGGTTTGTGGCCCTTATAAGGGGTGACGGGGAGATCAATCAATTGTCCCGTCGGAGCAGTTCATGGATACAACAGATGCGGACAGCGGGAGCTTCGATCGAGAAACAAACCCAAATTAGAGGCACGGTCTAGCACTACTTCTGGGGTTTAGACTGGAGT
>LKMJ01000712.1_pt1 | contig 26942 bp, 29 predicted proteins | sample 643391 | NCBI WGS metagenome assembly LKMJ01 (sample SAMN04112250, study PRJNA286221) | soda lake metagenome | biome: soda lake; feature: Kulunda Steppe; material: water; isolation source: sample PL-Br10 brine of Picturesque Lake | place: Russia: Kulunda steppe | collected 2010-07 | reverse complement strand
TTTCAGTCCAGCGCGGAACAGGCGAAGGTCCTGCAGGATGCCGAGAACGGACGGGTCGACATTGTCATCGGCACCCACAAGCTGCTGCAGAAGTCCGTGCAATTCCGCAATCTCGGTCTCCTCATCATCGACGAAGAGCACCGGTTCGGGGTCCGGCAGAAGGAGGCACTGAAGCGGCTGCGGGCCAACGTCGATGTCCTCACTCTAACGGCGACTCCCATTCCGCGGACGTTGAACATGTCGCTCGCCGGCCTGCGGGATCTGTCCATTATCGCCACGCCGCCAGCACGACGCCTGGCGGTCAAGACCTTCGTGAGTGAGTGGAACGAGGGTATGGTTCGGGAGGCCTGTCTGCGCGAGCTCCACCGCGGCGGGCAAGTGTACTTTCTGCATAACGATGTCGACAGCATCCAGCGGGTTGCCGAGGAGTTGGCGGATCTGATTCCGGAGGCCCGCATTCGCACCGCCCATGGCCAGATGCCCGAGCGGGAACTGGAGCGGGTGATGCTGGATTTCTATCACCAGCGGGACAATATCCTCGTCTGCACCACGATCATCGAGAGCGGGATCGATGTGCCCACCGCCAATACCATCGTCATCAACCGAGCTGACCGACTGGGTCTGGCCCAGCTCCACCAGCTGCGCGGTCGGGTAGGACGCTCCCACCATCGAGCCTATGCGTATTTGCTTGCCCCACCGCGGCGCAGTCAGACGGCGGATGCGGCCAAGCGACTGGAGGCCATTGCCTCCCTGGAGGACCTGGGCATCGGGTTTGCGCTCGCCAGCCATGACTTGGAGATTCGGGGGGCCGGTGAGCTGTTGGGTGAAGGCCAGAGCGGCCAGATTCACGAGGTGGGATTCAGCCTGTACAACGATCTGCTGGACCGGGCCGTCAAAGCGCTCAAATCCGGCAAGGAGCCAGCGCTGGACCAGCCGCTGGCGGACATGACGGAGGTGGACCTGCACGTCTCGGCCCTGCTGCCGGAGGACTACCTGCCGGATGTGCACACCCGGCTGGTCATGTACAAGCGGATCGCCAATGCACCGGATGAAGGGGCGTTGCGGGATCTGCAGGTGGAAATGATCGACCGGTTCGGGCTCCTTCCGGAATCGGCTCAAAACCTCATGGCGGTCTCCCGCCTGCGGCAACGCGCGCAGGCACTCGGCATCGATCGGGTGGAGGTGGGACCGGGTGGCGGTATCCTGCAGTTCTCCCCTCAGGCCCAGGTGGATCCCGCCGCTCTGGTGAGAATGGTCCAGGAGGAATCCTCGGTGTATCGTCTGGAAGGGCAGGAGCGGCTTCGATTCAGTCGGGAGACCGAGACGGCCGAACAACGGGTGGCTGCGGTTGAGCACATTCTGGATCGAATCACTCTCAAAGAGGCTGCGTGATGAACGGAACCGGGGAGCATTGCCCGTGAACAAGTGGTTGTTGGTGCTGGGCCTGGCCTGGCTGCTCGCCTCAGCGACGGGAACGGCCGGCGCCGAAGAGGCGCTGACGGCGGATGATCCGCCACCGAGATATCGCGTTGAAGTCATTGTTTTTAAACAACCGCCGGTTCAGGGTGAGCACCAGGAAGCCCCCCGGATTTCCCCGGCAGATCGTCTGGCCCGATTCGCCTGGCCGTTGAGGGATCCCGGCGATGAAGGACTGGGTTATCAGCGTCTCCCGAGTAGCGAGCTGCAGTTGGCCTCGGCCGCGCAGCGACTCGAGATGCGGGAGGGCTTTCAGGTGCATTGGCATGCCGCTTGGGAACAGCCGGGCCGGGAGCGGGAATTGAGCCAGGCGGTGGCTATGCCCGCCAACCCCGATGAGGTTTCCCCAAGGGGTATGATCCGGGTCTATCTGGGCCGTTTTCTGCACGCGGAAATCGATCTGCAGATGGCCCCGGATGATGACACCCTGGCGCGCTTTGATCTGGCGGATGACGATGAGAACTCAGCGCGATGGATTCTTCGGGATACCCGTCGGATGCAAAGTGCGGAGACCCATTACATCGACCACCCGGCACTGGGCGTGATTATTCGAGTGGACCCGGTGACGCCGGCGCCGTGATGGCCTGCAGGAGTTTGCCGACCTGGTGCATGCCGGTTTCCAGATTGCGGCGTATCGGCTCCATGGACAGCGCCCCCCCGCCGCCCAGACCGGCAGCTTGATTGGCCACCACCGCACAGGTGGCATAAGGCACTTCTAGCTCGCGAGCCAGGGCCGCTTCGGGCATACCTGTCATGCCAACCATGTGGCAACCATCCCGAGCCAGGCGCTGGATCTCTGCCGCGGTTTCAAGTCGAGGCCCCTGGGTGGCCGCGTAGCAGCCACTAACGCGGGCATCCACCCGGGCCCGTTCGGCGGCCTGACAGAGCTGTTCGCGCACCTCGGCGCTATAGGGCTCGGTAAAGTCGATGTGGGTCAGGGGTTGCCCGGCATCGTCGCAGAAGCTGCTGGCCCGCCCCCAGGTGTAATCAATCAGCTGATCGGGAAAGGCGAGCCGGCCCGGAGCCAGGTCCTCGGCGATGCCGCCCACGGCGGCAACGGCAATAATTCGGTCGGCGCCGGCTTTCCGCAGGGCCCACAGGTTGGCCCGGTAGTTAATTCGATGGGGCGGCACGCTGTGATCGGTGCCATGGCGGGCGAGAAACAGCGTCGGGTGGCCGTTCAGCAGGCCCCGGCTGAGGGTGACCGGTTGATCGCTGTAGGGGGTCGGGATCCGTTGTTCGGCAACGTCCTTCAGGCGATCCAGCCCGTACAACCCGGTTCCGCCAATCACCGCCAGGGTCATGTCAGTCCTCGTCGTCGGGATGCGCGGCGTAAATCTCGTTTAGGTTGCGCAGGTAGCCCTTGTAGTCCATGCCTACGCCAAACACGTAACGTTCCGGGACCTGAAGGCCGGCGAAATTGGCCTCCAGGCCTGGCACCCGTCCGGGGTTGGGTTTGTCCGCCAGCACGGCGGTATGCACTGAGGCTGCGCCCTCTTCTTCGCAGGCGGCCAGCAGACCCCGGAACGTATGACCCTCGTCCAGAATGTCATCCACCAGCACCACATGACGATTCCGCAGTGGCGTCTGTGGGCGGGCCAGCCAGATGAGTTCACGGCCCGTGGTGGTTTTGTGATAGCGGGTTGCGTGGATGTAATCCACTTCCAGCGGGAAATCCAGGCGCCCCAGCAGCCGCCCCAAAGGCACAATCCCGCCGGTCATCACCCCCAGCAGCAACGGCCGAGTGCCGGCGAGCGCCTCGGTGAGACCCAGGGCCAGGCGATCCAGTGCCTGCTCAACCGCGGTGGCATCATGGAGGCATTCGGCCCGCGCCATTATCCCGGCCAGTTCTTCTGCGGTGAGCTCCACGCCCTGCGTCATCGCCGTCTCCTGATACAAGCTGACCGCGCAGTATAGCGGCGGCTTTAGAGTCCAGCCAGAAGGGCTTGCGCGGCTTTATAAGCCGGTTGGTCCTGAAGTTCCCTGATGTCGCGCGCCTGCCCGCGAGCGTGCAACCTGGCCCGTCGCAGGGCGCCCTCGGCGGGGGTCGAGGGGTGGCGATCCAGCACGACGTCGGCGCCGCGTCCCGCGTTGCCCAACACCGCCATGTCGCATCCAGCCCGTAGCGCGGCTTCAACACGCTGCGGCAGCCCTCCGGCTGCCTCCGCCGCGGCCATTCCTAAATCATCACTGAAGACTGCGCCCTGAAAGCCGAGCTCGCGGCGCAGATAATGAATCCAGTGCGCCGAAAATCCCGCCGGTTGGGAATCCAGCGAGGGATAGATCACGTGAGACATCATGATCGCAGCCAGCCCGTTATCCATAAGGCGGCGAAAAGGCAGCAGATCAGCATGAATCAGGTCGGCGACGGCCCGTCCGTCAATGGCCGTCTCGTGATGGGAGTCCGGCGCCGTGCCGCCATGTCCGGGAAAATGCTTTGCGACGCAAACCATACCGGCCTGCCTTGCCCCCCGTTGCCAGGCCAGGGCCATTTCAGCGATGACCTGGGGGTCCTTGCCGAAGGCCCGCTCCCCGATGACACGGCTGAGGCCTCGATCCATGTCCAAAACTGGTGCAAAGCTGAAATCGATGCCGTGGGCCCGCAGCTCGGCGGCCATTATCCAGCCGGCCGATTCCGCGGCTTTGACGGCCAAAGCCGGGGCCTCCCGGTGGGCGCTGGCCAGCTGGCGGGCGGACGGTAATGGAGTGAACCCCTCCCGAAAGCGCTGCACCGGGCCACCCTCCTGATCCACGGCAATCAGCAGCGGTGGCCACCGCAGCCCCTTGATTTCCGCGGTCAGCGCCTTCAACTGCCGGGGGGTTTGATAATTTCTCGAAAACAGCAGGACGCCTCCGACTTCCGGGCGTTGAAGCCGTTCCTGCTCCTCCCCGAGGAGGGTGAGTCCCTCGATCCCCAGCATCAGGGGCCCCAGCGTCATGCTCCAGCCTCGATCAGAACAGGCATGCCGGCAAAACAATGGCCGAACAGCGTGATCACATCTGAATTGCGCATTCGAATGCACCCTGCGGAGACCGGGCGGCCGATGCTTCTCTCATCCGCGGTACCGTGGATGTAGATAAACCGGCGCAGCGTGTCCACCGACCCTCCCCGGTTAAGGCCAGACTCGGTGCCGGTGAGCCAGAGAATCCGGCTGAGGATCCAGTCCCGGCCTGGCCAGGCCGCCGCCAGCGAGGCATGGTAAATCTCGCCGGTGGGCCGACGGCCACGGAAAACGCTGCCCGCCGGAAGTCCCTCGCCAATCCCCAGGCGAATACGGTGCCAGCCCCGGGGTGTCTGACCTGTACCGATCTGCTCTCCAGCGCCTGCCAGACCGGTGGACACCGGCCAGGACGCGCTTGCCCGGTTCGCATGGTGCAGCGTCAGGGTCTGGTGAGGGATGGAAATATGCAGCCAGTCCATGGTGGGCGGTCGGTCTTCGCTGATGGGCTAATGGCGCAATGGTACCCTACGTAATCCGTATCAACTGCCAATAAGAGGACGATCCAACCCATGATACGTCTCATTCTGCTGCGCCATGGCCAGAGCACCTGGAACCTTGAGAACCGCTTTACCGGCTGGCACGACGTTGATCTGAGCGACGAGGGCCGCGCCGAGGCCACCCAGGCCGGCGAGTTGATGCAGTCGGCGGGACTGACCCCCGAAGTGGTTTACACCTCGGTGCTGACCCGAGCCATTCGCACGGCGTTCATGAGCCTGGACGTCCTGGGTCGGATCTGGATCCCCATGTTCAAGGACTGGCGTCTGAACGAGCGCCACTACGGCGGATTGACCGGTTTGAACAAATCGGAAACGGCGGATGAGTACGGCGAGGATCAGGTACACGTCTGGCGACGCAGCTTCGCCACTCCCCCGCCGGCGCTCACCGATGATGATCCCCGTCATCCACGACATGATGCCCGTTACGCCAATCTCGACCCGGCCGTGCTGCCGGCAACGGAATCCCTGAAAGACACCCTGACCCGCGTCATGCCCTTCTATCAGTCCGATATCGTCCCGGCGCTACAGCGACATGACTGTGTGCTCATCGCGGCCCACGGCAACAGCCTTCGCGCCCTGGTCAAGCACCTGGAGGGGCTCTCCGATGACGCCATCACCGGGGTGGAAATTGCCACTGGTGACCCGCTGGTCTATGAACTGGACGATCAGCTGGCGGTGCAGGACAAACGCTCACTTCGGGATACCGCATGAGCCGCCTGACTCACCTCAATGCCCAGGGTGAAGCGCACATGATCGACGTGGGGGACAAGCCGGACACCCACCGGGTGGCGATCGCTGAGGGGCGCCTTTCCATGGATTCGGCCACCCTCGACGCGCTCCGCGCCGGCAATGTAGGCAAAGGCGATGCGCTGGGCGTGGCACGGGTTGCCGGCATCATGGGAGCGAAGCGTACGGCCGATCTGGTGCCGCTCTGCCATCCATTGCCGCTCACCCGGGTGGAAGTTTCGCTGACCCCAACGGAAGAGCCGGCGGGCGTTCACTGCGAAGTCACGGCGGAAACGCGGGGCCCGACGGGCGTGGAAATGGAAGCGCTGACCGCCGTGCAGATTGCCCTGCTGACCCTTTATGACATGTGCAAGGCGCTGGACCGGGGTATGGAAATTGAAGCGGTGCGGCTCATCCACAAGCGTGGTGGCCGCACCGGCGCGTGGAACCGTTAGCTGCCCACCGCCTCGTTAACCTTGGCGGCGTAGATGAAGTCGTTCTCGTGGAGTCCGCCGATGGCGTGGGTGTAGATCTCCACTTCGCAGAAACCATAGCCAAAGCGGATCTGCGGGTGATGATCTTCCTGCTCCGCGACATCCCCCGCCTTGTTGGCGATGGACTGGGCTTCGGCGAAGTCGCTGGTGTCAAATCGACGGGTGAGACGGGTTGAGTCATCGCTCAGCACCCAGCCGGGGACGTCGAGCTGGTAGCGCTCGGCCTCTTCCCGGGTCATGGGATCAATGCCGCCCTGGCATGGAGTGCATTTCTTTTCGGTCAACTTCATGTGACCTCCTTCTAATGTGGACTGGTTCAGTACGCTTTAGACAGCACAACATTTTGCGCCGCCTCTGGCAATGCCCGGTATCCCCCGTCAGTCTTTGGTATCCCGGGCTTTCGCTGACTGATAGGCCGCTTCGAGGCGGTCAAAGTTCACCGACTCGGGCGTCTCATCCCTCTCCTTTAAAACCGCCTCCAGACCGCGGAAGCGGCGCTCGAACTTGGCGTTGCCGGCACGGAGCGCCTGTTCCGGGTCCACGTCGAGCTTGCGAGCCAGGTTGACGCAGGCCAGCAACAGATCGCCCACTTCTTCGGCAACATGGGCCTGATCCCTGGGCTGGTGATCCATGGCTTCTTCCAGTTCGGCCAGTTCTTCACGGATTTTTCCCACCACCTGACTGGACTCCGGCCAGTCGAACCCCACCCGAGCGGCTTTCGACTGGAGCTTTCGACTTCGGGTTAGCGCCGGCAGGTTAAGGGGGACGTTATCCAGTGCGCTGGGCGGCCGATCGGCGGGGGCTGCCGGTTCACGGGCGGCCCGCTCCTCGGCCTTGATGGCCTCCCAGCGATGTCGCTGTTCCGCCTCGGTGCGGGGGGCTTCATCGGCAAAAACGTGGGGATGGCGACGAATCAGCTTATCCCGAATGCCCGCGGCCACCCCGTCAAAGTCAAAGCGCCCGTCTTCCTCGGCGATCCGTGCCAAAAAGACCACCTGCAGCAGCAGATCGCCCAACTCGTCCTGGATATCAGCACTCTGACCCCGCTCGATGGCATCGGCCAGTTCATAGGCTTCTTCCAGGGTGTGCGGGATGATGGTGGCGTAGGTCTGCCGGACATCCCAGGGGCAACCCGTCTCCGGATCTCTCAGCCGCGCCATCACCGTCAGAAGCTCGTGAATGGCACTCATCGTTTCTGATACTGGGTGCTGCCGAAAAGCTGCTCACGAGCTTCATCATCCAGCGCCGCTGGACGCGCATCGGCCAGGACTTCCAGGCCACGGGCCACGGCGGGTCGCGCAGAAATCGTTTCATACCAGCGCTTTAGGTTAGGATATTCATTCAGATCCTGCCCTTGATTTTCATGAGGCCGAATCCATGGATAAGCGGCAATGTCGGCAATGGTGTAGGCATCGGCGGCGAGCCACTCACGATTGGCCAGTCGACGGTCCATCACCCCATAGAGCCTTGCCGCCTCATTGGTGTATCGCTCCACGGCGTAATCAATCTGCTTCGGGGCGTACTGCCGGAAGTGATGGGCCTGACCCAGCATGGGTCCCAGCCCACCCATCTGAAACATGAGCCACTCCAGGGTCTCGAAGCGGCCGCGAATGTCCCGCGGCATCAGCTCCCCAGCCTTTTCGGTCAAGTAGAGCAGGATCGCCCCGGATTCAAACACCGAAATGGGCTGGTGACCCGGTCCCTCGCTGTCGATGATGGCCGGAATCTTGTTGTTGGGGCTGATGGTGAGGAATGCCTCGCTGAACTGATCACCCTGACCGATGTTGATTGGGTGAGCCGTGTAAGGCAGACCCAGTTCTTCGAGGGCGATGTGGACCTTGTGTCCGTTGGGGGTGGGCCAGCTGTAGACGTCGATCATGGCGTCGTCATCCTTTATCATCGGTGTGATGGAACAGATTCCCGGGTATCAGAGACGCGTTAGTGTGCCGGTGAAAGTCGGTCACGTCACGGTGGGCGGCGACGCCCCCATCGTGGTTCAGTCCATGACCAACACCGACACCGTGGATGAAATACGAACCGCCATTCAGGTGGCGGACCTGGCCCGAGCCGGGTCCGAGCTGGTGCGGATCACGGTCAATAACGAAGAAGCCGCGCGTGCCGTGCCGGGCATCCGTCAACGCCTGGATGACATGGGGGTTGATGTACCGCTGGTGGGGGATTTCCACTTCAACGGCCACAAGCTCCTGCGCGCCGTGCCCGAATGCGGGCGAGCGCTCGGCAAACTGCGGATCAATCCCGGCAATGTTGGCAAGGGCAGTCGCCGCGACCCGCAGTTCGCGGAGGTCGTGGAAATCGCCCGGGATCTCGATCGACCTATCCGTATCGGTGTTAATTGGGGCAGCCTCGATCAGGACCTGCTGTCTCGGCTGATGGATGAAAACGCCCGCCGCGCCCATCCCTCACCGCCGGAGACGGTCATGCAGGACGCGGTCATCACCTCCTCCCTGCAAAGCGCCGAGCGCGCTGAGGCGCTGGGTCTGCGACATGACCAGATCATCATCTCCTGCAAAATGAGTCGGGTTCAGGATCTGATCAGCGTCTACAGTGATCTGGCACAGCGGTGCGATTTCCCGCTTCATCTCGGGCTCACCGAGGCCGGCATGGGCTCCAAGGGAATTGTTGCCTCAACAGCGGCCCTGGCCGTGCTGTTGCAGCAGGGGATCGGCGATACCATCCGCATTTCTCTGACGCCGGAGCCCGGGGGTGACCGAACCCAGGAAGTCATTGTCGCCCAGGAGATCCTGCAGACCATGGGCATCCGCTCGTTCACGCCGCTGGTGGCGGCTTGCCCGGGATGCGGTCGAACCACCAGCACGTTCTTCCAGGAGCTGGCGGACGAAATCCAGTCGCACGTGCGTGAGCGCATGCCCGAATGGAGTCGCCAGTATCCCGGGGTGGAATCCATGAGTCTGGCGGTCATGGGCTGTGTAGTGAATGGTCCGGGCGAGAGCCGCCAGGCCGACATCGGCATCAGCCTGCCGGGCACCGGTGAAAAGCCCGTGGCTCCGGTCTATGTCGACGGAGAGAAGACGGTAACGCTCAAGGGAGAGCGAATTGCTGAGGAGTTCAAGGAAATCGTCGAGCAGTACGTGGAGCAGCGCTACGGCGGCGTCTCCGCCGGTTAGACCGAGCCAACCCAGACGACCGGACTACTCCCGGAGTTCGGCTTCCTTGTCCTGAATTTCTGCCCAGCGGTCGGCATCCGCCGGCGGTGCTTCCTGCTGGTTGATGACGGGCCATTGCTGTGCCAGCCGGGCATTGATGTCCAGATAGTGTTCCTGTCCCGACGGGACCTCGTCATCCGGATAGATGGCATCCACCGGGCATTCCGGGACACAAACGGCGCAATCGATACACTCCACTGGGTCGATCACCAGAAAGTTGGGGCCGCCGTGGAAACAATCCACCGGGCACACTTCGACGCAATCGGTATAGCGGCAACGGATGCAGGGCTCGGTGACCACGTAGGTCATGAGCGAGGCCGCTCCGCGGGGGAATGGCGGCGGGTGGCCAGTGTGCCGCAGACGTCACAGCGCCACTGACGCCCCGAGTACTGACGCAGAATGGCGTCCCGGATCTGGGGGCGGCTGACGAAGTCAGCAAGAGTGATCTGGCTGAGAAAACCATCAATACGCCGCCGGAGCTCGGCCCAGAGGGCGGCATCCAGCGCCGAGGCCGGGGCATTACGACGCCCCTCCCCGTCCAGCAACAGAATCACTTCACCAATAGCGATGGCGTCAGGCTCCCGCCCGAGTCGGTAACCGCCGCCCGGGCCGGGTGTTCCCACCACCAGACCTTCACGCCGCAGTCGCCAGAAGATCTGATCGATGTAGGACATGGAAATACCCTGGCACACCGACACTTCTGACAGCGGCACCGCGCCGGCATCCCGATGCATCGCCAGATGCATGAGGGCGCTCACTGCGTAACGGCTTTTGGCAGATAACCGGATCATGCGAGCATTATGCCTATCCCGACTCGGATTCGGATAGATCGAAGGCCATGACCGTGTGGTCATGCCGAACGGGCCCATGGCCGTTGCCCAAGGGGCTCGCCTGTTGCAGGGCGATCTGAAGATAATGCCGACCCCGCGCAACCGCCTCATCCAATGGCAGGCCGCGGGCAACTCCTTCGGCAATGGCCGAAGCGAGGGTGCAGCCGGTGCCATGGTCACACTGTGTCGGTATCCGGGGATGCCGAAACGTGGTGCAGCCACGGTCGGTGGCGAGCACGTCGATCAGCTCGTCTCCAGCAAGATGGCCGCCTTTCAGCAGAACCGCCTCGCAACCCAGCTCTCTGAGTGCCTGGGCTGCGGGCTCCATCGCCTTCTGGGCCGTGAGCCGAGTGCTCAGCAATGCTTCGGCCTCCGGAACATTCGGGGTAATCAGGGCCGCACCAGGGATGAGGCGGCTGCGCAAACGCTCCACGGCTTCCTCGCTGACCAGACGATCGCCACTCTGGGCCACCATGACTGGATCCACCACGCGGGGCACCGTCGGCGCCATCTCCTCGAGACAGGTGGCCACGACATCGATCACAGCCGGTGAGTGGAGCATGCCGGTTTTGATGCAGTCGGCACCCAGGTCCGCCAGAACCGAAGTGATCTGTGCCCGAATGAAGGCCTCAGGGACCCCCATGACCTCCTGAACGCCTAGCGTGTTCTGAGCCGTGAGGGCCGTGATGGCCGTCATGCCATATCCTCCCAGCGCCATGGTGGTCTTCAGGTCGGCCTGAATGCCAGCACCGCCGCCCGAGTCGGAACCGGCGATAATCAGTGTCCGGGATGGTGTCACTGGTGTGTCTCCTGCGGAATTTCAAGATGGGCCTGTTGCGCGGCGCGGCGATCCAGCTTGCCGGCGCCGGTAAGTGGCAGCGCATTCACCAGACGGATGGCAGCCGGGCATTTGTAGTGGGCCAGCCGCACCCGCAGCCAGGCGGAAAGCTCCGCCGCGGATAATTCACTGTCGTCGGCAATGGTCACCCAGGCCACCGGGCGCTGTCCCCAATGGGGGTCCGGGACGCCGAAGACCAAGGCGCCGGTCACCCTGGGATGGCCCTGCAGCGCGGCCTCCACCTCCTCGGCCGCGATGTTTTCGCCACCGCTCAGGATCACGTTGTCCAGCCGGCCCAGGATTTCCACCTGATCCGTGCCCACTGTCCGGGCCATGTCGCCGGTGCGTACCCAGCCATCGTGGGTCAGGCGCTCGGTTGTGGCTGCCTCGTCATCGATATACCCCTCAAAGGTATGGGGGCTGCGGAGCTGCAGTTCGCCGGATTGGCCGGCGTCCACCGGATGATCAGAGCCCGGGGCGACAATGCGGAAATCGCAATGGAACAGACCACCCCCGACGCGGCGATGAGTCGCTCGCAGGTGGCTGAGGCTCTCGCCGTCGCGACTGCGGACAAAATTCGACGGTCCGGCTTCGGTGAGCCCATAGGCCTGGCTCACCGGAATGCCCCGCTGGAGAAAGGGATCCATGCTCTCCGGCGCACAAGGCCCGCCGGCGGTGGTGATGCCCATGACGCTGGTGAGGTCGGTGTCGGCGAACGTCGGTGAACGGCTTATAGCCTGCAGCATGGCCTCCACGGCGCCGAAATGGTTCACCTGGTAACGGGGGATGCAGGCCAGCGCCGCCTCGGGATCAAAACGCGCCTGCAAGACCACGCAACCGCCGCCGTACAGCACGGGGACCACGGTATTCCAGCCGCCTATATGAAAAAACGGGAACAGCACCAGTTCCCGACGATTGCCCAGGCCATCCGGGCTGGCCGCCAGCAGCTCCACCGCGTTCCAGACCATCTGTCGATGGCTGATGCGGCAAAGCTTCGGTAATCCGGTGCTGCCGCCGGTGTGGACGATCATCGCGGTATCCGCCAACGCCAATGGCTGGTTGAGACCGTCGCTTTGGTTCGGCTCGGGCGACGAGCCGTCAAGGTCATTCGTCGCGCTCAAAGAGATGGCGGGGCGACTGCGCGCGACCTCCCGTAGCGCCTCGACATAGGCCGCCTGACCGGTGTCGTGAAAAAGCCCCACCGGTTGAAGTCGATTCAGCAATGAACCCGCTTCTGCCACGCTCAGGCGGTGACTGATGGGGGCAACTACCGCACCGAGCTTGCCACAGGCAAGGAAGAGTTCCAGCGCCTCCAGACGGTTATCACTGAGCAGCGCAAGGACGTCACCCGGCCCAACCGAGTGCCGATCGCGCAGCCAGCGGGCCCGTCGGCTCGCCAGCCCATCGAGGTCAGCAAAAGACAACCAGCGATCATTGTTGGCATCGATCACCGCCAGGCGTTGTGGTGACAGGGCTCGCCGCCGCCCGGCCCAATCGCCCACCCAGTTCATGGGCTGGCGATCATGGTCGATGAAAGTATTCATGGTTGAGGCTGATTCCAGCAGAATAGCGGCATGCAGTACAACCCGCTTATCGACATTGGGGTCAACCTGACGCACAAGCGTTTTGAGCATGATCGTGGCCGGGTGATTGAGCGGGCCCAGGCCGCCGGGGTTCACCGCATGATCGCCACCGGCGTGACGCTGGCGGAGTCGCGGGCGGCGCTCTCACTGGCCGCTGAGTATCCGGACACCCTGTCGGCGACTGCCGGCGTTCATCCCCATCATGCCAGCGAGTGGACCAGCAACAGCGAAGTCGCGTTGGCAGCGCTGCTTGCGATGCCCCAGGCCGTGGCGCTCGGAGAGACCGGGCTCGACTACAATCGGGATTTCTCTCCCCGGGATGCCCAGCGACGGGCTTTTGAGGCCCAGTTGAGCCTGGCAGCAGCGCTGAGTCGGCCGGCTTTTCTTCATCAGCGAGACGCCGAAGAGGAATTTATGGCCATCCTCAAAGACCACCGGGACGGATTGGGCTCAGCGGTGCTGCACTGCTTTACCGGCGATCGGGCGTTTCTGTACCGCTGCCTGGATCTTGATCTGCACATTGGTGTGACGGGCTGGGTCTGTGATCGTCGTCGAGGCGCGGATTTGCGGGACTGTGTCGCCAGCATTCCCGAAGACCGGCTGATGATCGAGACCGATGCCCCCTTTCTCCTGCCCCCGGATTTCCCAGACAGACCGCCCCAGCGTCGTAATGAGCCGGCGTTTTTGCCCCACATTCTCGAGACGGTGGCCGAGCTTCGGGGCGATGATCCCCGCCGGCTGGCGGTGCGAACTTCGACAAACGCCCGAAGTTTTTTTGCCCTCTAGCGAGCGGCGGTGGATGCAGCGGCTTGGGGTGGCTCTGCGCGGCGCGCCATAACGGCTTGCCATTGAGCCAGGGCATCATCGATAACGCCCGGCCCGGCACCCGGCCGCGCGGCGCCTTCGCTGAGCGCGCGTCTCCAGACTCTGGCACCCGGTAGCCCCTGGAAAAGGCCGCTCAGATGACGGGTAAATCGGGAGATCGGCACGCCCGGCCGATGCTGCCGAGTAACATAGTCCCGATAGTGCTGGGCCACTTCCACGCGATCAGGGGTCGCTGTCCCGGCGTCCGCGAAAATCTGACGGTCAGCGCAAGCCAGCAACCAGGGGTTGTGATAGGCCTCGCGACCGATCATGACGCCATCCAGGGCCTCCAGCCATTTGCGACAACTCTTCAGATCGCGGATACCGCCGTTGAGCACCACGGGTAGTTCAGGGAAGTCCGCCTTCAGCGCCGCCACGCGGTCGTGACGCAGCGGTGGAATCTCGCGATTCTGCTTGGGTGAGAGGCCATTCAGCCAGGCCTTGCGGGCGTGAACGATGAGCGCACTGACCCCAGCGGCCAACACCGACTCAGTGAAATGACATAGCTGCGAATAGTCATCGTCGTGATCCACCCCAATACGGCATTTCACGGTCACTGGGCGATCAGTCTCTTCCCGCATGGCCCGAACGAGTTCGCCCACCAGGGCTGGCTCCCTCATCAGGCAGGCGCCAAAACGACCGGAGCGGACTCGTTCACTGGGGCAGCCCACATTGAGGTTGATTTCATCGTATCCCCATTGGGTGCCCAGCCGTGTCCCAAAGGCCAGTTGTTCCGCATCGGCTCCCCCTAATTGAAGGGCTACCGGGTGCTCCGAGGCATCGCCGTTGAGGAATCGGGCGGGATTGTTGTGCCACAGGGCCTGGGCCGGAACCATTTCGGTGTAGAGTCGGGTGTGCCGAGTGATCAGACGCAGCAGATACCGGCAGGCCGGGTCGGTCCAGTCCATCATCGGGGCAACACTGAGGCGCAAATCCATGGGGCTGATCGGCATTGGTTATCCGAGTTACTATTTCGTGCAGATCATCGCGAAGGTTATCACGGGGCGTTCGACGTGAAGGTCATGCATTTCTACACCACCGAAGGTTGTCGGCTCTGTGACGAGGCCCTGCAATGGGTGGCCCCGATCATGGAACGACTGAATATGACACTCAAGGTGATTGAGATTATGGATGAGGCACCGCTGGAAAAAGCCTATGGAGAACGGATTCCGGTGCTGGAGTGGTCCCATGGCGGGGATGCGCTGGAATGGCCCTTTGATCGCGCTGCCGTTTACCGCTTTGGGATGCGCTCATGAAACACGGGTGGCGCCGTACGCTGCGCCTGGTCTGCCTTGGCGCCCTATTCGCCAGCCCCCCGGCCATAACGGCTTACGAGGGCGTCTGGGTTCATGTGGACACCAGTGAATCCGTGGCTGAGGTCCGTCGGGGGGATGAACCGCTGCTGGTCCTCGACCATGTGGCTTTCGGCCGCGGCGGGTTTGAAGAGGTCCGGCTGCGTGGCAGCCACCAAACACCCCTTGGTGAGTTCCGGATCAATCGCATTAACCGGCAGAGCCGCTTCCATATTTTTCTTGGAATCGATTATCCCCGTCGGACTCATCTGGACGCGGCGCTTGCCCGAGGTCTCATCGACCAGACCGAGCACGAGGAGGCCCTGGCCTACGCAGAGCGCAATGGTTATGCCTCACAGGTCGGCCCTCTCGGCGGGCATTTGGGCTTCCACGGCATTGGTTCTGGCGACCCGGATATCCATGACCGTTTCCACTGGACTCAGGGGTGCATCGCGATGACCAATGAACAGGTAGAGGCGTTGTATCAATTCGTTGATGTTGGCACGCCGGTGGTTATCGAGTAATCCCTGTAGGGGTTGAAACGTTTCGGGGGAAGCGTAATCATGCGGTCGACGCGAGCGGTGACAAAATTTCGCCGCCCCGGTCAAATGCGATTGCAATCGATAAGTATCGAAACAGGAGTTCAATAATGAGTCATTCGCTGAAAACGCTGCTCAAGCTGACTGCAGCCAGCGCTGCTCTTGCCCTGCTGGTCGGCTGTGCCGCGCAGCAGGCCGAGATTGACGAGATCCGTTCCATGGCCGAAGCCGCGATGGACGAGGCGAGTGCCGCCCGCTTTACGGCTGAAGGTGCTGAGATGTCCGCGAGTCGCGCCCAGGACACAGCCGACGAGAACAGCGAGAAGATCGATCGCATGTTCGAGCGGTCGATGTACAAGTAAGCACGAGTTGCTCTACGTAAAAAGCCCCGCTCCGGTGGGGTTTTTTTGTCTTAGTCGCGCACGGAGACCGGGCCGATCAGTGATTCCCGATGGTCCTGGGCCGCGGCCGGATGCCGGGAGATCACCTCGGGGATGCCGTCCGCTTCCTGGACGCTGCGGTTTAACCGCTGGTGATCAATCCGCCCATCGCCTCGGTCCAGGGCATTTGCAATCGCTAGCACCGCTTCTTCAAGCGAAGGTGGCTCGGCAGCATCAAAGCCGTTCTCGGCGTCATCCGACAGGACCGGGTGGATCTCCACCAACAGGCCATCCTCCGACCAACCCGCCTTCACGGGTTGATTGACGATGTTGACCCGTGTGCCTCGGGGAACACGGTGGAAGAGTGACTCAACATCCTCGGGGAACATGCGAATGCATCCGTGGGTCACGCGCATTCCAATACCCCGTGGCTCATTCGTGCCGTGAATCAAGTAAGCCCCGCCCGGAATATCCAGTCGTATGCGGTGGTTGCCCAGCGGATTATCAGGGCCCGGCGGCACCACCTCGGGAAGTGGCCGGCCCTGGCGAGCTCGTTCTTCACGAATAGACTGTGGCGGGATCCAGTGCGGGTTTTCGGTTCGTTCCGTGATCCGGCTCACCCCCAGGGGGGTTGACCAGTCCATGCGCCCTACACTGATGGGATAGGTCTCGACGGTCCCAGTCTGGTCACTGTAATCCCCGGGATAGTAATACAGCCGCATTTCCGCCAGATTGATGACAATGCCTTCGCGCTTTGCATCCGGGAGCACAAACCGGTTCGGGATGACGATTTCGGTGCCTTCCCCCGGTAGCCACATATCGACTCCGGGATTGGCGCGCCGCATTTCCTCGAATCCGACCCCATGTTCACGCCCGAGTGATAGCAAGGTGTCCTCATGGCGCGCTTCCACCGTTTGAACCTCCCCAACGACATCGATGCCGTCCGAGGGTAGTGGAAAGCTCTGTCCGTTGGCGCTGCCCGCGATGAATATCAGCAGAAGGATCAGTATTTTGTGGCGCAATGACATGAGTTTTGTACCTTTCGAGGAATTTCGAGTTGCCTTGATCTTCCCGCTGTCTGATCTCATAAGCTAGCTTGGCAATTGATACCGGCGCCGACTGCGAAACCTCTTGACGTCTAAATCTGACAATGCGGAGTTCATTTTGTGCGGGAAAAGCGTGATACTAAATGTATGAGGATCTGGAAGCCACTCGCCACCATTGCTGCCATTGCTGGCACCCTCTTTGCCGCGGCACCGGCACCGGCAGTGGCAAGCGGCTGGGCGGCCGGGGAACAGCCTGAGCTCGAGCTCACTGCCCGGCTGAGCGAGCGTCTGGACATCCGCTTCGGTGTTTCCACAACCGATCCGCAGCCGTTACTCACTGACGATGCTGACCAGGCACTTAACAGAGGCACGCCTTCCGCGGTCTCCACGAGGGTTGACTGGTCTTTCAACGACACCGGCATGCGGATGACCGGTGGAATGCTGTACGGGGCCAATTTTCTATCCGAGGGCCTCGATCCTCTTTCAAGCCTGAGTGGTGACGACATGCAGAGTTATGTCGGCATCGGTTACGACGGGAGCTTTGGCATTGATGGCCGTTTGGGGTTGTCCATTGACATGGGACTGACCTTCGAAAGCTTGTCGGGGGCCCTCGGGGCCTCTGACTCCAGCGACCGGGCTGAGCAAGATGCCATTCTCGGTAGCCGGTTTGAGAGTTTCCGCACCAGCCCTAGTGTATCCGCGGGCGTCGAATACCGTTTCTGAAGGCGCTCTGCGTCCCAATCGCCTCGCGGCGATTGGTCGAACCCTAGATCTGCTGGCTCCGGGGGTTCGAACCCCGGGCATGGTCAGATACAAAAACGGGCCCTGAAGGGCCCGTTTTTGTATCTGGCGGAGAGGGAGGGATTCGAACCCCCGGAGCCTGTGAGGGCTCAACGGATTTCAAGTCCGCCGCATTCAACCACTCTGCCACCTCTCCAGGCCCAGTATTGTCGCCGGGAGGTCGCCGGTGGGCAAGGGTCACTGACGGCGGACGTCACGAATGGCCTGAGCACTTCCCTGGATTAGTCGGGGCCCGTGGTAGATGAATCCCGTGTAGAGCTGGACCAGGTTGGCACCAGCCTGGATTTTTTCGACCGCGTCCTCAGCGGTCATAATGCCACCGACACCGATGATAGGTAGGTCCGGGCCGCTGAGCGTCCGGATTCTGGCGACGACCGCTGTGGCGCGGTCCCGCAGCGGTTGCCCGCTCAACCCGCCCTCCTCATTGGCTAGGCGGTGCCCTGTAACAGCGGAGCGGTCAATGGTGGTGTTGGTGGCCGTGACTCCATCGATTCCGCACTCCAGCAGTGCCTCGACTGCCTCGTCGAGCTCACGGCCAGTCATGTCCGGCGCTAGCTTCACCAGGAGCGGCACTTGCCGGTTATTGATTTCAGCGAATTGATCGCGCCGGGCCATCAAGGGGCGAATCAGGTCACCAACGCTTCCACCACTCTGCAGGTTTCGCAGCCCGGGGGTATTCGGGGACGAGAGATTGACCACAACATAATCCGCCCAGGGCAGAACCGCCGACAAACAGTACGCATAGTCCTCCAGCGCCGACTCCAGCGGCGTCGTGCGGTTTTTGCCGATATTGACGCCCAGAGGCAGATCGGTATCCGCTCGCCGGAGGTTTTCCACCAGGCTCTCAACCCCGCGATTATTAAACCCCAGTCGATTAATCAGCGCCTCATGCTCAACCAGCCGGAACACCCGCGGTTGCGGATTGCCCGGCTGAGGCTTTGGCGTCACGGTGCCCAATTCGAGGAAACCGAAGCCCGCGGTGGAAAGGCCGGCAATGTGTTCTCCATCCTTATCCATACCCGCCGATAACCCAACGGCGTTGGGAAACTTTACGCCCATCAGAGTCTGCGGATCCTCGACCCGGGAGGATTTGAATTGGGCAATGCGTGCGGCGGCCATCAAATCGAGACCACCGAGAGCCACGGCATGGGCTCGTTCGGGTGGCAGTCGGAACAGCAGATTTCGGGCGATTTGGAACATGAGCGCACTCGACCTGTTTGACTGGCCCGCCTAAACTGAAAGCGAGCGATAGAATAATAGCAGGGAGGCGATCAATGCGCCGCGTGGTTTTCAATCAGAAGGGGGGCGTGGGTAAGTCCACGATCACCTGCAATTTGGCCGCAGCCGCCGCCGCTTCCGGGTTTCGCACTGGTCATCGACCTGGACGCACAAGGCAATTCCACCCGCTATTTGCTGGGTGCCAATCCCAGGGAGATAGCAGGCACCGCGGCGGAGTACTTCGAGGACACCTTGAGCCATCGGATTTACCCGCGGGGCCTTGACGCTTTCGTGCATACCTCGCCTTATTCGAATCTGGCGGTACTGCCGGCCCACGGGGAGCTGGACACGCTGCACACGCGACTGGAGTCCCGCTACAAAATCTACAAGCTGCGGGAAGCCCTCGAAGTGCTGGAGGGATTTGACCGGGTCTATATCGACACCCCGCCGGCAATGAATTTCTACACCCGCTCCGCCCTGATTGCCGCTGATCGATGTCTCATCCCCTTCGATTGCGACGCGTTTGCGGGGTATGCCCTCAATGAACTCATGGAAACGGTTCGGGAGTTGCAAGCCGACCACAACCCAGGCCTGGAGGTTGAGGGCGTCGTGGTGAATCAGTTTCAGGCGCGGGCTCGATTGCCGGCGGAACTGGTTGACGAGTTGCGCGGGGCGGGCCATCGGGTCCTTGAACCCTACCTGTCCGCATCCGTAAAAGTCCGGGAGTCCCATGATGCCTCCCGGCCACTGATTGATCTGGCGCCACGGCATAAACTGGCGGGGGAATTCAGGGCGCTTCACGCCGCTTTGGAGTCACCATGAGTCCAGTCATCGACACCGACGAATTTCTCGGTCAACTGCTGCAGGCAGATTCTCCTGCTTCCCTTGTTATTATTACTCAGGCTGACACCCTGGGGCGCCGGGTCGCGGCGCAACCCGGTGGACAATGGATTGCTGGACGCGTCACGGAAAATGAGCTGCCGCCCCCCGGGCTGGACCTGGCGATTGTGGATGCGTCCGGTGAATGGCCCAACGGTTTCCTCCCGAGCCTGGTCAGTCGTTTACGCGACATTCTGGCCCGGCGGGTGATCATACTGGCCCGGGCCGACGATGGGGGTGATCTGAATCGCGGCGCGCTGGTTGGGCTGGGATTCCATCGCCTCGGTGTGAGCCAGGACGACAGCGGACGGCGCCGCTGGTATGAGTTCGATATGGCGCACTATAAGGTGACTCCGGACTGGCTGAATTCCCGCCATTGGGCCAATCCGGAGTTATGGGATAAATACCGCTGGTAGCTGGCCGCTACCGCACGCCATCCGCCCAAAGGCCCCTCAGAATCTCGTCCGCCAGATCCGACCAGTCCGGTTCCAGCATCATGGCATGGGCCATCTTTGGCATCTCCAACCAGTCGGCGTCCCAAAGCTGGGCGACGAGGCGGGTCTCTCCGGCAGAGAACAGTGCGTCTCTCTCCCCTGCGATGACGCGAATGGGCGGCGCAGGGTTCACAAGAAACGGCCGACCGCTGCGACTGCCGAGGGACATCTCCCACAGCGCCCGCTGGGACTCAGGCTGCACCTGCTCCGTGTAGCGCGCCAGTTGATCGCTGCTTAGCCGATGGGAAAACACCGCCCGCCGTGCGATATCGGGGTCCACCTGGCTACTGCCAATGGTCTGCATGAGGCCGAATTGAGTGAACAGCATCGGGTCAGTCCACATCATCCTCAGGGTGGATGGCATCAGGCCCTGAGGCGGAACGGGCGCCAATAGAACCGCCGCCTGAGCCGGATGCTGTTCAAGATAGCGCTGAACCACCAACGCCCCCATGGAATGGCCGATCAATACAGGGGGCGGGCCCTCGATCTCGGCAACTACCCGTTCCAGATCCTTGACGTAGTCGGTGATACCCGGATACCCGAAAGCTCCTCCTGAATCGCTGCTGCCATGACCGCGCAGGCTGGGTGCAATCGCCCGGAAGCCCCGATCAGCGAAGTAGGCCAAAAAATGCTCTGCCCAGCACCAGGCTCCGACGTAAGCGCCATGGACAAAAATGATCGGAGTTGCCCGGGTGCCTGAGTCGGCGACCGGGCTTGCTGCCAGAACTTCCAGATTGGGGGATTGCTGCGGTGATGTCAGGATGGAGTCAACAAACATTGGTTTCCTCGGGTAAGCCGGCGGGATACTCTATCGGGACGCGATCAGGATATCCGCGCTCAAACTGTGGTCTATATGGTGCCCCACTGACAAGCGAGGCTGGACATTGAGTTACTCATTTTTCCGATGGTTGTTCGCGGCCGCCCTTACCGCACTACTCATCGTGCCCTCGACGGCGACCTCTCTCGAGCGATTAAGCCCCGAGCCGGTTCATGCCCAGGCGGCTCCGGTAGTTGGTCAGCTGCTTTCACGATATCACTATCGGGATCAATCCCTAGACGAGGAGCTATCCCGGAAAGTCTACGAGGCCTACTTCGAGGCACTGGATCCGGAACGTTACTATTTCCTGGAAGAGGACTTAATGGAGTTTCGGCATCGCGAGGAGTCGTTGGCGCAGGAGCTTCGTAGCGGCCGACTGGATACTGCCTTCGATGTCTTTGCGCGCTATCGGCAACGGGTCGAGCAGCGCAGTAACTTCGCTCAGGAAGTCCTTGATAGGTCTCTGGACTTTGCAACTGAAGAAACCTTTGACCCTGATCGTCGGGATGTCAGCTGGGCCAGCAGCCGCCAGGAGCTTGATGACATTTGGCGCAAGCGGATTACCCACGATGCCCTGACGCAAATGATGAGCAATCGGCAATGGGACGAGGTTCAGGAGTCACTCGAGGGACGCTACCAGCGCGTTGCCACGAACCTTGAACAGTATGACGCTGAGGATGTTTTCCAGGCGTACATGAGCGCCTGGGCGGGTCAGTTTGACCCGCACAGCAGCTACATGTCGCCACAGCGTTCCGAGAATTTCGATATCAATATGCGCCTCTCGCTCGAGGGTATCGGTGCGATGCTGAGCAATGAAGGGGACTTCGTTGAAGTGGTGGAACTCATCTCGGGTGGCCCGGCCGCCAACAGTGGTGAGATCTCTCCGGGGGATCGGATCGTTGGCGTTGGTCAAGAGGCGGACGCCATTGAGGATGTGGTGGGTCGCCGGCTTTCCGATGTCGTGGACCTCATTCGCGGGCCGAAGGGCTCCAGGGTGCATTTGCGGATTCTTCCTGAGGGTGCCGATGGACGCGAGCGCACCATTGCCCTGGAGCGCAACACCGTCGAACTCGAGGAACAGGCCGCTCAGGCCGAAGTGCGGGAAGTGGAAAGAGATGGAGAAACCCTGAGCATTGGGGTTATCAACCTCCCTGCCTTTTACGCCGACTTTGAGGCCGCCAGTGCCGGTGATGAAGATTATCGCAGCACGACGGAAGATGTCCGGCGGCTGCTGGAATCTGACACCTTGGCGGATATTGACGGGCTGATTATCGATCTGCGAGGCAATAGCGGAGGATCACTGGAGGAAGCCGTGCGCCTGACCAGCCTGTTTCTGGATGATGGGCCGGTGGTGCAGGTTAATCGCAGCAATGGCCGTCGGGAGGTGCTTCGTGACACCAGCGGCCAAGCCCTTCGCTACACCGGGCCGCTGGGTGTGATGGTAGACCATGGCAGTGCCTCGGCATCCGAAATCTTCGCCGCCGCCGTACAGGACTATGGTCGCGGAGTCATCATGGGGAGTCAGACCTTTGGCAAAGGGACCGTGCAGAGCCTGGTCGGTCTGGATCGGTTTGGTGTGGGTGATGCTGATACGACAACCGGTCGACTGAAGCTCACCATCGCGAAGTTCTATCGGGTTAACGGAGAGAGCACCCAGCTGGAGGGCGTGACGCCGGATCTGGCGCTTCCATCGCCGTTCACCAGCGAAGAATCCGGAGAGCGCGCCGCTGACCGGGCGCTACCTTGGAACACCATCAGTGCCGCCGATTACCGCCGTTTGGGCACGCTGGACGACCATTTGGATGAACTCCGTGTTCGTCATCTTGACCGGCTCAGCAGCGAACCCGCATTAATCAGCGTTGCCCGTGAGGCCGAGCTGCTGCGCGAAGAGCGCCAGGAGACTGAGGTCAGCCTTAACGAGGAGCTTCGCCGGGCCACCATGGAAGCGCGGGATCAGGCGCGACTGGAGGCGACCAACGCCCGCCTGGCCGCCTATGGTCGCCCGCAGCTGGAAAACCTGGAGGACATGGATCGGGACGAACTGCCGGATGTCCTGCTGGATGAGGGGGTCGAAGTTCTCGGTGATCTATCTGTCCTGATTGCCAGTGAACGATCCCTGCTAAAGGCCCAGGGCACGGCTGCCAACTAGGCGGCCATAAGGTGCTCCACCACCAGCTGGAGACGCTCCTGGCCCCGGAAGTGGTTGACGTCCAACCGGAACACGGCTTCAACGCGACCGCCTCCCAACTGGTCCCAGCCTCGGTCCATGGCATTGAAGGCGATGGCATCCAGCGCACCCCCATCGCTGGCAGCCGGTCTTAGACTCAGCTTGAGGTGCCCCTGGCCGACCTCCCGCTGAGCGAGGATATTGAAGACCCCCCGAAAACAGGGCTCTGGAAAGCCAGGGCCCCAGGGGCCACCCTCGCGAATCGCCTGCGCGCATCTCAGGTTGAGCTCATCCGGGCCCAGTTCCCCGTCCGTCTCGATCACCAGGCCATTACTGGAGAGGCCCGGCCAGGCGGCGCTGGCCTGATCCAGGGCATGCCGGAATTTCTCGTATTGCGCCTCCGGCACTGTCAGGCCGGCCGCCATGGCGTGACCCCCGAACTGCTGAATCAGCTCGCCGCGTGTCTGTGTGTCGATGGCCTCAATAAGGTCACGAATGTGAACGCCGGCTACGGAGCGACCGGACCCTTTGATCCAGCCATGCTCGCCCGGGGCAAAGGCGATCACGGGCCGCTGGAAATGGTCCTTGAGCCGGGAGGCCACAATGCCGATGACACCCTGATGCCATTCCGGATTGAACAGGCAAAGCACGCGATCATTGTTATCCGGGTTGGCTTCTGCCGCCGCCTGAATCGCCACCAGGGCCTCTTCGCGCATGCTGGTCTCAAGATCGCGCCGCCGGCGGTTCATGCTATCCAGTTCCGCTGCCAGCCCGGCCGCATGTTCGGGGGTCTCGGTCATCAGGAGTTCAATGCCCACGCTCATGTCCCCCAGCCGCCCCGCCGCGTTTAGCCGCGGCCCGGCGGCAAACCCCATGTCCGCGGCGGTCACGCGGCGGGATTCTCGGCCCGCAATATCCAGCAGGGCTTTAACTCCAGGCGTGCAGTAACCCGCCCTGATTCGCCTGAGGCCGTGGCTCACCAGCAGTCGATTCATTCGGTCCATGGGGACCACGTCAGCGACAGTGCCCAGCGCCACCAGATCCAGCCAGCCAACCAGATTGGGCTCGGGCCGTCCCTCATCAAACCACCCACGCCCCCGGAGAACGCGCCGGACGCCCAGCATGGTGCAGAAACACACCCCGACCCCGGCTAACCCTTGGCCCTCGAAGGCTTCACTGTCAACGCGGGGATTAACGATCGCCATCGCGTCCGGAAGGGTCGGCCCCGGGAGATGATGATCGGTGATCACCACGGGGATATTTGCGGCTTTGGCTGCCGCGACGCCGTCGTGGGACGAGATGCCGTTATCCACGGTCATGATCAGATCCGGGGAACGCTTGCACGCTATATCGACGAGTCCCTCGGTGAGCCCATAGCCGAACTCGAAACGGTTTGGCACCAGGAAGTCGACCCCGGTCGCCCCGAACGCTCGCAGACATCGGATAGCCAGCGCCGTGCTGGTGGCACCATCGGCATCGAAATCACCCACCACCAACACCCGGCGATCCGCCATGACCGCATCCGCAAGCGTCTCGGCTGCGGCCTCCAGGCCATTGATTCCCCGGGGATCCGGCAAACTGGCCAGGCGGTAATCCAGTTCATCCGCGTTTTGCACGCCGCGTGATGCATACAGTCGGACCAGAATTGGGGGCAATGCCGCCGGCATGGTCGGCAGCGGATTTGGCAGGGGCCGATCCTGCAGTCGCGGCGAAGCGGCGCGACTCATTCCCGGGCCATGAAGTTCGCCAGTTCCCGGGGACGCCGCCAGAAGCGCCACTGGGCCCATGCATCGGCTTTGTGTACACGGCCCGCCCCGTCATGAATGCAGAGCTCTATGTCGCCGGCTTTTACCGGCGTCCACAGAGGCTGCGCCACTTCCTGCTCGAAGCGCTGAAGGGCTTCCAGCCATCCCTGGGCATCCCCACCGAGCATGGCGGTTTCGGCGTCCAGCCAAATGACCAGAGAATCCTCGCTGGCTATTTGCTGAGAGACCCGTTGTTCATTCGATGCCCGCAGGGTTTCAACCCCTTGGGCGACGGTGCCGCCGAGGCGTGCGAGGCCATGGCTGAGGGAATCCTTGCCCACCACCGGCTGCGGCGGCAGGGATGTCTCTGACAGTGGGCCGCCGCCCCAGAACCACAGGCCATTCAGTGTCGGTTCGCCCCGCTGTTCTCGCTGGGTGTTCACCGGGTGGTCATGCAGCAGCATCTGAACTTCGTTAAGCAGTTGTCGCCAGCGGCGCGACGCCTCTTCCGCGGGCAGGACCGTGTCCAGATAACGCCCGGCGACACGGCTGAGTGAGGGGAGATCGGGACCGGGGGGTTGGTCGCAGAGCAGCAGCCAGTCGCCCTCTTGCCAGAGCAGCGTCAACCCGTCGGAGTCAAAGTTGCGGTTGAAGTGTTCGGTCAGGGTCCGGGCTTCTTCCTCGGAGGGCTGCATGGAGTTGCCAGCGAATAACAGCAGGCGATCACGATCCGGTTGCAGATGAACCGCTGAGGCGCGAAAACAATACAGTTTCGCGTCCCCCGCCATTTCATGGGCCGCCGCCACCAGGGATCCGGAGGCAGGCAGCTCGGGACGCAGCCCTCTCAGAATGGATTCCGCATCGTCTCCGGGGGATGGTTGCTGGCGACCGCGGGTAAGCAGCCATTCCGTGGCGGGAAACGGCCCGGCCGATGCCACCGCGCTTGCCAGCGTTTCGGGAACCGGACCGAGCAGCCGGGGCGCAATGCAGTCGACGCGGGCTCTCGCACTCATGCAATCACTCTAAGCCCGCGAGAATCGCCTGGCGCACTGACTCCGAGTCGGCATCGACCGTACTCACGGCCGCTTCCGCATGGCGCTGGGCGACGTCCGGGTCCTTCAGGCCGTGTCCGGTGAGCGTGCACACCACCGTGCTGCCCTCTTTGATGGCGCCTGACCGAATATCCTTGAGAGCACCCGCTACAGACACCGCGGATGCCGGCTCACAGAAAATTCCTTCGCGGCTCGCTAGCAGCCACTGGGCTTCGAGGATGGCTTCATCGCTGAACTCGTCGAACCAGCCGCCAGACTCCCGCGATGCCGTGTGCGCCTGACTCCAGCTTTGCGGTGCGCCGATACGGATGGCGGTGGCCACGGTTTCGGGCTGACTCACGGGTTCGCCCCGCAGAAACGGGGCGGAGCCACTGGCCTGGTAACCGACCATGATGGGTCGGCTGTCGGTGACACCCTGGTGAAACTGACAATCCCCCTGACAGAAACTGCAGGCCTCGGTGCCATGATCGTTGGGTGCGAGGGCCATTTCCGAGTAGCCCATCCAGTAGGCGGTGATGTTGCCGGCATTGCCCACTGGCAGGCAGTGATAGTCCGGCGCCCGCCCCAGGGCTTCACAGATTTCGAAGGCCGCTGTTTTCTGGCCCTGCAGTCGGTAGGGGTTGACCGAGTTGACCAGGCTGACCGGCGCGGATTCGGCCATCTCCTTGACGATGCGCATGCCGTCATCGAAGTTGCCGCGAATCTGTAGGACGGTGGCCCCATGCATGATTGCCTGAGCCAGCTTGCCCATGGCGATCTTGCCATCGGGAATCAGGACGAACGCCCGGATGCCTGCGCGCGCCGCATAGGCCGCCGCTGACGCGGAGGTATTGCCGGTGGAGGCACAAATGATGGCCTCGCTGCCCTCTGACACCGCCTGGGTGACCGCAACGGTCATCCCCCGATCCTTAAATGAGCCCGTTGGATTAAGACCTTCATACTTGACGTAAAGCGCCAGATCCGGAGCGAACTCCCGGGTCAGATTATCGAGCCTGATGAGGGGAGTATTGCCCTCAC
>LKMJ01000711.1_pt1 | contig 26960 bp, 53 predicted proteins | sample 643391 | NCBI WGS metagenome assembly LKMJ01 (sample SAMN04112250, study PRJNA286221) | soda lake metagenome | biome: soda lake; feature: Kulunda Steppe; material: water; isolation source: sample PL-Br10 brine of Picturesque Lake | place: Russia: Kulunda steppe | collected 2010-07 | reverse complement strand
TCCCCGTTTGGATCAATGCCACTGTTTTTGTTACCTACATAGATTGAGTATAGAATTAATACGATACCCGAAAGTAGTGGGTTTAAAAATTCAACCAGTATGAGTGTAATTCCTGCAACTTTTAAAACGTCTTCATATTCCATATATTAGTATATGGAAATTTAGTGTAAATAAGTATCGCATCAACAGTACTGGTTGTGAAATATAAACTTAGAAGAAGTAAATATCAATAATGTAGTAGTTTGAATCGTATTGGTTATTCTCTGCATCAATTGCTGTTGGAGTGCGTGTCACTTCAAACGATGAAACAGGTGTATATTCATCAATAATAGTACGAATACGTGGGCTGACAGACCGTGGGTTTCCAATAACACGGTTGTCTTCAGTTGAAAGTACAACTTCAATACTACCAACTTGATTATTGGTAAATTTTGCCAATGATGAGACACATGCGCTTTGAACACCGTCTTCTTTGGAGAGTTTCGATGCGAGCGTTTCTGCCCATTCACGACGCATATCTTCGTCAATGTCGCTTGTGTTTACTGTCCCACTGTCCGTCTCAATGCTGGTGACTACTCCAACTGACATACTCACATATAGCACCTGTTGGTATTTATAGCTTATGATATTGGAATTGGATATAAATGGTATTATTGGTGATTATTCACACATAGGTACTACTCACTCAATTAGTTTGGAAGGGAATACATTTCACCGCTTTTATTCAACAATCCTTTTTCAACTAATGACGATAATACTGGATATGTTGTAATCTTTTTCAAATTAAGAGTTTCACAAATTTGATCTAACGTTGCCTTTCCTTTATTTAGAATGTGATAGTACACTAATTTCGCACGCGGTGATTTGACTGCCTTTGGTAATTGTTGAAAGCGTTCGGGTGTATTCATGGCTATATACAATACTAATATTTCGTTCATTATAAAAGTATAGCTAGTCAATTGTCGAAAATTTTGTTAATTAGTACTATATTTGGTGAAAGAGAACACTTAAACAACTTTTAATCATTATAATAAACATGAGCAAGAAGGAATTATATAAAGTTCCAGTAATGTATCCAAACAATAAATCATTTGAACGAATTGTAGTTGCTTCAACAAAAGAAGAAGCTATTGAGATTGTGAAACGAAAGGAACCACGCAATTTGTATGACTATACTAATCCAGAACGTGAAGTTACTGAAGCAACATACTATGGAACACTTTAATTACACATATACATCATCCATACTCCATTCAAATTCATCCCCATTTTCAATAACTTCATATGTTGAGTGAGAACCATCAGTTGAAACAAGTTTAACCCCTACATCATTTTTCTTTGTGAAGGTTTCTATTCCTTCATATGTTTCTTTGTATCCATCTTTACTAACACCACCCCACATAATAGTAAATGTGACTGTCCCCTCATTTTCTTCAATGAAATCGACGCCGGTAATTGTCACTTCAATACTATCAACAATCGTTTTGAGTGGCTGTTGTGCCATATTATACTATACGGGTGGTATGATAATAAATGTAAGCGAAACTGAATATGAGCAACTAAGATTAATTTGAGCTACTATACTAATCCTTCCCTTTCCTTATATAAAAGTTACCACACAATTACATATTACGGAGGTGACAATAAGACTATGAAATTACGATTGATTCGATTAGCTCCTGAAGAATTGGATCGGCTGATGGTAGAAGGATATGTGACCGCAACTATTGAGTTTCATGATGGGACTGAAGAACAAATTGAGTTACAGGTTGATACCCATACAAACGTATTCACTGCGGATTACTACCATGATTCACGACACCCAAAGTAAACCACATTTTCTTTTCTTTTTCTTTCAATATACTTTATGTTGAAAATCAAATAACGTGGGTTATATAAATCTGTAAACCATATGTACTACTATGCGCGTAAACGAAACGAACTACACACAAATGGATAAAGAAAACCTTCATAGTCATTACTTTAGGTTTCTTACTATCGGATTATCCATTTTTATAGTGTCTGGTTTGTTGCACATGCTTGGAGTTTTAGTCCTTCCACTTCTTCTTTTTTCACTTGCTACTGGTATTCTCATTGGAACACTTATCGCAATCACATTTGTTGAAATTATGATTGATTTTGAGTGACTGGTAGTTGCCTAAATAACTATTGACAAACTGCCACACCATTAGCTATAAGTACTTCTGGTTCGTTGTATAATATGAGCATGATGGGAACCGTACCCCGCGAAACTGTGACGAAGCAATGTAACAACTGTAGTGACCTCTTTAAAGCCGACATTGATGGCACAGGTCGCTGTCTTGAGCAATTCTGTTCTGTTCGGTGTGAAGAACAGTTCCATACCGAATGTCGCCGTCAAAGCCAAGATTATGAGTTAGTGAACGAAACATTTTGCAGTGAATGTGCCAAAACCAAAGAAACTCAATGGAATGGTAAAACGCGCCATGCACAAGGTCGCAAAATGTCTTCCAATTTCTTGAGCCACATTCGACATATTCATTGTGAAGACGGTCAGTACCCAATTGACCTTACAGATGAAGAACGTCCAACTCTGTACCTTTACAAAAACGATGAAGAAGTCTGGAAGCAGTATGACAAAGATGAAAAGTATTGGCATACTATTCCAGAAGAAGACGTTCCTGCTGAAGTCCTTGAAGAACGCGAAGAATAAAATAGCTGTATAGTATGTTTCGTTTTTGGTGAACTTATTTTAGTATGTAGTATCAACAATACGTTGTAATGAGTGAAATCCAATCGGTCGACTCAGAAACTGATACCGAAGACGAAAATGAACTAGTTATTGTAATGGACAACTATGCTGGACATTGGACACCATTTGCTGTTATGCGAAGCAATAAAGAAGCCCAACGTCTGAAAGAAATGTTGTCTCATGATGGTGAAGCAGACATTGGAACAGCACCATGGTTTGATAGTAAAGAAGATGTTCTTAACAAAAATGAGGGAACACCTGATACAAGTGCGGATGAAGTGGCAGTTGGGTTCAAAGGATGTGAACCATATGCAATTTCAACTGATGATATTGCAGTCCGTGAAATGCAGTCCAAACGTGGCGGTTATCGAAAGATGGCAAATGTGTATGACACTGCTGAAGAAGTTGCAATTGAACAGCCACAATCAGTGAGTAACTTCATTGTTGATGAAATGTCAGATGAAGAAATCAAATCGTTCGTTCCTTAATGACACCAACATAGTCGCCGTTTCCACCAGTCCTATTGTGAACCATAAAGTATAAATATTCACACTTGAAATATAGTGTATGGAATACAGTCTGCCATTTCAAACCAATTCACTCGATAATTTAGCTTCTGTAGCCCTTCACCTTAGTCATAAACAAGTTTACGAAACAGAGCCTTCGGAATACTCACATACTGAATTACTCCGTGATATTGAACAGTATGCCGATGAGTACAACCTTACAAAAATCGGAAGTGGTAGCTCTAGAATTATTTTCTCTCCAAAAAATGATTCAAATGTTATTGTTAAAATTCCATTAATGAGTGAGTACACGTCTGGAATTGAACAAAATCGCGTCGAATCATACATTTGGGAGCATTTGCCTACTAACTACTCTCATAAGTTCTTTGAAGTGATTGATACTGAGCCTAATAATCAGTGGACTATTATGAAAAAGGCAGATATTACTGAAGGAGACGAAAAATTTGATGCTGAACAAGCATCAGTGAATATGTTCCTTTCACTTAATGTTCCTGATGGATCAGAATTTGTTCGCTCAGAAAATATTGGATACTGTGAAACTGATAATGAATATAAATGTTTAGATTATGGCTCCTACATTCCAAAACAATTCGTCATTGACATTCTTGGAAAAGAACATTGGGATGCAATTGGAGATGAACATATTTCTGGTTCACTCATGTTTTGTTAAAACATCCTTAATGACTTAAGAACATTATATTAATTATATCATAAAGTAGTAAAGATTTAAATGCATGTGTTAATGAGTATCAAGTGTAGAAAAATAAAGGTATAAATTATGGCTACGGATTACAGGTTCCCAACTTGGTTTTGGGATGAAGATACAACTGACGAAGATCGGCACATTTGGATGACTCAAGAACGGTGTAAACGACAAGCAATGCGGCAAAATACACCATGGGCGCGGGCTGTCAAAAAACAGATTAAAAGACAACAGCGAAGATTAGAGGCACGTCCAGATACCGTGTCAGTTGCAAACTATCGTTAATATACAATTCAGAATCGTATCATACTATTTTCTTTACAATAACTCATAGTCACCACTCTTATCAAATTATTAAAAAATAACTCTTTTAACAATAAACAAACTACATACACATATAATGAAATCAAAACCAGAAATTACCACTCTCCTCATCACGACGCCAAACTCAAACATTCTAACAACACTCACAGGGAACTTCCCATATAATGAAAACAATTCAACATGGGAAACTGCATTGAATATTGGAAAGACGCCTGATGATGAAAATGTTGATGTAAGTCAGGCTTTCACAAACTACATTACAAACAATGATGACCCAATCATCATCATTGCCCGAACACACCCACAAACAGAAAATGTGAATGAAACCAATGATACAATTGCATCAGGACTACTTTATGACACACATACAGTAGATGATGAATTTAATATCACAGTACGATCATCAGAAAACATTGAAAGAGAAAACACAGAAGTACGTAAAGAAATTTCACGCCTCAAAAGTATATAATTTATAATCTATGTAGAGTAAGTTGCCATTCCCTCAACATTCATTGCATAGAATATAAATTATAGCATCAAAGCTATAATAATTATGAAAATCAAAGAAACTACAATTCCAGTACCCATTCCAACTAACAAATAATCATTATCTTCATCCATTATATCGTTGTTCCCTCTCTTAGTATAAAAAGGTAATTGTAGCGGCTTTTGGCACGATTACACATATCTTTACTTAACTACCACCCGTATGTAACAGTGTATGAAAGATACATACGTCGTTATGGATGTTGACAGAGAAACAATCATCACTGCCGGAAATGCAGTATATGTTGAACGTGATGGACAACAACTAATTGTTGCTCAAGAAGGCCAAAACACATTCGCAACAAAACAACAAGCAAAAATGTTCAAAGATGAACACACTGATGAAGATGGGTTTGGCCCTGAACTGAAAGTGTTCAAACTAACCGAAGACCTTTCTCTTAATTAAACCCATACCGTGGGTATAATTTGTATTATCACCGAATAGTGACTACTATTGAAGTGCCACCACAAGTCCCATTCTATACCATAAATTATAAATACCCATAGTGTATCTATAGAAGTATGAACGGAACACATACACAAGAGATTACGAAAGATGTTGGCCCAAAGGCACTCACAGATATTTCAAACGCAATTGCAGAAGTGCGAAAGAAAATTGATAACCCAATCGGACAATGTGCAACGGTTTCCCTATGCGTTCAAGATATTCTTGAGGAAAAAGGATATGATACCGTTGTAATAGACTCAGAAATTCAATTCCCCGATACCAAACCAGCCTCTCATACATACCTATGTGTGAGACTACCGAATGTTATTGACCACCCCTCACCGTTCCTTATTGTCGACCCAACAATTGATCAATTCACACCAGACTGTGAACCACGCCCAAACGAAAGTCGAATGGTAACAACACAAGTTACTATTCCTGAAGAAAAAGTAGTATGGCCGTGGGACAAAGAAACTGAATGGTTTGAAGCCGACCACCAATATGTTGCTGAACGATGGGGAAGTTCAGATATTATTTCAACCGAACCATCAAACTATGAAGCAAATGAAGCAATGAATTTTTAATATTGCTGCACTTATTCATTTATTAATGAGTTGAATGGACTATTTGGAGTGTGAGAGTCCAATATAACGTCCAATATAGTCGCAATGTGAAGCTTTAAGTTATTATCTACCCTACTGTATGTTACCGCGAAAGTGTAAGGCTTGTGAGGCCGAGTCTACTGTGATAGTTCACAGGATGGCATAGGCCGGAACTGAACAAGGGCCAAATCGTTGTTTGTGGTGTAACAACCTCCAACGACTAAACACGGCACATGTACGCCTAAACTATTAACAGAACCAGAAATGGATTAGAAACGGGCGTAACGCAAACTAAAAGGCTCCGTTTCAGCGCGGTATTCCATTCATACCTCATTTCATTCCTAACACATAGTTACAACACTTCCAAACTGATTCATTCATCACCCTCACTATTTTTATCACCAGTATGCCACTGATACAATCCAATAGTAATCACTGGCCATACAACGAAATGTAACACAAGTAATTCAGGAATCATTTCCCCGTATTCATTTACATCAATCAAAACTTCACCACCATTGATTACTGCATTATTAAAAATTGTCATAAACACAATTGACAATCCTAATAAAAATGCAATAGAAAATACTTCAAAGACATCTTTTCCCATGTATATGTCACAGAAAACAATTAGTTTATAATTATCTCATATGAAGAAAAATAAATCAAATAATAAAATGAATTTATTTAAAAATCATTACATGTAAATTTCTATAGAACATCAACTCCCAAAATCTCAATCACTTTCTTCAATTCTTTTTCACGATTTTTATCATTGAATGTGTACACCCGTGGACACATATACCTATTATCATCAGTTTTCAATTTAATTGTCAACGATGGCCCACCCACAGTTGCCCATGATCCTTTTCCCTTTGTAATCAACAAATCATCAGTATCATACCTACGAAACACTTCCTCAATTGAATCCAACACTTCAGGGTCTTCAGGAAGATGGCTATCGAATACATCTTGGCCTATCTCATCACTATACACATCATCTTTGATTTTCTTTCCACTCATGATTAACTATTGTTCTTATTAGCACTTAAAACCATTGAATACGTTCTAAATATCAAATGTAGTACAAAAGTATTAAGTGAATAAAGAGCGTGTAGTATAGTATGGACAGAAAAGGTCTGAAGGAAATGGTTCGACGCGAACATGAACGATATGGTGGAGTGACGGGGATGGAAGATGTGCCCGGAGCATTTTCCGCAACTGGTATTGACGATCCAGTTGACGACGCTGAATACGGCGATTAAACACCTTTCAAGGTTTTCATTTTTCACAAGATACGTAGATATATCTATAACATGATTGAATAACGTTATTCAATTACAGTAACAAAAAGTTTCTAAAAACTATTCGTCCCAACCATATTCGTCAACAATATCGGGGTCAGGTGTAAATTCTACATCATCACCCTGAATTGTAACTGTTCCAATTGTTTCATTCACAGGAATCTCATCTAAATTGAGAACACCAGACGCATCAGACAGAATCTCCATTCGTTCATTTGAATGTAGATCACACGATGCCCAAAGGGACGTATCTGGTTCTGCGCTGTGAATCTTCACATCTCCCTCACGTTCTTCATCAACTTGATAACCCATTTCTTGAGGCATTATACATCAACAATGGGGCTACAAATACTTATAACTAATGATATTGTATCACCAAGAAACAGCAAACACTTCATTTCCTTCATGATTTTTTAACCATTCAACAATACCATCATCACGCTGATAATCAGTTACCATTTGTTGAACTTCTTCAATCATATTTTCATCAATTTCAGTCACAACATTAAGATACCCAACAATTTCATCTTCAAGGGTTTCAATTCCATTATTAACCCCAACTTCAAATGTGTCTGTCTCATCAAGTAGCTCATACCACTCATCAGGTGTTTCGTTATTTGATTTGAGCAGTAAGCTATTAAGACCAGTGTCGAAATATCCTTCATTTTTCAACATTTCATCATCCATATCATTCGTTCTGATATGAAGTTTTGTTGTTGTACTCATGTGTGTTGATTATTTATGATTTTCAGGATCGTATGCGCGAATTGAACCAATTTCAACATCACCGTTCTGCGACAGTCGTACTTTACCGACTTGAACATCAGTATTCATATTTAACCATATGTTCTCTTAACATATAATACTACTTGTTTGTGTATTATTGTCTGGTTTATCATAGAAACAGTCCAATCCTATACCATTAAACGCAAGTACTTGTGTATTCTATATACCCATATGGTTCAAGGAAAAACTGTAACCGCGTTTGATGATGAACACCTCTATCGAGTGAATCTTTCTCACAACCATGGAACAAACATTGTGAGTGTTGAAGTGAAACGTATGCTATTCACTATTCCTGTTATTAACAATAGTATTCTTCACCCAAAGGCTGTACACAAAGACAGTAATATTGTTGTTGGAAAAGCAAAATCTGTCATTCAAGAGGTTGTGGATGATGTACATGATAAAGTTGGTTCCGGTGAAATCCGCACTGATGATAGTGGTGAAATGATAGTTTCTGCTTAAGCAATTACCCAATAGCATAAGTTATAAATATCTGTGGTTCTTTTATTTTGATGTAATATGACTGAACAAGCTGTTGCTGATACTGAGAGTGAAAGTGATGAAAAAATGTACACTGACCTGATGGAATGGGCACTTGATGATGGGTATGTCATTGAAACCAAAAGTGGTTCATACCGCGTTGTTGAAACTGGTTATTTGGGAAGCAAAGAGTCTGTCCGTGGATACATTAAAGGGATGATCGCTGCGCGACATATTGATAATGGTACATACCCGACATGGGAACATGATGATGTTCCGTGTCGTCTTACAGACACGCCCAATGGTGTTGTTCGTAATCAACTAGTTGAAACAATGGAAGAACGGAAGCGATAACTATAATATACGTTGCACAGAATCAGACACTAACTGAATGTGTGCATACTAATTGTTAAACTTCAGTCTCAAGTGTTGAATAATTCGTTTGTTCAAGACACGAAGCGTGTGTTTTGATTGAACCTTTTTCGCGTATCACTTCTGCAAGGTCATAACCAGCACCAGAATCAGCAACACGTTCTAAAGCATCTGCAACGGCTTCAATTGCGTCTGCGTCAGTTAAATCATGTTCTTCTTTAATTGTTTCATCCTGAATACCAAATTCTTGAATTGTTAAACGGTGGTCTTCATCACGCATATTGATCAGTGAACCACAAATATCACACCGACCTGCGTTTGTTTCAATATTCTCATCCATCCTATTGATAACTAACCGTATCAATAGGTAAAATAGTACTGTCTATTGACGTACTATTGCTTCAAAAATATGTGTGAATAGTTAGTGCAACGTTTACATTAGTGCAAGGCTACCCGAACCGGCACGAATTTTAATTTCACCGAAGGTAAGGTCGGTGTCGTGTGGGTCATCTGTCTTTGGAACAAGGGTGGCTTGCAGTTCAAGGGTAACAGCGACGTTATCCCCACCAATTTGGTCTTCATCATGGTCATTGAGCGGGCCAATAACGTCAGGGCAACCAACCTGAATCGGTCGAATCATGTACGTGTTCCATTCACCGTCTTCACGGTACATAATCGCACTCACGCGGGTTCCTTCGCGGAGTGTTCGGTCACACACAGTATTAATGTGTTCACAAATACCGATTGTTTGGAAGCTTTCAACGGAGCCAGTATCACCGACATACCGACCGTCGTCGTCCACCTCAAATTCATCATTTTCTGGCAGTTCAACGTTCTCAAGTTCCCGAATCTCGGTGTAGAAGTCTACGTTCATGTTCATTGTTACACCTCTATGTACACCCCCTAAGTATATAATGCTTATGGTTTAGATTATGGACACTGCATTTACCTATAGTTATGACTACCGAGTAATAATTAAAGAAGAAACCCTCGGAGTAAATTTTCACCAAAGCTTCTCAGTATTGCGATTCAATAATATTACTATTTTGCGATTACCGAGTTATAATTAGGCTTCTTTGAGTATGTCTTCCCGTCCCATTTTTTCTAATGCACATTCAACACAATATTTGTCTGTATATCGTTTGTTAATGTCTTCATCAGTTTTCGTAACCACTCCACCCGTTGGCGTTCGTACCATAATTTCATCTCTACACGATGAACACCGAATATTAGCACGGTTCCGATTAAGTTCCCATTCATCCGATTCATCAATTGCGTGGTAAATTGGGAAGTTCACAAAGGCGTAACTATCAGTATATCCTCTATCATGAACTTGTGCCATTTTCCATGTTTTGACGCTATTTGAACGAATGGAAAAGACCGTTAGCGTGAACTTGTATGTTTCACCATTCCAAGTGACTTTTTGTGGTGTTGGCTGTTCATTCGTGAATCGCTCTTTTTGTCGGGGAACTTCATCAAGGTGTGACGTGTCAATTCCAACCGCGTACACGATTCTATCCGAGTCCCATTCATCAAATCCGATGTAGTGACGGAAACCGCCGATTTCTTTGTACGTGTTGTATATTTCTTCCAAGGTTGGTGTTCTAGCCATTTCTGTTTCTATGTATGTGACCACGGTACATAAATCTATTGTATTGGATTGGACTAAGTGCTATTATAGTCCTCACTTTAGTTTTTTCAAGAGAACCTTTTTGCCGTCTACAATAGCATGGAATCCTTTTTGCGCGTATGAGATATAGGCTGATAGTCGTGAAGTACGAATTGCTTCTGCGGCGCGTGTAACTGTTGGCAATTCAGCTATCCATGCGAATTGTAATATTTCTACACTTCGTGATGCTTGTAATAGTTGTCCAATCCGTCCAGCGGCTCTAAATGCGGCAAAGAATGGTAAGATGAGAATGATATTGATCCATTTATCTTTAATGAATTGTTTATTGCTTTCATAAAGAATACCATCAACTAATAGTTCAGATACAAAAAATAAAAGAATAAATTTTTCAATATAGCTGATTATTGGGCTTGAATAAGATGTGAAAAATGTGATGTATAAATATGCAAGAAGTAACACTAAGATTGCTGGAAGTAACTTGTGTATAGTGTCACTTAATTTAACCAATCTTTGTGATGAATCATCACTAAATTCTTCATGTCCTCCCATTAATAGTTTATAATAATTAACCCTGAATAGTATTATCGGTTTCAAGTATTTTTGGTAAAAATTTTACTTTTTTATTTAGGACTGGTAGCCTTTTCAAATCATTCTATGGTTAGATTTATGTACATGGGGGTGTATTGTTAGAGTATAATGAGTACAACTGTAAGTGGTGTTACTGGCCCGCATGTTTGCATTGGAAAAGATGAACTTGTAAGTACGGTATGTGAGTGTGAAGTTGGTGATGAAGTTGAGGTTGAGTATCAAAAAGACGGTGATGTTGTTACTATTTCAGGTGAAATAACTTCAGTTGATGATAGTCGTGATATTGGAATTACATCATATGACATTTGGTTTGATGGTGTTGTTTCGGATGCGTACCTACACGTAAACACGAAAAATGGTATTTATTCTTTCTTTGATGGAAGTTCGCCGTGGGATGAATACTCAATTGAATCGTTCACACTATTTGATTAATTAAATCCACGTTGAGTAAGTGAATAGTTGAGTTGGAAGTTTTATATTTGTTTGTGTTGTAAGATACTATAGACATGGGCATTTCATCACAATTTTTTATTGATCAGTGGCCTGATGTTGAATGTCCTATTAATAGTGATGTTGATATTTCGTTCACTGAAGCGTGTGTAAATCAGTTTGACGTGTTCATTCACCAATGTCCAATGGAATGGGTTGATGTTGGGTTTTCTGTCCGTGAGACGATTATTTACGCCTCTCTCGCTGTTTGTGATGCTGGTTGTTCGTTTAATCAACGGGGGTGGGTTTCAATAGGTGAAATTGCATCTATAAGTGAAGACGAAGAATTTGTTAATAGGGTATCTGATATGTTTGATACGATGATTACTCCATATGACTTTATGTTGGTGGTCGGATCACGTCATGGTTGGCGTCCCAAGTCATGTAAACGTCTTTCAAATCTCTCAAATGAACTATTTAACCTATTACATTTGCTTGTTTGGGATTGTAGAAAACAGTATCAATTCACATATAAAGAAGAAATCTCAATGATTAATTAACTAACAGTACTATTTTCCAATTCTGATTTTGTTCGTTTAAGAATTGCTTCAACTTGTCGTACTATTGAGTCGGTAATCATTACTTCATGAATGTTTTCAATTCCTTCTTTATAATAGTAGTCTATATTTTGTGGAATGTCTTTATTTGGTTGTTTATAACCAATGAAGAATGAGTACAATTCAGTTTTATCTGTCATCCCTTCATTATCATATAACAGTCCGTCAATCTTAACTGCGATATGTTTTGGTAATCTGTCAGTATCGGGATTTTCATACAGGGCAATGAGTGTGCCACCATAGATATTTTGTATAGCTTTGGCAACTGACCCACAATCACCACTCTGTGGGCGACATAATACCTGTATCTCATCATATGCTGAATTAAGTACTGTCTCTATTTCTTGAAGTGAACTCATGTGTATTAAAGGATTTATTGTGCTACTGATTAATAGTATTGAATCGTGTTGTGTACGTTTTAGTTGTTAATTTTCACACGTTCAGGTTTGTCACAATCAACTTTTGTAACTACTTCACAACCATCTTTTGAAAGTTTTTCTTGAAAGTATGAAAGTGGGCGATGATGGTCACTGTTAATAATTAGTTGATCACCGTCATTAAAATGCAACGCACTCATTTTATCATTGAATATTGTTTTTGTCTGTGTTGATTCATTGGTTTCTTTAAGAATATAATTACCATTTACTTTATCTCGATAAATACCAATTGTAAGTACAGTGTAATCAACTGCTTGTTCCCATATGGTTTCTGCGACAAAGACCACTTCACATCCAATGTGTGAGAATCTGTCTGATTCTTCAACTGACATACTTGTATATAGTGGTGTGGGTATTTATAATTTATGAAATGGAAAGCTAAAGTGAAGTGTAATTCTTCTCGCGAAAAATATAAAAGATACTATTCTGTAAGTTTTGGAATAGTACAATTTGGTTGGTCAATTCTTTCAGGGAGAATAATGTGTTCTGTCATTTTCGTGTGCATATTTTCATACAATGCGTGTGTGATTGATGGGTAACTTCTTTTTTCATCTCGGTATTTGTAATGAATTGTAAAGAGTGGTTTCCCGTCTTCAGAAATTTCAATGTGTTCGTCTGTTTTATCGTGAAATACAACAAGTCTTTCAATAATATTTTTTGGCATAATGACATATACACCTGTGTCAATATGTCTATAAATGTAGAAATTTGAAATTGCGTATTCAACAGATGCTTCATTTACTTCTGAAGCAAAAAAGAAATTCCTTTCTTGGATTTTAATAAATTTATTATTTTTATGAGGGGCAATATCCACAACTTCAGGTTTGATTATACTTTCTTCCATTGTACTTATTCATTTCATCCACATGAATAAGAAAGTTAGCACAAAATAAATGAATCTTTCACACCATTATATCGGTGAAAGATATTGAATAAATAGTATTATGAAATTATGTATCTTTGTTTTCTTTCCATGCTTTTCGATCAACTGTGACTACTTCACGGTGGTCATATGGGCCACCATCATGGCTGTGTGACCATTCTGCCCAACTTGGAAGGTCAGTATCTCCAAAGTCGCGTGGAAGTCCTCTCCCTTCAATATAGAAGTAATTGTGGTCATCTTCTTCATGCTCTAAGTTTTCATGACCAACCGCAGCGACGTGTCCACGTCCCCAATTGGAAAGTTTAGTTGAAACTTCACCAAGTAGGTCACTTGCGATTTTTCCTTCCTCAGTCTTTTGCTGTGTTCCGTACATTGTGTTTTGATATACGTGGTATCATTACTTATAGCTAATGGTATGCGACTGCCTGTTCTGCCAATTTGGTGAGTACTATGAACATCATGGCCCAATACAAACCATAACACTTATTTGTTTATGGATAGTCTATGTAGGTATGGCAGAAGTAACTCAAGAAGCAGACGTGGTTGAAGTTAAAGAAACTGTTACAGTTGGAACACACAACGCAACTATTAAAGCCCGTGTTACTGGTGAGTATGATGATTTAGCAGATTCTGTTGAGATTCGTGGGACGTTTATGGGCATTCCATACAGTGGGGAACTTCAAATTGCTGTTCCGAAATCGAATGATGATGGTTCATACATACTAAAATTTGAGAACGGAATCGGTACGTCAGTTTCAGTTGGTGATGCTGTTATGACAACTGTTTCTAAACTCTATGTTTCTGATGAGTTTGGTGATGTGTTGTTTAATGAAATTGGAGAACCAAGTATGAGTGAACGTCGTGACAAAGCTCAACGGCAGTCAATTATTACCAGTGTGAAATATATGAGTGATTCTGATGAAGAATTCCGCAATGAAATTGCTGAAGCTATTGATGCTGAAGTGAATGATCAATAAGTGAGTTAGTAGTTATTATTTTTCGGAGTGTGGTTGTACTATAGAAAAATTATGGATAAAGGCTTAACAAGTTGTTGATATATTATATAATATGCCTGCTAATACTGGATTGTCAATTGAAGAACTTGGAATGATCGTAATGGGTTTCATTACTGGATTTCTTGGAGTGAGATATATGTTTGACTCAAATGTTGATTTTTTGGTTTCTGGTATGTTGGTTTTCACAAGCTTATTATTGATTATAAATTTCTTTTATCAACAAAAAATAAGTAACAGTTAAAATTTAATTTGTGGTTATTGTTCGGGGAGTGTTTCTAATCCAAGAACACTTGTCGACCCGTCATGTTCCCATTGAATTTGAATACGTCGTCCATCTTGGTCTTCATCCCACTCAAAATCAAACGAACTTCCAATACTTTGTGGGGTTGGGTAATGATCTCTGTCTCTACTCCCAGTCCTTCCATATTCAATCACAAGATCGCCTGCGTTTGGAACATCCTCTCCTTCTGAAAGCGTGACAGTTCCTTCACGATTTTCAACATTGAAATCCCACTCAACATCAGTATCTAGTTGATTAAACTCAACATCTTCATCATCTTCCATTCCATCATTATCATCACCGTCTTCTTCTGCGTCTCCTTCATCGAATCCATCACTCTCTGGTTCTCCTCCGGGGTCGCGTTCACCTACTTCTGGCCCATCTGACCCACCTTGAACATCTGAATCATTTTCTTGCTCAGGCTCATCATCATCAAGACAGCCAGCAAGTCCAATGGTTGCGGCAACTCCTGTCGACACAATAACCTTTCTCCGAGTTTTATCTTCCATACATACACTTACGTCTATAGAAATAAAAAGCTTAGGGTAAAAAATTAACTAAAGAGTGAATATTTTCCCATTGAGTACAATTTCATCACTTTTCTCAAGGTTCGTGAGCGATTCTAAAACGTTTTTCGCATTTTTGAGAGCAATTCTAAGACTCTTATACGTTCCAACCGTAATGCGCTCTTGGCTCATTCCTGAAACAAGCGGGTTTCCGTCTTCATCAAACGGGTATAGTGTAAGAACAAATCCACTCTCAAATGATTCATTTGGACAGAAATTCGTGTATTCAAGACTCAAAAGAGTCTTTTCACTTTCTTCATATCCGGGCACTTGTTGCTCAGATGCCCAATCAATAATAAATTCATTCAAATCCGTGTAGTATTGTGGTTCAGTTTCGTCCCATCCATCAACTTGTGGAATAGTTAGAACTCCAGATTCGATTTTTTGAAGCGGGTTATTCGCATTTGGTGGAACTGAAGTATCTGCTTTAACTTCTTCAGTAGTCGTTTTAATATCTTCTGTTTCTGTTCCCGTAACGGCTTGTGTCGCTGTCATAGTACACTCTAATAGATTACCCCTAAGTATATAAAACTGATGGTATAGCCCAACTGCTATAAATAGTTGGTACTGAGAAAACATAGTAATCCGTCAGAAAAGTGTTGAAGTCAGCCTGACTTCCTCACTTAAATGGTGGGAAAGAATGGACAAGCCATTCTTTGGTAAACGTTGGGGAACGTTTGGTGGAGGTGTGATTAACACCTACTGACTATTTGTTTCATGGACTTTCACCACACGCGGTATCAATCCGCGTACTCACACATTGTTCTTGATTATTAATATAGTTTTGGGATATTAACATAATGAAATGGTAATGATAGTATAGTCATTATGGGATGGTTAGCTTGTTAAGTGTGAAGAAGATGGGGCAAAGCCCGTTCTTCACACTATAGGGCAAGGAGGTATCGGCTGACAGTGAGGCGGGGGTGTTTCACTGTCAACTGTCAATACGGAGTGTCTATTATTAAGGACTGTGATATTGGAAAATAATCATTACCACCCATAATCAAATGGTATGTATATGGATTGACTCACTGCTATCAAACATACTATTCAACTAAGATACGTGTAAAATGGGGACGCCAATGTGAATGGTGAAGTCCGTGTTTGGCGTTTGCCTCTGACTGACAGGTAACTGAAGGTCTGTCTGAACAGTTCTATCGTTGCCCCTTCAGTCCCATTCACTATTTTGTGTGTATCATTGCGCGGTTAGTGTTCCGCACTCATTCAACTGTAGTACTTCAGGTGTATTTATCCATTCCGATTTCACTTCAGAAAACGATCAATTCGCTCAAGTTGGGCATCTGTGACACGAACAGCGATTTCTTTACTTGCTACATCATTCGTCATGAGATGAACCGTTGTGTACTCACTCACCTTATCTAATGGAGAATTGATGAATTTATAAGCCGCAATAATGTCTGTGTCAACTGACCGTTCTTGAGACAATTTAGTTGGCTTATATGTAATTTTTCCATCTTTTACTTCAGTCACTTTCGGCGGAAGTGAACGAATACCCTTAGCTACAATTCCACCCACGAATGCCATAACTCCTACTGTCAAAATTTTCTTTCGCATACAACAATACATTCATTTTCTAACTACTTAAACATATACTTACATACCAATGGTTTTATCAAACAAATAAATGGATATGAGAGAAATGACGATGAAGAAAAGTGAGCTAACCATCATCGTGAATGAAAAGAATCGAATGCTTTGAACAAACAGAATGACACCTATCAGTAGCAACAATCCCATAAACAAGCGAACGGACATGATCCCGACCATTAGTAGTCCCATTGTGTCTATACAATTGACCCATTGGTACTTATAGCTGGCGGTATTAGATAGGACTAAACGTTTATAATAGACGTTTTAAAGGTCTAATAAATTGTTTAAAGATTATACAACGGATTGTGATAATGTGGTTGAATCACTTGAAATAAAGAAAGAAAAATTAATAATTGTAGTAGTTTCTCTTTTCCGAATGGTACGTTCTTGGAAGAGGTGTATGACCAAGTATTCCAGCGGCTCCTAATGCGCTTGAATACACAATTGACCCGAAAATCACTATTGAAAGTACGTACTTTGGACTTTCAAATACAGTGAGTTTAATAGCTCCGACAAGTCCTAACATTCCTATTAATGAAAATGTTGTGAGTACCGCAATCGGAAATCGTGTACGTTTTGGAATTTGTGTATATGTTCGTAACATGTCCATGACATTGTTGCGTGTGAATGTTCGTCTCATAGTAAATATATGACAACTAACTTTTATATACCCTTTGGTATAGTGTAACAGAATGAATATTGTGATGAAAGAATGGTAGTGACACTTTTAAATACAAGTTAAGTTGGTTGGAAAATATCTACCTACTATTCATTTATTTTTTAAAATAAAATGTGAATTTAACTCTTGGTTCACATTTTTATTTTATTCAATTACTGTCTTCAAGTTTTGCCACCGCATATATGAGCGTTGTTGCCATAAACGTCATTTGAACAGCTTGAACAACTTCTGACGGGGCAACTGTTGTGAAGAACACAATTACCAACACAACAGTTGCGGTCGCAATTGGTCGTTCTGAAGCCGTCTTAATGAGGTTTTTAGCCCATTCGCTTTCTTTCTGAAGTTGTGTCTTTTCTTCAGTTTCTTTGTTATTTTTCACCTCCCAATCATCAAGTTTAGTTTGTGTTTTGTCAGCCATGTTACACTTATATATACGCACCCACCCCCTATATATCTTCCCCCAAGTGGGTTTTGTATAGCAACCAGTCCTAAATAAAACAATAATTAAAGAGTTAAGACCTCTCTGTACAAATAAGTACTGATTAAAAATATGTAGTCATTTTATTTCTACATTTCTTTATCTTTAAACTTTATTTATTCATTTACTCAATTTCAATTAAAGTTTTGAAATTGAGTAAATGAGTGTTGTCGCCATGAACGTCATTTGAACGGCTTGAACAACTTCTGACGGGGCAACTGTTGCGAATGACACGACTGCCAACACAACAGTTGCGGTCGCAATTGGACGCTCTGAAGCCGTTTCAATGAGGTTTTTAGCCCATTCACTTTCTTTTTGAAGTTGTGTCTTTTCTTCAGTTTCGTTTTCTTCAGTTTCTTTGTTATTTTTCACCTCCCAATCATCAAGTTTAGTTTGTGTTTTGTCAGTCATGCTACACTTATATATACGAACCCACCCCCTATATATCTTCCCCCATTTGGGTTATGTATAGCAACCAGTCCTAAATAAAGCAATAATTAAAGAGTTAAGACTTCTCTGTAAAAATAAGTACTGATTAAAAATATTTAGTTGTTTTATTTATACATTTCTTTATCTTTAAACTTCATTTACTCATTTCAATTAAAGTTTTGAAATGGAGTATATGAGCGTTGTTGCCATAAACGTCATTTGAACGGCTTGAACAACTTCTGACGGGGCGACTGTTGCGAATGACACAATTGCCAACACAACAGTTGCGGTCGCAATTGGTCGTTCTGAAGCTGTTTCAATGAGGTTTTCAGCCCATTCACTTTCTTTCTGAAGTTGTGTCTTCTCTTCAGTTTCTTTGTTATTTTTCACCTCCCAATCATCAAGTTTAGTTTGTGTTCTGTCAGTCATGTTACACTTATATATACGCACCCCACCCCTATATATCTTCCCCCAATTGGGTTATGTATAGCAACCAGCCCTAATAAAATGGATATTTATAGTATAAAGAAGTCTCTGTGCGAATATTTACACTTGAAGAAAGTACATCAATCAATTGCTATTCAAAAATTGAGAATTATGGTTGGTATTCAGCAACCAACATATCTTGGAGTGCCGCCGTATAATTTTCATGTGTCTGAATGGTCGCATCTGTGAGAATCACAGGGGCGGGGAACTGAATATGACCTTTTTTGAGTAGTTCTTTACATTTTCGTTGGTGGTCATACTTTTCACGACTTGGAACGCCATTCAGTTCAACACGTTCGATCTTTCCGTATGTGTTTCCAACTTCAACATCGCCATGAAGCCAATAGCGGTTGGCTTCAATACTAACAATAGTATCTTTTGGCGATGTGAGGCGGTGGAACGCTTTCTTGAATGGGGAACTGTGGTAGTTTTCATAGTCATCATTGTAATGGGGGAATACAATGGAATCATATCGTAGGGCGGCGTACAAAACGCCATCTGGCGTTATACCGACAATTTCGCTTGCGTGGTCGACCATTCGTTCTTGTGCCTCTTGGGTAATAATTTCTTCACCGTCAGGGTCACATTGTACGAAATCATCCTGACCGGCGTTTTCAGGGCTTTGAAGTGGCCACACGGTTAGTTCATCCCCTTCTTTATTAACGTCTTTGTGGTAGCCATCTTTGTCTTTCACAGTGTACACAGTTTCACCACTGAAAGCCGACTCTCGTTCATTAACCACTTCATTCCCATCAATACTTTCAAGTTCGAGTTCCGTCATAGTACACTCTAATAGAACACCCCTAAGTATATAAAACTAATGTTTTGTGGTGTCGCTTAAAGAAATACTATTATCATTCAGTCAAATAATAGTTGTTTTAAAAGTCCAATTCCGCACCCTTGGCCTGTTGTATTTGGGTCAGTGTACGGATAATGTTCATTATCAGTGTCTCCAACTACTGTTACAGTTTCAGTATCGTCTTCTTTTTTCACACAATCTTTAGCTGTCATATGGTCTTTTTGAAGTGGTTCCAAATTGGCTTGTACTTTCGCTTGTGTTACGTGTACTATTATATCGTTCCCATTTGTCAGGTTGAATGATGGTTTTTGTGCCTTCAATTTCTACAAGCGCAGACCCATCATCAAATTCGTCAAGTAAGATAGTGTCAATTGTTACTTGAATGCGTTCTTGTTTGCTCATACACATATATTATGGTTCTATATATTTAATAGTCGGGGAAATGGTTCTTTTGTTTCTCCAATAACACAATGCTTTTAAGATAACATTTGTGAATAATATATAAGCATAATGTCGTCACAGATTTCAACCTCTATGTCAGATGGTGAATGGGTAAATTCTCATCTTCAGCGTGTTTCACGAACATTCGCTCTTAGTTTAGATAAATTACCAGAACCATCACGGTATTATATTAGCCTCGCATATCTTGCGTGCCGTATTCCTGATACTATTGAAGATTCACAGAAATTAACGACTGAGCAGAAAGTGAATGCGTTGGACGCATATATTGAGGCACTTGAACCGTCACCAAATCCAGAAAAAGTTTCAAAATTTGTTGAATCAGTGCCAAAATTTGATGGTGATGATTGGGAATTGGTACAAGAAACAGAAAAAGTCATTGTGTTGTTGTCTGAATTGCCTGAAAATACGCAGAAAGTTGCTGTTAAGTGGATCAAAGAACTTACAGGGGGAATGAGACAGTTTGTTAAAGATAATCCGTCTGTGGGCGGTATTCGTATTCAGACAATTGATGAACTTGAAGAATATTGCCATTATGTGGCTGGTATTGTTGGTCATTTAATTGTTGATTGTTTGCTTACGATTGAAAATGGTGATGAGCCGCCTGAAGACCCTGAAGTTCTTAGACATTGGGCACATGAATATGGACTATTTCTTCAAGTGGTGAATATTTCTAAAGATGTATTTGATGATTATGAAGAAGAAGATAGTATTTTCATCCCAATAGATGAGTTGCGGAAGAATGGTATTTCTCCAACAAATATTACGTCACCTTCAAATTCTGAAGATGTGGGTGAAGTTGTAACTGATATTATTACGCAAACTGAAAAGTATGAAGAAGATGCTGAAAAGTTTCTTTCAACACTTACAGAATGGAATGAAAAAACGCAGGTTGGGTTTGCTCTTCCGTATGTTCTCGCTGTGGCAACGTTGCGGAAAGTGAAAGAAGAAGCAGAAAAAGCATCCCAAGAAGAACATATTAAAATTAGTCGTGAAGAAGTCCTTGATATTGTTACGAAACTTGAGCAAGGTGTTCCATTTGATGAAGTTGCTAATGATAGTCGAAAACCATATTGTGGTGCCAGTTAGTCCATTCTAATACAATAGATTTAAGTGGTTGTGGTGTGTTGATTCATTCGTCATGGACGGAACACAAGTTCAAAATGAAGGATTGCGTATTAACGCGGCAAAGCGTAGCTTCAACGACCACGGATTCAACACACGTAGGGTAACGTGTAATGGTTTTATTGTTGACGCAACTCTCCCAACAACAAGTTCACAGGTTATGCTACAAATTGCGGGGGATATTTGTGAATCGTATAACCTCACACTTGAAGTGAATGGTGATACGTTGAAAGTCTCCGATAATTAATACCATGTACTATTAATTTACATGTCCCAACAGGTGTGAACTACATGTGGTTCCCACTTTCTTTTAAATACGTTTCAAATGTGAAATAGTTTTGATTTAGGATTCTTTTTTGTGTTTTACTTTTTGACGAATTTCTTTAATGGCAACAATAGTTGCGATTACAATGCCAACGAATGTGATTTTGACAACTGTTGAAATGAATGTCCAACAAACTGTAAGGAATGAACGGATTTTTTGAAGCACTTGTATTAATTGCTCACTAATTGAACGTTATATATTTGTTGGTTAGCAATTCGATACTCTAATACACACAAGTCTAAAAGTATAAATCATGGATATGGATAATATAAATCGGAGGGATCGTTTTTCAGGGGTTCTTTTTTCTGATCCGACTCATTTTCAAGTAAATGATACTGACAGTTTTGATAAAACTATTAACAGGATTAATGGGGCGGAAACTGAAGCACGAATCCAGTGGGCTGATTCAGTTAGTACTGCTATGAAGTATACGCATGTCCATACTGTAGATTATGAAGTTTATTCACACATACAACCACCTATTTATGAATTACCATATGCAGTGTTTGTGTCAAATCATGGTATGCCTATTCCAGACACAGGGTTTATTGTCTCAAACATGAAGCACGAAAAACGAAGGGGAGAGTCATTATATTTCAAAGAGTGGGCGAATAATCACAATCATGAACTTTTTGAACTTGATGATGGGATTATTTTTGAAGGGAGTGGTGATGCAAAATGGCATCCAAAAAAGAATCTTGTATGGGTAGGATACGGGCAACGAACTGATAAAAAAGCCATACAAGAAATTGATACTATTGTTGATGCAACTGTTGTTGGATTAGAATTGCAGTCACCGAAATATTTTCATTTAGATTTATGTTTTACACCATTAGATGAAAATACTGTGCTTGTGATTCCTGAAGCGTTTACTGACGAAGCATATGATAAAATAATGAATGGTTTTGATCAAGTTCTTCATGTTACTGATTCAGAAAAATCAACAATGGCTGGAAACTGTTCATTAATTGCTGAAAAGACAGTATTAATGGATAAGCAAAATAAACAAACTGCACGCACTATACATAAGAACGGGATTACTGTTATTGCAGTCAATACAAAAGAATTTCAAAAAGTGGGTGGTTCTATTGATTGTCTGAATTTAAAAATTCCATAATAAAACCTAATCGAATTGTATTATATTTCTAACTGATGATATTGTTTGTTATACTGTAGTTTAACCCCCTCATATTGGTAAGAATTTTACACAGTAAGATATATTGTATACTTGAATGGAACGAACTTCATATATTTTAGTGAAAAACCATAAAGGGTATTCAGCGGGAACAGAGTTTTCAAAATCAGCAACATATGGTGATGGATTTATCGCAGATTACCTTCTTGAACCTGTTAATGAATATGGAAGATTAGAAGTGAAAGAAGAAGAACTTGAACGACTTTTTCAAACCCGCTAAATAAAGAACGATCTACTATTTGTATTGATTGATAGTAGGAAAATGGTGATTTATTTAATAATACTATCTTGCTGGTTATATTGTGTTAGTCTGAGTTTTCGCAGAGAATGAACGTTTGTGCGTCTTTGTTATAATCAAGGAAGAATCCGGGGTAATTATTCCCATCATCAAGGCGGTGAATCACTTCTTCCATTGTGTTTCCGCTAGTACTAACAAGTGGCGTAATGACTGCAATGTTTCGCTGGTCTTTGTCAATGGAATCCGTGTGTACGTAAGACAGAAGACCATTCACACCATTGTCAATCAGAAGTTCAGTAAGGAAGTCTGCTTCTTCGTCAGTAAGTGCCTGACTGTGGTATCCTCCTTCAACCACAGTATGGTATGCACCTTCAGAGACAAGTTCACGGCGAACTTCGTCCATGTTGTCGTCGCACATTTCAATTGCGGCCTCGCGTGCAGTTTCGGTATTACCCTTCATATCCACTTACAAGTAGCAACTCTATTGATATAAAGATTATGGTTTCTACTGACTTATCAAGAACAATGAACTGAATGATTTTTTTAAAGAATAAATATAATAAAAGATACATACAAATAATTTAATTTATTTACTACATTAATAGTATATTGTCATACTAATTGTACATAGAAAATAATTATATCGAAACGTAAAAGCCCCCCAAGTAGGTATAATTATATATGAATGAACACGCTACATTTACTATTGAAGTGATTTGTGGGAATGTCCCATCATGCAAAGAAAAATTGGGTATTGATGATGTTGTAGATTACTCTATTTCAAGTAACAATGTAGCCGAACAGGTAATCACAGTAAAAGTTGATGCTAAAAATATGCACAACGTTATTAAATTTGAAGATGAAGTAAGAGCTAATCCAAATTACAAAATGACTAACTGTGATATTTCATTCGGAAAGTCAAAAGCAGTAGTATAGACTAACAATTTTCATTTGCAGATGATTCATCTCTAAGAGTTTTTAATTCATGACAAAGCTGTTTCAATGATTTCATAAGTTCATCAAATACGACTGGTTTTTCTGAAAACACAATTGCACATTTTGCTGTATTAATAGTATTTTCAATTGTTGTTTGGATATTATCATCCGCATCATCATAATGATCATTGATAATACTTTTTAATGGCTTAATATGTTTCTTAGTTTCCATTGAAAGAACAAGCCGAATATGTTCTTTATCAGTATTCATATTTCTCATCAGTTCAATAAGTTTATCAACACTACTGAAAGAATCCGTATTTTCCATGTTATCTGTCATGTGTGATTTACTATTCTCACCACATATATTTATTAAATTGTATTGTTACAAATAAGACTCAATTCATAATATTTATATACTTGCGGGTTGAAAAAGATTATATGCCACCACACCATTCCCATCCATCAAACCCAAATTCAGGGGAAAATATTGAAACAATTCATGTCAAATACGCGGTACTCATTGGATTGGTATATATGATGATCCTGTTTGTACTATTCGCTCAAGTCATGTGAATAATACTGTGATAAAATAAATCGGTTATTTTCTATTCGTCCACTTGTTCGACATTATCAACCCAATTCATTGGGCCAAATCCATCAGGTTGTAGGTAAGAGAGTTTTGTTTTGGCGTCAAGTGAGTCCCACCAAAACATTTGAATTCCTTGTTTGATAGTTTTTTCTTCATCAATTTCACCACGTTCACCGTAAGTGTTAGGAACGATTACCTTAGCGGTTTTTCCTGAAAGGAATGTCAATTCATACGTTTCACTTACGTCACCATACAGGTCTTCCGATGGAATAAGAACTGATACTGATGGATATGTATCTTCGGACTGACTGATTACTTGAACATCACCAAGTTCAGGAAATGCACTTCCATCGTATGGTTTTTCGGAAAGGTCTAGTTCTTCACGAAGAAAGGTGGCTAATGGTTCGACCCATTCATCACAATTGTCTCCTTCAATGAGAATTTCAATTGAGTGAAGTCCATCATAGTCAAAGTCTTTTGGCTTTGTTTTCATTGTAACAACGGAAACACATACTTCCGCTACAACGCCAGTTTCAAGGCCAATTGACGTGAATACTGATTCATCAGTATTAGCCGCTTCAAATGGATAAATGGCATCTGTTAGCTGGTTTACTACTGTATCAGATAGTTCCTTCATATATATGATTGATAATCCGTGAGTGTAAAGATATACCGAATTTACATGGCAAATGATACAAATAAACTATATGGTACTATACTAAACATATCCTCCTGATTATAACATAGTATCTACAATCTATACAATCTATACAATCCATACAAAGAATATTTATGTCATAGTGATGTAATTTTTGTATGGAAATATATCTTCGTCATTCTGTGGCAATATTCATTGGATGTTCAATAATAGGATTAACATCAATTGATATGGTAATAGCATTAATTCAAAATCATCCACCTACAGAATATATTATTGAACAATGGAATTTATCAAGATTCATTTCACTGATTATAGCAACTATTATATTTTCACTAATGTTTCGTAGGAAATATGAAAACCCTAAAAATACGAATGGTTAATGTGAAACCACAGACAAATGCAAGAGTGTGATTTACTGTTTTAAAATATTTTTCATAATACACTTCAGTCTATATTGAATGAAGTATTGATACTTCAATTCATGAAGAAGACGTTTTGATTTATTCATATGAAATTTTTGTTCTGTTCTATCAGCAGTAGATTTAGACTGATTTAGATGATAAAACAATTCACTCAATTTCATATGTGGACGTTGTCCTATCTGTTGATTTTTCATAATACATTGAATCCTATCTTGAACACTCAATGCTTGCTCTTGAAGTGAATAATATTCTGAAGTATTCATTATGAAATATTTTTTGTTCTTATGATAAATAATTAGTGGATCAATGATTGTGTAACAGAATGTAAAATATTAAAAATCTATTTACGAGATACGTTTGTCAATTAATACATGATGAATGTTGGTGAAGCGATAAAATACAATTTTCGTGGTGATGTGTTACAACGAAATATTATATTAGGATTGGCATTAGTTTTGAATGCTTTGTTGTTACCATTGGTTTATTTTATGTAAGAGTGAGGCGAAAACCTCGCCCTTCAGGACGGGGAGGATGTCAATATGGTTCAACAAATTGACATTGTGAAAGAGTAAATTCTGTTGTTTGTTTGATTAAACTGAATACTTTTATGTGGCTCAGAAATAATCATTAGATATGAGTGGAACTGATAATAACGATCTCCCGTCTGAATATTTTCAATTGGATTCATCCTATGAAAGCTTGAGTGAAACTGAAGCGAAAGTAAAACTACAAGAACACGGGAAAAAGTTGCGTGGAATGTCTCGTGTAATGGAGCTATTTAATGACACAGAGAAAAATGAAAAAGAACTGATTGATACATTAGTAGATGAATTGCCACAATGGTTTCAGTATCCAAATGTTGCTGAAGCACAAATTGGAATTGGATACACTACTGCCTCAACCGCAGGGTATCGTCAAAATTCAGATTCATTAGAAAGTTCATCTGTCACGGAATCTGGAACTGAGGTTTTCATTGATGTTGTTTACACAGCGTCACGTTCAAACGGAGTCGGTGATCAATGGACGAATGAAGAAAAACAGTTTGTTGATAAGGTTGTACAATTCATTGAGCAGTTTTTGAATCAAAAAGAAAAATCAGAAAGTGATGAAGAATTGATTGAAGAAATCAATATGAATGCATCAGATATTCAAACTGATGCGAAAAAGATTACTGATAAATCGAAAGAAATCAACGAACATATTGGAGATTCTTCAAGTTCAATGGAAAGTATTGCAACTGAAATTGCTGATTTATC
>LKMJ01000710.1_pt1 | contig 26964 bp, 26 predicted proteins | sample 643391 | NCBI WGS metagenome assembly LKMJ01 (sample SAMN04112250, study PRJNA286221) | soda lake metagenome | biome: soda lake; feature: Kulunda Steppe; material: water; isolation source: sample PL-Br10 brine of Picturesque Lake | place: Russia: Kulunda steppe | collected 2010-07 | reverse complement strand
CTGTGTTCGAGTCGCTGGGCGATTCGGGACGACTCGTCGTCACAGAGCGGCGTCAGGAAGAACACCTGCGTCCTGCCGTGAAGCTGTGTCAGGATCGTCGATAGCTGTCGATCGATCTCGCTTCGTTCCGCACCGCGATCACCGGCGCCGTCGATCGTCGTATCGCTCCTTTCGCCGTCGGAGACGATGGCAGGTTCGGTCTCCCGGGGTGGAATCACAGAGAGCCCCTCGTGGGTCGCGAGAAGCCGACCGAAACGAACCGCGTGATCGCGACCGCTCCCGGGCGGGAGCCAACACAGCTCGCGACCGACGGCGGCCAATCCGACGCGGTGGTCGGTCTCGAAGAGCGTGTCGGCGATCCGCTCGGCCGCGTCGGTCGCATGCGCCACCGCGTGGGGTTCGTCTTCGGTGCTGGCTCGGTAGGCGACCTCGCGAGCGTCGACACAGAGGACGACGTCGGCGAGTTGTTCCTTTCGGAACTCCATGGAGATGAACTCGCCCGTCCGGGCGTATCGCCGCCAGTCGATGCGGCTCGTCGGATCGCCGCGTTCGTACTCCTTGACGCGGTGAAACTCGAGGCCGCGACCGCCGTCGTCGGTGACGAGCCGGCCGGACCGATGTCGGCTCAGGCCCCGCAGCGGTACCTCGGGTACCCGACTGCCACACTCGATCGTCGTCTCTTCGACGACGGTCGTCTCGATCTCGGTCGCGCCGCTTGCGTCTCGCGCGAGGACCATCGTGGGACGGAACCGGTGGGTGCCGCGTCTGGCTCGCATCGAGTACTCGATGGTCGTCTCGCCGCCGGGTCGCAGCGCCGTCCCCCGCCGCGGGGAGCCGTCTTCGACCGAGAGCATCGGCGGGACACCGTCGACGAGCCGGAGGTCATACAGCGTCTCGTCACCGGCGTTTCGAAGCGTCGTCTTCACTTCGATAAGCTCGTTTGCATCCGGTGATTCGGGGGCGACTCGTCGCTCGATTTCTACCATCGGGTCAGGCGAATCGGTGAGCTGAGGGTAAGCGGTGAACGCGACGGCGACCGCCGCCAGCATGAGCAGCGAGGGACGCTTCGCCAACAGTCCGATAGCCAGCGCGACGAGAACGACGGCGACGGCGCCTCGCCAGCGGTTCGTTCGGCGAACGGTCACGGTCCGATCCCGTCCGGAGCCGTCCTCAGCGGATGCCGAGATCGATCGCATGCTGTCAGTCCCCCTCGGCCGGAGCGGTACTGTAGCCACTCTCCTTTTCGGTCTCGCCGTGGTCGGCACCGTCCGTCCGCGTGGCGTCCCCTTCCCGAGGACGGCCCTCATCCCCGGCGATTCGGTCGCCGTCGCTGACGACGGCCGTTTCTCGGCGCCGGCTGCAACCGATCGATTCGATAGCCTCGATGGTCCGTTCAGTCCGGTTTCTGACACCGAACTCGCCACCCAGTAGGCCCCGTGAACCCGTATCTTCGAGCAAACGAGCGGTGGCAGCGTCGTCGGTCCACGATCCGTCGTCGACGCGGCGTTCAGCCGTCGACCGCGAGCAGCCCTCGGATCGCATGAGCGACTGTATCGCTGCCTCTCGCAGGCGGTCACGGGTGGCGGCGGAAGCCCACGTTCCGAACAGTCTGCCGTTCGAGCGGTCGAACGACGCGCCCGGATACGTCGCCGACTGCACTCGCTCGACGACCGGTGTCTTCGCCTCCCGGACGCCGGTCAGGCGCCGGAACAGCACGGCGAACAGCGCGATGACGATAGCCGCGAGTCCGAGAACGGCGACGACGACGTAGTCGCTGCCGAGCGCCGCGATCAGAGCCTCCATCGGCAGATGCTCCGCCGCCCCGGGGTCGAACACGACGAGCACCCCGATAGCGAACACGGAGAGACCGATCGCCAAGAACAGCCAACGCGCGAATCGACCGAGACTGGCAAACATCGCCATCAGGCGTCACCCCGGTAGTGGTTCTGGTTCTGACTCTGGCCACCGCCGCCGGGCCGTCGCCCGTCACTCCGTATCTGCTCGAGTACCGCCCGGACCCGGTCGGCCTCGTGCTCTACGGGAACGCCGCCGTAGTGAACGCGCTCGAAGGCGTCGGTGACGGTCTCGACGACCGATGGGTCGATCCCCGCCTCGCGAGCGGACCTCGCACACTCGGCGGGCGTCTTCGTCGCCGGACGCTCGGGGTCGGCACGCCGAACCATCCACAGCCAGGCTCGATCGACCGCGTTCGACGGTTTCGTCCCGGGCCAGCCGTCGGCCGCCGGGACCGCCCCGGATGTCTCACCGTCGGTTGTCAGAATCGTTCTGAACAGCGCCAAAAGCCGCTCACGGTAGTGATATAGCAGGGCGACCAGCGTAACCATCGCTCCGAACAGCAGTACCAGACGGACGATCTCACCGAGCAGTGCCAGCAACCGATCGAGAAGCGTCGGCGGCGTCACCTGCGTCCCCATCGACTCCATCTCCTGAAACGGCTGATCGGCCACGGTTTCATCGTCCCGTTCACCCTCAATTTCCTCCTGAACGGCGGCCGCGTCGCTCGTCCCGATCGGCAGTCGATCGTAGTTCAGGTTGATCTCGTCGTCCGGGTCAGTCGTCAAAGACGAATCGAGTGCGGTCCCGACGACGCCGAGGGACGTGATACACAGGATCGCGAGCCCGAGCGGTACTACCCGGTGCCGGGTCATTTGATCTCTGATCGCCACTCGCCGGTCGACCAGCTCGCGGCGGGGTCATACTCACGAACAAAGGGGCGTACAGACGACTCATCGAGACGGAGCCGTTCGGCGGATCCCTCGTGCGTCGGTGGCATCCGATTTCGTCCGTCAGTATCAGCAGCCGTCCACACCCTGCCGTCGAAAGAGACGACGGCAGAATTCCGGTAACCACCCGACCGTCGAGCGAAAGCGGCTGTATGCATTGATCACAACGTCGGGATACGAGATAGTTAGTTATTGACGGCGTAAACGGACGCGGACGCGACGTTCCGATCGCCCACTCCGCCCGTTCGAAACCGATCGGATCACGTCGTTTCACCGGGCTGTTCGACGCCCTCCAAAGATCACTCTGACCGGATACATTTCGAGAACCCAAGTGAACGCCCGCCAGTAGTTGTTTAAGTGTCACTTAATCCGAGAACCGAACAGCACAACCGCCGAAGCGGCATCAACCGGGAGGCTCCGGACGGATCGGCGCACAGCGGATGAATCGGTATTGTCTCGATACCGGGGATGCTGTTCCGTCCCGCCACGTTCAATAGTCGCCCCCGCGACCGGAAACGTATGACACGCGCTGTATGGCTGAAAGCCGACGACGAGGTCGGCGACTGGGAGGCGAGGAAACGACGCATCACCGCCGGACTCGAGGCCGGCGTCGACTGGGTCCTGGTCGATCAACGCGACGTCGACCGCGTTAGAGAACTCGGTCGCGTAAACGTCGCCGCCTTCGCGGGCGACGACGTTCACGTGATGGACGCCGAAGACAAAGAGGAGGCCGAACCGGACGCGATCGTCGTCGGAAAGAACGGCGAGGGCGACGGGACCGTCGATCTCCCCTCGGATCTCTCCGGCTCGGCCGACCTGACGACGCTCCGGCGACACGACGGGCCGGCCGGGGCGTACGTTCGGATCCTCGATCCGGAGTACGAAACGTTCGCCGAGACGGCCGCGAAAGACGCCGAGTACACGATCGTCATCGGTGACGACTGGCAGATCATTCCGCTGGAGAACCTCATCGCCCGCATCGGCGAGGAGACCGACCTCGTCGCCGGTGTCCGCTCGGCGGCCGAAGCGAAGACCGCCTTCGAGACGCTGGAACTCGGCGCAGACGCCGTGTTGCTCGATACCGACGATCCGGACGAGATTCGAGCGACCGTCGAGACCAGAGACGCCACAGAGCGCGAGCGACTCGATCTCGAGTACGCGACCGTCACCGCGATCGAGGAGGCCGGCTCGGCCGACCGCGTCTGTGTCGACACTGCCTCGATGCTCGATCACGACGAGGGGATGTTGGTCGGCTCGATGAGTCGTGGGCTCTTTTTCGTCCACGCCGAGACCGCAGACTCGCCGTACGTCGCCTCCCGGCCGTTCCGCGTCAACGCGGGGGCCGTCCACGCGTACGTTCGGACGCCCGACGGCGGGACGAAGTATCTCGCCGAATTGAAATCCGGCGACGAGGTGCAGGTCGTCGACACGGAGGGCAACACCCGCGAGGCGATCGTCGGCCGCGCGAAGATCGAGAAACGACCGATGTTCCGGGTCGAGGCCGAACTCGAAAACGGCGACCGGATCGAGACGCTGTTGCAGAACGCCGAGACGATAAAGGTCGCCACCGCGGACGGACGGAAAGCCGTCACCGACCTCGAAACGGGCGATGAGCTCTGCGTCTACTACGAGGACGTCGCCCGACACTTCGGGGAAGCCGTCGAAGAGTCGATCATCGAGAAATAAGCGAGTCGACGAGTCGCCGAAGCGTCCGGAGGTCGTACTGACCGGGGGCGGTCGCCTTCCCCGGGTCGACCGGCGCGTATCCGATCTTCGAGCCGTAGACGGGCGCGACCGCGCGGGTGTGTCTCCCGGCCTCGCCCATCGCCATCGTCGCGACGGCGACGCCGTCCTCGGTCAACTCGTGTGTCGCGGCCAGCACCGAGAGGGCATCAGTGCGGTCGGTTGCGGTGACGGCGAGTTTGCCGACGTCACCGTACTCGCTCGCCCGCCGGAGGACCCGTTTTAGCTCCGGTTCCGGTGGCGTCGTCTCGAAATCGTGTGCCGAGACGACGACCGCCACGTTCGCGTTTTTCGCCCGTTCGAGGAGTTCTCGGGCGTCCTCAACGACGCCGTATTCACCCTCGAGCGCCGCGAGTTCGAGGTCGATCGCACCGACAGCGTCGTACTCGATTGCCCGTTCGAGCGCTCCGAGACGGCCGTCACCGCTCGCCTCGCCGCCCTCCCGCTCGGTGCGGTTCGTCACGAGCAGCGGTAACTCGCCGTCGTAGGCTTCGAGCGCGTCGAGCGGATCGTTCGCCAGATCCATCCGGAACTCGACGCAGTCGGCGTCCTCGCGGGCGCGTGGCTCCTCGGCTAGCGTCGCCGTCGAGGCCGCGAGCCGAAAGCGGTCGAAATTCAGCGTCATGTCTCCTCTCACTCGCGCGGCCCCGAAAGAGTATGCGGTCTCACGATCGTGCGTGCTCGCGTCTCGTCACCGCACACGCCCCAGAAACCTCGCCTGTGCCGTCGTTCGCTTGGCGCCGTAGTCTGTGACCTGTACCCGGATCGTCTCGCCGATCTCGAGCGCGTTCGAACCGTTCGGATCAGGGATTTCCCGGACAAACGTCTGGAGCCCGTTTATCGTCCCGCGAATCTCCGGCGGCATCCGATCGTACTGCGTCTCCTTGACGACGAGTTCGTACGTCTCGCCTTTCCGTGCGGCTTCCTCGGGCGGGCGATTCTGTGCCCGCCTGTGGGCCCGATCGCGCTCCCGCTGGGCGTCGGTATCGGGACGGCGACGGCGGCGAAGCAACCAGCCGACGGCGACGAGGAGGACGACTACGCCGGCCACCCCGGTCACTACCAGTTCGGTCATCGGCGACGGTTCGTAGCGGGTGAACAAATCCGTTGTGTCCCTCGAAGGGAACGCAAACCAGAAAACGAGGACGATCGGGACGGTCCGCTCGTACCGACTGTTGGAACGTGGAAACGCGAGTCGTCCAGCAGTAGTTGACAGTGTGAGTTTTTCATTCGGCTTTGGCCCTTACCGAAGACAGCGAAACAGCGGGATCTATTGAGAGATTGGTGGATAATGTTGTTCATACTGCCGGCTGTAATTCCGTGGATCCAACGTCACAGAGTTCCACAGCGGCCGGGCTGAAACACGGTGTGCTCTCCGCTGTGGGTTGAAAGAGGGACAGCCGGCAGTATCAGCCCACGCGGTCTCGAAATCATACTCTTCAGGGAGAAAAGATTACTTCCGATAACGATCGGATGTATTTCAAGATATCAATTGATCCGTTCGTACTGATGGACAAACGAACGTACACACGACTCACGAGGATCGAGCCGTTCGACGGAGCGAACGGCGGCTGGCTCGTGCGTCGGTTTTATTTAATTTCATTCACCAGTATCAGGTTCACCCTGGAGTCCCTCGTGTCGGCCGACGAAATCTCTGAGCTTGAACAGTCGGTGAAATGGTGAAATTAACGAAGATACTTATAACGCTACCTTGCGCGTGTACATAACACAATCTCTCGATCAGTCATCACTCCGGTAGATCTTCACCGAGATTCGGTCCCATGACTGTTTCTATGGCCATCCAATAGTCGAGTTACTGGTCGTCGAGACAAGTGATCGCATACGGGCGTGGATGAATTGCTGAATAGGATTTCTATATCCTGCACGACAACTAGAGACAATACCACTTGTTCGATAGTTGTGTCACCGAGTCGGGTAAGCGCTTCAGTTTTATAATGGAATAACCGACGGATCGGACGCACAGTCGCCAAACGCGGACACCGAACCTTATATTTCGGCTTCGGCAGTATGTGTCTCCATACCGTATGAAACGTTTCGTGCGTAGTTCCCGAGCGATCCGCCGGCGGCGACGATGCTAGAGGCCGGCCACTCCGGCGACGTGCTGCGTCTCGGGTACCTCTTTCTTTTCGGCGTCGCGGCACTGCTCTGTTTTGTCAGCCTCACCGGCGTGAGACGCATCGACAACCACGATACACGCATCGGGCTGGGGGCACTTCTGGTGATAAGCGGAGCCTGGTCGGCGAGTCACTTCGGATACCTCGCCGCGTCCACCGAAGCGTTCCAGCACGGGTTCTATCTCGTCGGACTCACGATCGGTCTGGGCGCGATCGGCCCGTGGCTGTATTTCTGTTCGGCTTACACGGGGCGATCGCTTCACAGGGACCGACGAATTCGCTGGGCCGCGGTGCTCACCTACCTCGGGATCGTCTCGATCAAACTCACAAATCACGTCCATCAGCTCTATTACGTCACTCAACCTGTGACGACGCCGTTTCCCCACCTGCAGATCGTCCATCAACCGCTGCACTGGCTCGTGATGGGGCTCGCCTACGCCCTCGCCACGATCGGCTTTTTCATGCTGTTCGAACTCTTTTATAAGACGGACTACGAGGTAGCTCCGCTTGCGGCACTGGTCGCGATAACCGCACTCCCGGTCGGACTGGACATCGTCGGCTCCGTGAGTCCGCTCGTTCTCGAGCTTACCTACTCCCCGCTCGGTGTCGCCGTCTTCGCGGCGGGCGTCTTGTTCGTATACAGAGACCGGTTTCAGACGCTTCAGATCGCGGGGGAGGGCGAAGACCCTGTCGTGATTCTCGATGACGACGACACCGTCCGGGAAACGAATGAAAAAGCCCGAGAGCTGTTTCCACAGCTCGAGGACGAAGCGGTGATCGGTGCGCAGTTACACACTGTTCTTCCGAGGATCGCCGAGGTCACTGCCAGTGAGCGTCCGATCATCGAACGAGACCTCGCGGGTGAAACCCGCTATTACCGGATCTCTTCGAACCCGTTCACCGCGGGGGGAACCGAGATCGGCCGCGTGCTTACCTTCGCGGATATCACAGACAGCGAGCGTTACCGCCGAGAACTCGAGCGTCAGAACGATCGCCTCGAGACCTTCGCGGGGATGGTGTCACACGACCTTCGAAATCCGTTGACGGTCGCGAAGGGGAACCTCGAGATCGCCCGGGCGGAAAACGACGGCGAGGAACTCGAGCGGGCCGGAGAGGCGCTCGATCGAATGAACGAGCTCATCGAGGACGTCCTCCAGCTCGCCCGGCAAGGCCAGCCGATCGACGAGACCGAGCGGGTCGATCTTCGACCGATAGCCGAACGAAGCTGGAGAATGACCGGAGCCGAGGCGGCGGAGCTGGTGATAGTGGACTCCCGAGAGTTCGACGCCGACGTCGACCGCCTCCGTCAGCTGTTCGAAAACCTGTTTCGGAACGCGATCGAACACGGAGGGGCGGACGTCACCGTCCGGGTCGGCACGCTGGATCGGGGCGGGTTCTATGTCGAGGACGATGGCCGGGGGATCCCCGAAAGCGTACGCGATGACGTGTTCGGGTCCGGGTTCACGACAAACGAGGACGGGACGGGATTCGGCCTCGCGATCGTCGAGGAGATCACAGAGGCACACGGCTGGGAGATCAGCGTAACCGAAAGCCGCGGCGGTGGGGCCCGTTTCGAGATCGAAATATAGCGAGCCGCCGCGCCGAAACACCAAAGTATTTAAATACCGCTCGCGCGTCTTTTGTGTACGACAACTGACCGGGTCTTTTCGGGGTAATTCCCTACCTGGCAGCCCCCGCCACGTAGCATGAGCGAACACACACACACACGAACGCGAACGACCGAGACCGAAGCCGAAACCGAGACCGAACGCGAAGAGACGACCGGCTGTCCGGAGTGTGGCGGCAAACTCGCCGCCGACACCGAGCACGGCGAGACCGTCTGTCGTGACTGTGGCCTCGTCGTCGAGGAGGACTCGATCGACCGCGGGCCCGAGTGGCGCGCCTTCGACAGCGCCGAAAAGGACCAAAAGAGCCGCGTCGGCGCCCCCACGACCAACATGATGCACGACAAGGGGCTGTCGACGAACATCGACTGGCGCGATCAGGACGCCTACGGTAACTCTCTGGATTCCCGTCAGCGGCAGAAGATGCAGCGGCTCCGGAAGTGGAACGAGCGGTTCCGCACCCGCGATTCGAAAGAGCGCAACCTCAAACAGGCCCTCGGCGAGATCGACCGGATGTCCTCGGCGCTCGGGCTGCCCGAGAACGTCCGCGAGACCGCGAGCGTCATCTACCGGCGCGCGCTCGATGAAAACCTCCTGCCCGGCCGCTCCATCGAGGGCGTCTCGACGGCGTCCGTCTACGCCGCCGCACGGCAGGCCGGCGTCCCCCGCAGCCTCGATGAGGTCGCCGGCGTCTCCCGCGTCGAGAAAAGCGAGATCGCCCGCACTTACCGCTATGTCGTCCGGGAACTCGGACTCGAAGTCGCGCCGGCCGACCCCGAAAGCTACGTTCCCCGTTTTGCGAGCGAACTCGGCCTCTCGGAGGAAGCCGAAAACCGCGCGCGAAAACTGCTCGGCAACGCCAAAGAGCAGGGCGTTCACTCCGGGAAGTCGCCGGTCGGACTCGCCGCCGCCGCGGTGTACGCCGCCTCACTTCTGACGAACGAGAAGACGACTCAGGCCGCCGTCTCGGAGGTCGCCGACATCTCCGAAGTCACGATCCGAAACCGCTATCACGAACTCTTAGAAGCCGAACAGGATCTGGCCTTCGCCTGATCGAGCCGTCTTTTTTTGATCCGGTTCCGCCAACATCGGAAAAAGTAGACTCCGACTGCTCGATTCCGTTCGGTTCGGTTCGCTCCGATCCCCGATCGGACCTACTCCAATTCCCCGACGAGCGTCTCAATCTCCGCCCGACCGCTCTCGGGGACGTTCTCCCCGTGACTCAACAGAACGCAGTCGAACTCGTACTCGAGGAGCGTGGAAACGCTTCGCCGAGTCAATTCGTCGTCGGCGTTGTACTCCGGGACGATGACGGCGAACGCACCGCTCCAGTCACCGTCGGCGGCGAACAGCGAATCGGCACCGACGACCGTGTCGCCGGCCACCAGGACGTTCTCGTAGAGATAACACATGTTATCCGGCGTATGTCCGGGCGTCGATATCGTCTCGATTCCCCAGTAGGTCTCACCCGCCTCGAGGTGGTGATCGACGCCGATCCCCGCGTCCTCGAGAAACGAGGCGTCATCCGCCGGGACCGCCACCTCGAGATCCAGCGCGTCCGTGATGGCCGGAACCCCGCCGAAGTGGTCGAGGTCGCCGTGTTCGACCACGAGGACGTCGACGCCGTGTTTCTCGGCAATCTCCGCGATTTCGGCGGCCGTATCGTCGGTCCCGCCGCCGAACAACACCGTCGCGTCGTCGGTCTCGATGACGTGTACGGAGAGCGGTTCGTCGTACTCCCACTCGAGATCGTAGCTGTGGACGTGTGGTCGAATCTGCATTGTCGTGTACTCCTTCTAGGTATTCGGAGTACGAAACCGTAGTAGTATCGCCGAATAGCCAGCGATCGTTCGATCGATGGCGAACGCAACGGCCGCGGCGCGGTCCGCTGGGTTTTCCGTCCACCAGCCGCGCAGTTTTTGTCCGCCCGAGCCGTTCGATAGACCGTGCGGGAGTTCGCCTTCGAACTCGCGGTGTGTGCCGCCCTGGAGGCCGAAAGCGACGGCGTCATCGCCCGCCAGCTCGGCACTCACTCTCGGATCGTCGACGTCGTAGAGATCCTGCCGGGACCGGCGTTCGACGCTCGGACCCAGATCACGTCCGAATCTATCCCGGCAGCGGCGATCGAGAGTGACGTCGGCGTCGGCCGGGCACGGCGGCCGGCGAGAGCGATCGATGCCGCGCCGGATCGGGCCGAGACGATAGCGGATCGAGCCGTCGAGATTGGCTTTTTCGAGTCCGAACGGCGAAACGGCCGCCGGTACGTCAGACAGGCGGTTCGATATCCCGACTGGATCGGCGGGCTCAGAGCCGTCGAGAACAAACCGGATCTCGGCCGCCCCGGCGATCTCGAACGTCAGCTGCGCAAGGACGTCTCGCTTTCGCTCTTCGAGGAAGTCGTCCTCGTGACGGCCTCCTACGTCACCGGCGCTCACCTCAATCGAATCCCCGAGGCCGTCGGCGTCCGCCGGTTCGACGCCGAAGCGGGGACCTTCGAGACGATTCGAGAGTCGACGCAGCTTTCGACCGATGAAGCCGGGATCGCCATCGTAGACGAACGGCCCGCCCGCGTCGATATCGAACCGGTCTCCGCCGAGACGAAGGCCCGTCTGCGGCGCCGACTCGCCGAACGTGCCTACGGGAAGGGGTGGCGACCGGAGATGCTACCGGGGTGTGAGCGGGTCTCCGCGCGCGGTCCGCCCTTCGGACCCGACGACGCCTTGCCGTACTGTGCGTGGAAGGGTCGGTTCGTCGATCCGACCAGAGAGTGTGGGTCTGACTGTTCGGGCCACGCATCGGCCGAGCCGCCGAACGCGGACCCGACTGCCCGAAGAGACAGCCGAACGCGCTGGAGGGCCGACCCCGACGGCGTCGCCCGGCGGCAGGCTGGACTCGACCGGTTCGACGAGAAATAAGCGTCCGTCGACGGCTACAGCCGGAATCGCTCGCCGTCGATCGCCATATCTTCCTCGAAGGCCTCCTCGGCCGGGATGTAATGAGAGAGGTGAACGAGTCGGTACTCGTCGGCTTCGAGATCGTCGGCGAGCGCCCGGGCGCCCTCGATCGTCATGTGTTTCGTCCCGAAGGTCCGGTAGGTCCCCTCGGCGTCCGGGTGGTCGCCCCCACGCGGGTGATATCGGGCGTGTTTCGCGGGGACGATTCCGTCGGCGAACAGCAACTCCGGCTCGGCGAGGACCTCCCGCGATCTGTCACGGATTCCGTAGTTGCTATCGCCCGAAAGCGACAGCTTCGCGCCGGTGTCGGGATCCTCGATCGCGAGCCCATAACAGACGAGGGGCGGATGTTCGACGGGGACCAGGGTCACCTCGAACCCGCAGGCGTCGAAGGGTTCGAACGGTGATCTCGGCTCGACCGTGATCGCATCGAGGTAGTGGTACTTCTCGTCGATCGTTTCGGCGACGCTCTGGCCGGTTTCGGGGTCGGTCTCGTCGGCGGCGAAGACGGGGACGTCCTCGAGCAGCCGGTAGGCGTTCCCGAGGCCGTCGAGGTGATCGAAGTGGATGTGAGTGATCACGACCGCATCCGGCAGCGGAACTTCGTGTGTGAGAAGCTGCGAACGGAGATCCGGGCTGGCGTCGACGAGCAAAGACTCACCCGTCCGCTCGTTGTGAACGTGAACGGAAAAGCGCGACCGCTCGACGCCGAGTTCGATCGCGCGCTCGCAGGTGTCACAGTCACAGCTCGGCGTCGGCGTTCCCGTCGTGTCCCCGGTCCCGAGCAGCGTGACCTCCATCAGTTCAGTGGTCGTGGTCGTGATCGTGCCCGTGGCTGTGTCCGTCCGAGCCGCCCGCAACGAGCGCGTCGGCGTCGCCGTCGATCATGTCCATGTTCTTTAAGTTGTCCCGCTCTTCGAACCCCTCGATCGCCTCCAAGAGGTCCTCCTGTGTCAGCGTCATCCGCTCTTCGGTCAGCGCATCGAGGACGGCTTCCCGGAGGACGAGCCGGAGGTCGCTACCGGTGAGGCCCTCGGTCGCATCGGCGAGCGTCTCCGGATCGAAGCCCTCGATATCCATCCGTCGGGTGACGATCCGAAGGATGTCCGCCCGCATCCCCACGTCGGGCTTGGGGAAGTTGACGATCTCGTCGAAGCGCCGCCAGGCGGCCGCATCGAGCTGATCGGGATGGTTCGTCGCGCCGATGAGCAAGACGTCGTCCTGAATCAGCGATACCTCGTCGATACTCTTTAAAAGCGTGTTGACGGCGCGTTTGATCGCGGCGTGTTCGTCGGACGACCGCGTTTTGGCGACGAAGTCGAACTCGTCCATAAACAGAATACACGGCGAGAGCCGTTTGGCGATCTCGAAGGTCTTATCGACGTTCTTTGCCGTCTCGCCGAGGTACTGGCTCGTGATCATCGAGAGTTTGACCTCGACGAAGGGGAGATCCAGATCCTGTGCGAGTGCGCGGGCGACGGAAGTCTTTCCGGTTCCCGGCGGGCCGACAAAGAGGAGTTTGCCGATCTCTCTGAGTCCGATCTCCGCGAGGTAATCGCGGTGTTCGATGGCTTTCGCGACCTTGTGGATCTCGTTTTCCTGATCGGCCGTCAACACGAGATCGTCGAGCGTCATCTCGATCTCCTCGGGCGCGCGGATCTCGACGAGATCGAGCATCTCCTCTTCGTCCTCGTCGAACATCTCCTCTAACAGCGAGTCGATCCAGACGCGGTCGGCGTGGATCGGCCGGTTCTTCTCGCGTGCGGTCTGGTAGTCGACGTCCACCTCGACGTCGTCGCCGAAGGCGTACGCGAGCGTCGGGTTCTCCTGAAGCGTCTCTACGGAGATCCGATCGAGGAACCACGATTCGGTCATCTCACGGTCGGTGAACTCGATCTTCCCGGAGAAGTCGTCCCGGTCCGTAAACATCAACCCTGAGATCGCTTCCCACGGCCGATCGACGCCGGTGGCGGCGGCAGCGGTGTTCGTCGTCGTCGTCAGCGGTCGTTCGACCTTGCCGTCCTCCCAGAAGACACGGCGATACTGAGGGGGGAGATCGCGTTCGTCGAGATCGCGGTTCTCGGTGTAGATGGCCGCAGTCAACAGGAACTCAACGACATCGAGTTCGGGGCTGCTCATTCCCCACATTCTTGCGGGTGGTGAGGTATAAGCCCGTCGAATTACGCGTTTCCAGACGGTAACGCCTCGCAAAGATGTCCCTCCCGGATCGGGACCGAAGTCGGTTTATCCGTGTCGACGTTGAGTTCGTATATGTCGCTTCGCGTGACGTTCCTGGGAACTGGCGGGGCCGTGCCGACGACCCAACGGAACACGAGTGCGGTCTTCTGTCGCCGGGAGGGCGATCGGCTGCTTTTCGACTGCGGGGAGGGGACCCAACGTCAGATGATGCGTTTCGGAACCGGCTTCGGGATCGACCGCGTCTTTTTCACACACCTCCACGGCGATCACCTCTTCGGGCTGCCGGGGTTGCTCCAGACGATGGATTTCAACGATCGGGAAGCGCCGCTTTCGATCTACACCCCGGCCGGTACCGCGGGGAAACTCCGGACGCTTCTGGAGGCCGCGGTCGGCCGTCCCTCCTTTCGCCTCCGTATCGAGGAGGTCGGCGACGGCGACATCGCACTCGATCGCCCGGAATACGTGATCGAGGGCTTCGAGACCGACCACGATACCCGATCGATCGGATACGCCCTGATCGAGGACGAGCGCAAGGGACGATTCGACCGCGAACGCGCCGAGGAACTCGGCGTTCCGGTCGGCCCCAAGTTCCAGAAGCTACACGCGGGCGAATCGGTCGAACTCGAAGACGGGACCGTTGTCGATCCCGAACAGGTCGTCGGGGACCCACGGCCCGGCCGGATGCTCGTCTACACGGGGGACACACGGCCGACCGACCGGACGGTTGCGATAGCCGAGAACGCGGATCTCTTGATTCACGACGCGACGTTCGGAAGGGACAACGCCGACCGCGCCCGAAAGACGGCTCACTCGACGGCCGCCGAAGCGGCCGAACTCGCCGTCAGAGCGGGGGTAAAACGGCTGGCGCTCGTCCACATCTCCTCGCGGTATGCCGGCAACGTCGAATCGCTCGAACGGGAGGCCCGAGAACGCTTCGGCAGCGACCGGGCCTTCGTCCCCGACGACGGCGACGCCGTCTCGGTGCCGTATCCCGACGCCGAATAGTCATCGGGACTGTCGTCGCAACCCGGCGGTTTCGAAGCCTGTCTGTCGCTGCTGTGTCCCGGTTCTTCGCGGGAACAGTATGCACGCCGACGATACCCCCCATCAGTCATTTTTTGCTTCAGTTCGGCCCGGTCTCGTCCGCTCTCCGACGGAACATCCCGAGGGCAATCCACTCGATCACTACCTCGTCGTCCTGATTGTAGCCGGTGAGTTTCGTACGAACGTGACCGATCTCCGGACGACTCTCGGAGGGGCGTTTCTCGAGGATCTCGAGTTCGATCCGGAGCGTGTCACCGGGATGGACCGGACGCGGCCACCGGAGTTCGTCGATCCCGCGGGCCCCCATCGACGCCTCGTCGAGAACACTGTCGACGAGCAGCCGCATGCACATCGCGGCGGTGTGCCACCCCGAGGCCGCGAGCGAGCCGAAAAGCGACTCCGCGGCGGCCTCCTCGTCGAGGTGAAACGGCTGGGGATCGTACCGCTCGGCGAACTCGACGATTTCGGTTGCTGTCACCTCATAGCGGTCGTCGGGTTCGTAGACGTCACCGACGTCGATATCTTCGAAATAGCGCGTCATCGTCCGGTTATCGTCCGCGACGGATAAAACTCACAACCTTCCCTCGCCCGCTCACCGAACCCAGTGGTGCTGGACTTCGTGATCGATGCGACACTCGAGCACGACGGGTCCGTCCGGGTTCTGCAGCTTTTCGGCGACTTCCTCGATTTCGCCGACGCTCGTTGCCGCGTATCCCTCCGCGCCCATCGATTCGGCGACGGCAGCGATCGACGGCGTCGAAAGTCGCGCTACGTCGGCGGGCCCGCCTTCGGCTTCCAGGAAGTGATACTCCGATCCGAGGGACATGTCGTTCCCCACGATGACGACGATCGGAATGTCGTATCGGACGGCCGTCTCCAGCTCCTGAAGCGACATCATGAATCCACCGTCACCGCAGATGGTGATCGGGGTCCGCTCGTCGGTTCCCGTCCGGTTGCGGTCTCTGATGAACTGCCCGAGGCCGATCCCCATCGGGAGGCCGAGCCCGATCGTCGCGAAGTCACACCCCATACTCGAATCTGCGGGCGGGGCGGTGATCTCGTGGAGCGCCCACCGACGGAACTGCCCGCCATCTGACGTGACGAACCGCCCGTCCGGTAACACTTCCTCCAGCTTTCGAATGGTATCGCGAGGGTCCATAACGTCCGGCTTCTCGGGGAACTCCTTCAGATCCAGCGGCGAGTAGTCAGCGATTCGTTCCCGCAGCGAGTCGGTCCACAGTTCCTGTCCGCGGTCGATTCCGGCCGTTTCGACTTCCTCGAGCAGCGCCTCGACGGTCACTCGCGCGTCACCGACGATACCGAGATCGACCGGCGTGTACTGGCCGATTCGCTCGGGATCGGTGTCGACGTGGACGACCGTCGCGTCCTCGTCGATGAGGTACCCGTCGTCGACCGTGTGGTGATTGAGACTACATCCGACGGCGAGGACGTAACTGGCCTCTGTCAGGAACTCGTTGGCGAGCGGGCTCCCCCAGTTCCCGCTGAAGCCGAGCGCGAAGGGGTGATCTCCGAAGTAGCCACGCCCCTTCAACGAGGTGACGAGAACCGCGTTGAGTCGCTCGGCGAGTCGCTCGATCGGCTCTTTCGCGTCGGCGCTGACAGCACCTTCGCCGGCCAAGATGACCGGCGGCTGGAACGCGTCCGAATCGAGGTACATGTCCACGGCCGCCTCGATTTTGGAACGCTCCGGCGAGGCCGGTGGCGCTGATGGACGGGATTTCGCCAGCGGAACGCCGACGCCGTCGTGCTCCTCTCGGAACGACAGCGCGTCGGGCGAGACGTCCATCGTCGCGTTGAGGACGTCCTTCGGGAGCTGTAAGACAAGCGGGCTATCGCCGAAGTGCACGCTCCGGATCGCCTCCTTGGTGGTCGAGATGAGGTTCCCCTCGCTCCGCACCGTGACGACGTTGCCGGCCGTCGATTCGAGATACAGATCCTGTTTGAACGTCTTCGGATCGTGTCTGTCCGTATTCGCCGGCAGCGGCACGATCACCAGAAGCCGCGACCCGTTCTTTTGGGCGTTCACCAGCGCGGTCCCGGTCTGTGCGATACCCGGCCCGCGGCTGAGGATACAGACGCCGATCCGATCGCCGGCTCTCGCGTACCCGTCGGCCATCGCCATCGCGCCCTGTTCGTGTCGGGTATGAACCACCTCGATGGGGGAATCCTCTCTCGTCATGAGGTCCGCGACCTGGTTCATATTGTCCTCGGCCATATACTGAAACGTCGTCTCGACGCCCGCTTCGATGAGTAACTGGTTGAGTATCTCGTATGCTTGCATCAACTCACACGCTCCGGATCATCCGATCGACTCGACCGAGTACAGGCCGCCGAGCCCCGCATAGGGGGTCCGGTCGCAGCCGATCGGAAGGTTCCTCATGATTTTATGTCGGTGTAAATAAAGACACCGAAGGGGGAGATTATACTGTCGGACAGCGGCGTCGAGAGCGTCGACCGGTATACCGGTCCCGTCGAGACTACCAACCGTTCTGTCCGACGGTATATCCGCCTGCGTACTCGCTCATATTACCGGACCGGACTTGACATCCTCTCCGCCCTGAACAGTAGTCGCCGAATCTCGAAGACATCCTTTTCCGGACCGGTTCGCGAGACGGATTACCGGATCGAAGTGGTTGACGAACACCGATTTCATTCAGATATTGGTTTATATAGGGTGAGATATACCATATTATTCCACCGAAATAGAGTGAAAACATATGGCAGTGAATTCGATTCAGCAACTACTGTAAACGACGAGGCTTTCTCCTCGTTTTCCCGTAACAAGACCTGGTGAATCTGATCGATCCGCTCAGGTCAGACTCCGAAGCTCGTCGGCGAACTCCGTCGACGCGTCGACGTTTCGTATCGTGACCCCCAGCCCCGTGCCGCCACCGCTGGAGACTTTTATGTTCCCGACGCCGACCATCGCCTCGATCGGCGATTTGGTCTCTTTGACGGCGCGGACTTTATCGATCGGAACCTCCGTTCGGACCAGCGAAAGCAGCCGAAACTCGCTTATCACCCGCTGGTTCGTGATATAATACGTCGTGAGCGAGTTCGTCCAGTAGGTGAGGATTCCGGTCGAAAACAGGTACAATCCGACCACGAAGGCGACGGTCGGATACACGTAGGGAACCGTCGTGAGAACCAGCAGATACCCCGCAAGCGCGAGAAACGGCAGACCGAAAACGACCTTCGCGAGCGCTGCTTTTTGCGTCGGGTGCCGAGTGTCCATGATCTCCTCTCCCTCGCGCAAGACGGGCGCGGGCGGCTCTGCGACCAGGTGGATGTACCACCCCATGAGGAAGACGAAGCCGCCGAAAAGAATCAACGGCAGACCCAGAAGTTCCGGATACGGCGTGCTCGCGAGGTAGACGTATCCGCCACTTATAAAGAACGGAACGCTCAGGATCGAACTCCAGACACCGGGCAATCCGCGTGCCATGGTTATGAATCACTCCCGACGAGCTGCATCGTGATCCCGACGATCGAAACGACGATCCCACCCCACGTGATCGCGACCGGGTCGTCCAGAAACGCGAAGGAAGAATCCGGATCGTTGGTGAAAAATCCTCGCGCGCGTTCTCCCTCCGCTGTATCACCACCGGACGCTTCAGTGTCGTCCGGTCCCGATTCCTCGGAACCCCCTGCCCCCTCGAGATCAGTTCCCACCGTCTCCTCGGGATCTGAGCCGTCCGCAACGACGCGCCCACCGTATTCTTCGGGATCCTGGACCGGGATCATCACCTCTCGATCTTCGGTTATCGCGAGGCGCTGGGTTGTGATAAAGTCGGTGTGATCGGTCGGAGACTGGAGTTCGACGGAGACGTCACCGGCCAGTTCGATCCCGGTCGCCTCCGGATCGCCGTGGTAGACGTAGCCGTCAGCGTTCGTGAAGAACCGTTGCGGCCCGGTCCCCGATCCGCTCGGCAATCGAAAGCCGACGTGCAGATCCCGGACGGGGTTCCCGTCCATGTCCTCGAATCGGAGCTGTACTTCGTGAGCCTCCGGCAGTTCGTACGTCCCGAGGTCGGTGTCCTCGTCGATTTGCAGCGTCTCTTCGAGATCATAAAACAGCGGGACGCCGTCGAAGTCGGTTCGGTAATCGCCAGTCGGGGTCTCATGCCAGAACCGAAAATCGTAGGCTTCACCCGCTGGAATACTTACCTCGAAGGTCCCATCCTCGATAGCCGCGTTTTTGTGCTGATGTGAATCATGAGAGAAAAGCTCCACGGTACTGCCATCGATCGGGATACCGTCCGCGGACTCCACGAAACCGGTGACAGAGACCCTCGAAGACGCACTCACAGATCCGACGACAGACCCGTGAGCGGCGATTCCCACACCCAGTGCCGCAATACAGCCACGGCGGGTAAAATTCATGGAAACGTCTAAGAAGATTACTTATATATTTTTAACGGAGCCGTGTAATTTTCCCGCGGGCTTGTTTCGAGACGGTCGGCACTGGATCGAAGAAAACGCACCGCGATCGGGGTCGGAACGTCATCGCTCGCTATCGTTGCCGGTCGCCGACGGTACTCGCACAGTCGGTACAGAGACCGGTATCTTCGTCGTAGTGAGCAGGACACACGAGCGCGCCGCACCTGAAACACTGGTGTTCGGCGGGCGCAGCTTCACAGAGCTGACAGAGGGTTTCGATGCTCATCGTTTTGGGACGGATCGGACCGGGCCGAACGCGGCAGTTTAACACTGCGAGAGGTGAAACCCGGTTCGACACCGCACCGACCGCGACCGACAGTCTCTCACCCACGTATATATACGGTGGCTCTTCGAAACCGTCCACATGCGCTGTCAGCCGACGACCGACGATCCACACCACTCTCGATGAAATGAACGGGCTCTATCGTCGATACCTGCTCGTCGTCTTCCGGTTTCTCCCGTTCGCCGTCGCGTTTCTCCGCGATAGGCGGCGATTTCTGCTGTTCGGTCCTCGCAGACGTCTCGGAGAGGAACGACACCGAGAGCGAGCCGAACGAATTCGAGATACGATGCTGGAACTCGGCCCGGCGTTCATCAAGGTCGGACAGGTGCTCTCGACGCGTCCGGACATCGTCCCGCCGACGTACGCCGAAGTGTTCGAGACGCTACAGGACGAGATTCCCGAAACCGCTGGCGGCGATCCGAAGAAAATCCTCCGTGAGGAACTGCAAGCGAAGCTCGATCTCTCGACGGTCGAGACGATCGCCGGTGGCTCGCTCGCGTTCGTGTACGCGGCCGACTACGAGGGCGACCGGATCGCGCTGAAAGTCCGACGGCCCGGCATCAAACCGCAGATCGAACGCGACCTTCGAGTGCTACAGCGGATGCTTCCGCTCCTCAGCGTCTTTCTCGACGAGCGGAAGCAGTACTCGATCGAGAACGCGGCCGACGACTTCGAGGAGATCATCCTCGACGAACTGGATTTCGATCGGGAACGACGTATCATGGCCGAGATCGGGTCGAACCTCGAAGACGACGATCGGGTCGTCGTGCCGGGCGTCTACGAGGAGCTCTCCTCCGAGCGCGTGCTGGCGATGGAGTATCGAACCGGCCGGAAGATTACCGACGACGACGCCTTCGATGACGTCGACGTCGGTCCCGAAGAGATGGCCCACCGGATCACGGAGGTGTTCCTGAAGATGGGGCTCGTCGACGGGACGTTCCACGCCGATCCGCATCCGGGGAACCTCGCCGTGACGGACGCGGGGGAGCTGTTACTCTTCGATTTCGGAATGAGTGATCGACTCCCGCCGACAGTCAGAGAGGACATCGTCGGACTCTATCGCGCGCTCGTCCGGCGCGATACCGACGATCTCGTCGACGCGTTGATCGCGCTCGACGTCCTCGAACCGGGGGTCAACCGCTCTGAGGTCGGGCGCGTCCTCGATCTCGTCATCGAGAACCTGAAGGGGCGTTCGGAGGTCACCTGGCGGCAGATCATCACCGAGTTGACGACGATGCTGCGGGATTTCCCGTTTCGCATCCCGCCGGACGTGATGTTGCTCATCCGGGTGGGAACCATCGGTGAGGGCGTCTGTCGCCGGCTCGATCCGGAATTCGACTTCCTCGCCGCCGTCCGCTCGTTCCTCATCGAGCAGGGGCTCATCGAAAGCGAACTCGAAGCCCTCATCGAGGAGACGCGGACGGACGTCCAGCGGTCGCTCCCGGCGCTTGCCCGCGTTCCCGACCGGATCGATCGGACGCTGTATCGGCTCGAACGCGGCGAACTCGTCGTCCGGACCGATCCAATCGAGCCCGGCGACGACGCAGGAGGGGTCGGGTACGCGGTGCTCGCCGGTGCGACGATCATCGGCGGCGCGATCCTGACGTTCCACGAACAGCCCTACGAGATCGTAGCGCTCGCCCTCGCAGTCGTCTTTCTGTTCGCGTATCTCCGCGGCCGGAACGGGTGAATGCCCTCAGTTCGGTCGGAGTTCTGTTTAAATACCCCCACTCAACAATCCCGGACATTATTCACGCGTCCGGACGAGCCGAGATGCCGACGAACGATCCCTCGCCGTAGCCCTCGGCGATACGATCCGGCTCGGTCAGCTCTTCGGGCATCTCAAAGACCGTCTGGACGAATTCGAAATCGTCGAAGCCGGCCACTTCGAGCGTCTCGAGGAGTTCGACCGTCGAGAGAAACGTGGCGTCGTTACGATGAAGGTCGTTCCAGCGTCTCGGGAACTGGAAGAGTCGTCAGTACGCCGCCGAAGCACCGGAAGCCGTATCCACTCGGCTCCGAAACCCCTACCCGATGAACGCGACTGACCCAACGCCCCACACCGTGCTCGTTCCGATCGACGGCTCGCCGCTTTCCCACAAGGCACTCCGGCACGCGTTGCGGACGTTTCCGGACGCCTCGATCACCGTCCTCCACGTGATCGACCTCTTCGATCCCGGCTACGGCGTCGACGCCGCGTACGAACCGGCGATCGGATCCGACGTCTGGTACGAACAGGCCCGAGAGACCGCGGAAGAACGCTTCGAAGAGGCCGAAGCGATCGCCGACGGCTACGACGGCGAGATCGAGACCGAATCCGAGATCGGCGATCCCGAACGGATCATCGTCGAATTCGCCGAGGAAGAGGGAGTCGATCAGATCGTTCTCGGTACCCACGGCCGCCCTGACGAGGAACGGCGTATCTACGGAAGCATCGCCGAAGGCGTCGCACGGCGGGCGACGGTACCGGTGACGCTCGTCCGCTGAGACGGCTCGACGACACGTCGATGGAAGCGGCCGGCGATACGAGCCGTCTCAGCGCACTCCTGGTGTGCACGATCACGGGATCATCCAGCGAGTGAGAACGGCCGCAGAGTATTTACTTACCGAGCCGTTCGGGGCAATCGAGCGGGATCTCCCGCCGACCATGCCACACACACTCGAAATCAGCGACGAACTCAGAGACCGTCTGGACAGCCACCTCGAGGAAGGCGAAACCTACGAGGAGTTCATCGAGGAACTCGTCTCCGTCTACGAGACCGAAGGCGCGTTCCTCCGGGAAGGATACTCCGAGTAATACGAACTGTCGTAGTCATTCCCCGATGATCTCGCCTTTCTAGTGGGTCGCGCTCCGGCCCGATCGTTTCCACCGCCCGGGAACCGTCGGTAAGTACTTCAGGTCGGACGACAGAGATGAATCCGTTACAGCGCCGTTCGACGAAACGCACCGACGGCAAACCGGAAAAGACGGATACTATACCCATGGATATCGCTAATATCGTTTCGGAAGATTACGTAGAGTTCTCCCCGGACACGCGCGTTTCGAAGCTCGCCGGGACGTTCGAAGATTCGGATATCAGAGGAATCGTCGTACACGGCGACGAGTTCGAAGGGATCGTCACGAGACGACAGCTCGCCACCTCCCATCACCAGCCGAACGAAAAGCTCGGTTCGCTGGTGTGGCACGTTCCCCGGCTCGCCCCCGACGAGGACGTCCGGAAGGTCGCACAGCTCATGATCGACAGCGACTCACATCTCCTCCCGGTGTTCGAAGGCAACGAGCTGATCGGCGTCGTCACGGCTGACGGAATCCTCGAGGAGGTGAAACCGTTTCTCGATGCGGCGACGGTGGCCGAGGCCGCCAGCACCGATCTCATCACGGTCGAACCGGATGCGAGCTTCGGCGAGGCGCTTCACATCCTCAGAGAAAACCGAATCACTCACCTCCCGGTCGTCGAGGGCGACGACGCCGTCGGCGCTTTGAGCCTCTATGACGTGACGGAGCTGACGGTCCGTTCGACGGCCCAGAGCCAGGGCGGCGATCCGCCGGGGGGAACCGACTCCTTCGGCGGCGACATCTCCGACAGCGGCGGGCGGACGCGCGGCGGGGGATTCGGCGCCCGCGAAGGCGAGCTCACCCGGATTTTGGATCTCCCGGTTCGCGATCTGATGGTCTCGCCGGTCCGGACGATCCACCCGGAAGAGACGCTCGAAACCGCCGTCGAGGAGATGTTCGAGATGGGTGGCTCCTCGCTCGTCGTCACGGAGAACGGAAACCCCTTCGGGATCGTCACGAAGACCGATATACTCGATTCGCTCACCTGGGAGGCCGGCGGCAACCGCGGCGTGCAGATCTACGGCGTCGATCTGATCGACGACATCAGCTACGATGAGATCGTCGCGATGGTCGAGAAATTCGACGATAGAGATCACGGGATGAACCTGCTGGATGCGAAAGTTCACCTCCACGAACACGACGAGAAGCTCCGCGGAACGCCGCTTTTGCTCGCGCGAATCCGGCTGCACACCGATCAGGGGCTCTATATCGCCTCCGGTGAGGGATACGGCGCGAGCCAGGCGATAAACGACGCCCGCGACGTCCTCGAACGTCAGATTCGCGATAAAAAGACCCACGGGAAGAGCAAAAAGCCGAAAAGCGAGGAGTTCTGGGAGAGGCGCTTCGGCTGGATGCTCGAAGGCGAGTGAATCAGCGAACGGTCCGATAGGCCGCTGCCCGTCGGGATCGAGGGGACAGCATACATATACCGCCGCCGAAAGATACGGGTATGACCGATCGAACGGCAGCCCGAACCCGAACGACGGCCGAGACGGACATCGAGGTGACGCTCGATCTCGACGGCGAGGGCGAAAGCACCGTCGAGACCGGCGTCGGCTTCTTCGATCACATGCTCGAATCCTTCGCGAAACACGGCCTCTTCGATCTCACCGTCCGCTGTGACGGCGATCTCGACATCGACGACCACCACACCGTCGAGGACGTCGCGATCGCGCTCGGAGAGACGCTCGAGGAGGCACTCGGCGAAAAGCGCGGGATCGTCCGCTATGCCGACCGGAAAGTGCCGCTGGACGAGGCCGTCGCCGAAGTCGTCCTCGACGTCTCCGGCCGGCCGCGGTTTTACTTCGAGGGGGCGTTCTCTCAGCCGACCGTCGGGGAGTTCACGAGCGATATGGCGAGACACTTCGCCGAGTCGCTGGCGTTGAACGCCGGGGTAACGCTACACGTGCGCATCGACGGAGAGAATGCACACCACGAGATCGAAGCGCTGTTCAAAGCGCTCGCGCGCGGGCTCGACGATGCGACCCGAATCGACGAGCGCCGAAGCGACACGCCGAGTACGAAAGGGAAACTGTAGTACGGGGCTTCGCCGGTCGTCTCTCTTTGGGACGGTGTCGAACGTCCGTCCTATCGCTCCGATTCCGTACCCCGCTCGATACCCCGGTAGACCGCCATCGAGACGAAGTACACGCCCATGAAGATAAGAAAGCCGACGGTGAGCGTCACGACGGTTCTCGCCGTCAGGCCGATCGCTGTAAGCCCGACGACGGCGGCGATCGCGAGGACGAAAACGAGGATCGTGAACATGCCGGAAGCGACGTAGATTCCGGTATCGCTCAACGAGAACATCGTATACGAACGTCGGGGGGAACCGTCAAAATACTGTCGCGGTGGGAAAGTCGTCAGAAGTGAGAGCCGAGACAAGCCATATCACCACCGTAGCGCCTATGGGTGGTATGCGCGAACTCGTCTTCACGCTCGAATACGAGGCCGGCTGCAACGCGGTGGCCGATACCCTCGCAGAGCATCCCGACGCCCGGATCCGTTCGCTCTCGTTGCACGCGACCGACGAGAGCCTCTGGCGTGTCGATCACGCCCGCGGCGCGTCCGGGGCGCTTTCGGATATCGAAACCGCCTTCCTCACGAGCGATTATTACGCCGACTGTCTCGCCGCCGAAGACTGCGGCGCGACCCAGACGACCCAGGTGCTCGAACACACAGACGATGCGCTCGTTTTGTATTCGTACTGGAAACGGACGCCGAGTTGTGCCTCCGTTCCCCACATCGCTCTAGAGGATCTCGGTGACGGCGCGCTGTTCGAAACTCGACACGAAAAGCGGGAGTACACCTGGCGTATCGTCCACTCGGGAAGAAGCGACGTCCGGGCGTTCCTCGAGAACGTCGACGACGCCGTCGGGGACTGTGCCGAAACGGGGATAAAACGGCTGACGGACGCTTCCTCGATCGGCGGGAAACCGGGAGACGACAACGGACTCCCCGCAGAACAGAAGGCGGCACTGCAGGCGGCAGTCGAACACGGCTACTACGAGACGCCCCGCGATATAGACGTCGGTGATCTCGCCGAGTTACTCGACGTGCCGCGATCGACGCTCAACTACCGGCTGCGGCGGGCGGAGATCTATCTGGCGAAGCGATACGCTTCCAGAACGGAGTCCTCCGAAGGCGTTCCGAAGCCGCTTTGATCGCCGAGCGTTCGGACCATCCGGGGGAAGCTTTGGAATGTTCCAATAAAGACGTATCCGGGGTGCCGCCGTAGCTTGAGACGATGAGTGAAAACCGGACCGAGCGGGAGACGAGCGTGGCGGGCCAGCCGCGCGAGCTGGCGGTTACACTGTCGGTACCCGAGATGGACTGTCCCTCCTGTGCCGGGAAAGTGGAGGGAAGTCTCGACCGACTGGGAGGGGTCCTCGAGACGGACCTCCAGCCGACTACCGGGACAGCGACGGTGACGTACGATCCCGAGCGCATCGAGGAAAGCGAGGTGATCGAAGCGATCGAACGCGCCGGCTACGCGGTCGTGAACCGCTCCGATGGAGATGACAAGAAGGCGGCGGCGATCGCTCCACCGTCGGACGTCTGGACGAGCCGTCGGGCGAAAAAGACGTGGATCGGAGCCGTCTTTCTGGTGGTCGGATTGCTCTCGGAGTTCGTTTTAGTCGGCTGGAACGTGACGGTGCTGCCCACGCCGATTTTCGCGTTCACCGTCGCCGACGTCGCCTTTATCGTCGCCATCCTGACGAGCGGCGTTCCGGTCGTCCGAAGTGGCTATCGCTCGGCGCGGAACCGAAGTCTCGATATTCACCTCCTGATGGGGACGGCCATCGTCGCCGCGACGTCGATCGGGCTCTTCATCGAGGCGGCGACGCTCGCGGTGCTTTTCAGCATCGCCGAATTGCTCGAACGCTACGCGATGGATCAAACCCGAGACTCGCTGCGCGAGCTGATGGAACTCGCCCCCAACGAGGCGACGGTCATCCGAGACGGCGAAGAGACGAAAGTGCCCGTCAGCGACGTCGAGGTCGGCGAGATCGTGGCGGTCCGGCCGGGCGAGAAGATCCCCGTCGACGGCGTCGTCTGCGAGGGAGAAAGCGCGGTCGATCAATCACCGATCACCGGCGAAAGCGTCCCGGTCGATAAATCCGCCGGCGAGGAGGTGTATGCGGGAACGCTCAACGAAACGGGCTATCTCGAGATCGAGACCACGACGACCGACGAGGAATCGACGCTCTCGCGAATCGTCGAACTCGTCCGCAGCGCGCAGGCGAAAAAGACCGAAAAAGAGCAGTTCGTCGACCGCTTTGCCGGCTATTATACGCCAGTCGTAGTCGCGTTAGCGATACTGACCGCCGTCCTACCGCCGGTTTTGATCGACGGAACGGTCTCCGTCGGAATCGCCGGGTACGTCCACACTTTCGAGGGAGCATGGCGGACGTGGTTCGTTCGCGGGCTGACGCTTCTGGTGATCGCGTGTCCGTGCGCGTTCGTCATCTCGACGCCGGTCAGCGTGGCCTCGGGTGTGACCTCGGCCGCACGAAACGGCGTCCTCATCAAGGGAGGGAACTACCTGGAGGCGATGGGTGAGATCGACGCGGTCGCCTTCGATAAGACGGGAACGCTGACAGCAGGCGAACTCACCGTGACCGACGTCGTGCCGTTCGGAGACCGCTCCGAGGACGAGATCATTCGATGCGCCAGCGCGCTCGAACACCGGAGCGAACACCCGATCGCGAGGGCCATCCGCGAGCGGGCCGACGAGGCCGGTCTGCGTGTGCCGGGAGTGACCGACTTCGAGAGCATCACCGGGAGGGGCGTTCGCGCCACCGTCGACGGGACGACCTACTACGCGGGCAACCCGGGGTTGTTCGAAGAGCTCGGATTCGCACTCGACGGCGGCGAGCCGAGCGGTGAGGGCCGTTCCGCACCGGATCGACGGTCCGACGGTGGGGCCACCGTCTCGG
>LKMJ01000709.1_pt1 | contig 26978 bp, 40 predicted proteins | sample 643391 | NCBI WGS metagenome assembly LKMJ01 (sample SAMN04112250, study PRJNA286221) | soda lake metagenome | biome: soda lake; feature: Kulunda Steppe; material: water; isolation source: sample PL-Br10 brine of Picturesque Lake | place: Russia: Kulunda steppe | collected 2010-07 | reverse complement strand
TAGCGTGAACACAGGTACCCTTGTGCGTCGAGAGTTAAAATGCACCACCTCTGATTTTGACGTGTTCACAATCAGTTCCTTCCTTAGAGCGTAGGCGCTCAGCCTATCCAATATCATCTGCAGTTGGCCTGGCTCATTTGCAGTTAAGCTCAGATCGTCTGCATACAACATGTGTGTCACGGTAACATCAGCTATGCCTGTCACCGCCCCACACACGTCCCGGGCTATGCAACAACATCATTAATGTACAGAGAGAAAAGCAAAGGTGAAAGAGGGCATCCTTGTTTGACACCACGAGTAGGCCGTACCGTAATCAGCAAGAGTTTGGCATTGAAGCTCCCCAACACAGTCCTAGATTGACTAACATTCCAAATCTCCAAGCCGCACTAAAATCCCACATGCACTCGAACCATAAAACTGGGTTACGCCAACTCATAAACAGGGTACTACTCTAATTACCATATTCTGCTTCCACACGTCCACAAAGGCAGTCAGTGCCTAATGGCATTAGCAACGCTTTTTGGAGCATGTCCAAACTTTCTCTCTGAATAAAGCGCAATACCTTCCAATACCACACAGGCACCCTTCTAAATCAGAAACACGCTGTCCGTTTTTAAATGTCCACCAGCCTTCAGTGTCCGCTCTGTCAGCAAGCAGATAGTGCTCTCCATATTCTCTCAGGGTGTCGACATATAATTATCTCGGGTATGATCACTGAACGCCATAATGTTCCTGCAGGCTCATTATGAAAGCCGTCAGCAAAGGCTCTCTGGCAGGTTGTTTGGTCCATTTGGATGCCGGCAGCACTGCTAATGTTTACGTTTGGCACAAGAAAACCTTCAAATTTCTGAGCATGCTAATAACAGGACTATACCCAGCTGACCTTGTGACTTAAAAGGACTCAAAAGGAGGAGCAACGGATGCTCGTTAATCTGCTAGAGATAGACTCACCTCTAGTCGCCCTGATGCCATTTTGGTCACCCCCTTGGGGTAAGGCCTTATCTACTAAAAACCCAAATCACTGACCACTCCTCATTTGCACTAGGTGTCACACCCAAGAAAACCCAGCAGAGATGTGCGCAGATTTCACGAGCTCAATGTCAACAAGAGGGAGATACACCTCGTTGAGGTTAGATACTGTGAAGATACACAGCCTGGACACCAATTGAAGGCCTCAAGAAAACAACACGAGGTTCTTTGTAAGCCCTTGAAGGCCAAGAAAGTTATCCTTCACACCATTCTTCTTGGTGTGTGAGGCTCTATCTATACCTCACACACTTTAAATCATCTTAAAGAGCTCGGCCTTAATACACAAAAAGCCCATATGACTGCCCTTAAGTAATATGCTCATTCTGTCCTCTATGCACACAAGTTGACAACAACTAGACGCGCTCTTGAGAAATCCAGTTGCTCTCAAGGTCTTGGTCTGGAGCAGGGGGCGGCTTGTCACCCTCCAGATCCTCACTAGCTCTTCCTTCTCCCTGAAAGAGTGGAGGATACTCACAGCTCTTTGGGCTAATGTGTCTCCTTTTCCTTAATTGATGTTGGGGGTGGTATCACTGCCTACGTATTTTTTCTTTAAAACGCACATCAAGAGATCCTGTCAGAGAACAGGTGGGCATATTTCCTGCAGAGAGAAACCACTGTGGTTCCCGGGTGACCTGGGTGTAGTACAATGGAAGGTGGCATGTTGCTCCTGATAGTATCATTCGCCTCATAACGGTCGCAACTTGTAAAGGACCTGTGATTCCAAGTGGCTGTCTCGTTTTAAAGATTGTGTACACAGATTCTAAATCAAGCCACGCTACAATGTTATAAGTTAGGGGTAACCACCAGCCTGATCGTCAGGCTGATTGGTTTGTTGCAGCGCTGGTCTGTGCCAGCCAAAAAAGAATCCATAATGTCTGAGATGAAAAGGCAGAGTTTGTTGTGCTGTTAAGAAAGAAAATCAAAGATTCTATCTTTGATTTCATCAATGGTAATTTGACAAGGCAAGGCGCGCAAAATACAAGGGGCCTCAACTGGGCCACTGGCCCAGAAAAGGACTGGCACTTCCAGTGGCAGAAAGGAAAAAAAGCAACGAATAATTTTCCCTGAGAGAGCACACAAACAACTTGAAGTATTGACATTAAAAGGATCATGCACCTCATTTTGCACAGCAGCACAAGAGCACTTATCACATTGGCCATTTCCACCGTGCCAGGTGGAGGATTCCACCGCCAGAGTATGTGCACGCAAACAAAACCTGCTCACATTACTCATAACATGCTTAGGGAGGTCAAGGTACAGATAGCGAGGTGGCATCCAGGGAGCACCCCCATTCCGCACACCAATGTCTGCATCAGCTTGAAGATTTAGGAGGGGAGAGGCAAACCAAGAATGACAAGTCACCAGTTTGTTGTTGCTTTCCAGAGGGTTCATGTCAGCAATATCCAGATATTCCCTCCGCACTTTCCTCATCCTAAACCTCAGGTCAGCAGTGAAATCTGAGTAACAGATAGGGAGCCCCTGCAAACATTTTGTACGTGTCACAGCCCCGCAATCCCTCAAAGGCACGCAAGAGGTCCGAAGCCCAACATGTTTTATAAAACTAATAGCCCGAGGCAGCATCTTGAGGTCAGCTTGAAAGACCTGCTTAAGAGTGGCACTATCGAAGGATAACAAGCCGTTGTAGAATTCAATGCAGCTCTAATGGTTTGGACCAGTAACCAAACTGGTACTGTAGTATAATTCAGAGCCTCAGACATTTCCAGACCCGGCTGAATAGCGGCTGATGCAGCTGAGATCAGCCGCTGCTGAGCAGGGGCTGATGATTTCAGTAGTCAGCCGCACTTCTAGTTGATGCCATATCAGCCGTACACCGTACCTCAGCCGAGGCTGATCTCAGCCGCATCAGCCGCTTTTAGCCCAGGCACCTGGGCTCTCTGGCGCATTCCATTATCAGCTGGATTTCTAGAAGGGGGCAGGCATTACCAGGCCACCGCGATAACCAGGGCATTACTGGTGATCCGTTTCCCACGATTACTGGACAATTGCCTCAAAATCCGTGTGTGCAAGAATGCATAATCTAAAGGATTACCAGTCGGTTACCAACGCTTTAAATAAATAAAAATGTAAGCGCCAGAAATCCTGGTATCGAAAAGGAACATTCCGAAGTAGAATTTCACAACATGTGCTGGCTTTGCTGCCCACTACTGATTTCGGACATTATGGACTATTTTTTGGCTGGCGAACACCAGCAACAAACTAATCAGCCTAACGACCTGGCTGGCGGTTAACCCATAACTTGTAACTTGCTGCCCACTACTGAGCATTCGTAGCACATAACTAGAGGCCGTCAGGGCTGGGGCTTCCCAATAGCTGCTTGCTGATGGGCTAAGCTTGAGTCTAAGTTTTACAAGGGTTACAAGGTAAGTTTTAGGCGGGGTGGGCCTTCCCAGCCAGATCAACTGCAGATGATGTTGGATAGGCTGAGCGCCTACGCTTTAAGGAAGGGACTGATTGTGAAAACACCTAAATCAGAGGTAATGCACTTGAATTCTCGACGCACAAGGGTACCTGTGTTCACGCTAGGAGGGTCGCAACTTACCAACAAAGATTCTTTTAAATACCTGGGCATGATCTTCACCAAGACACACAACATGGCTGCTGCAGCTGAGCATATGCTTCCGCCTTTCATGGCTGGTTGTCATAGAATCAGGCAGTTTGCATCGGAGCACTGGTTAACAGATAGGCCACACAGCATGCTATCCCTAGTAGGCTAGACCCATCCGCGCGGGTATCCGCAGACCCCCCCCCAGGACTCCGCCAGGTCAGGCCGGAGGATACCCTCTGCGGATATCCGCGCGCGGTAGCCCGCACGGACGTCCGCAAGTTTTCATACCCCATACCATATATGGTTGGCTTAAGGATACTATCTAGTTGATTCACGGTTGATTCAACCGTCCAATCAACCGCAGTTGAATCAACCGAAAACTTTTGCTTGAAGCACATGTCAACCCATGTTGATTCAACCACAGTTGAATCAACCAGACCAGTTGATAACCCAGTTGATTCAACCGCAGTTGATTCAACCGTCCAATCAACCACAGTTGAATCAACCAGCGTTTGTCAGTTAATTTCCAGTTGATTTTCCGCTGAATCAACCGCAGTTGAATCCACCAAAAAGCATATGTCAGCCCATGTTGATTCAACTGGCTTTTTCAACCAGAAAATGATTGATTCAACTGCATTTCAATGGGCCAAACATTTCCAACGTATGCTCTTCCAGCAAGCATGTATCATACATGATGTATGCTGTCACGCCGAAAGACTGCTGCATCCAAATTAGACTCGCGGCATGGCCATAACATGTATGCAAGTCAAATATGGGGCACCAGGTACATGAAGTAAGGAGCTGAGATGGACTGCCCTCTGCAAACAATTCACATGTGCTTGCTTAAAGGTATCTTAGGTGTGCGCATGCGCACCACTCCCAACTGGTCTGTGTTGCGTGAGTGTGGCCAAGAGCCCTTGCAATTCTATTGGTTCCGAGCGGCTGTGAGATTTTAAAATGCTCTGCTATATAGTAACAGTGGCACTCTTGCCAAAGTCCTCAAGGCTGATTTTGCGATGAGCACTGTCAACAAGAAGTGCAGGAGTGCCGAGTTCTTGGATGCTTTACATGGTCTGGAAAGGAGCGGTGATTTCCAACATCGCGTGAGGACTTGCAAATGATCCCACAGTCACTGACGCTCAGAATTTGTTGTTGATGTGAGGAAGAGGTTGAGGAGTATCTGGAGCCAAGCAAACCAGCTAGGCAATGAAGATCAAACGGACAAAGCTGCAAAATATCATAATTGGGTTGCTTTGCCTCTTAGGTCGGTGACTGTTGATGGACCGCCTTTTTCTGTGCCTAGGTATTTGCATCTGGATTTGGGCAGGCAAACACAGCACAACGTGGCACGTTTCAGGTTACATTACCATATGCTGCATGTCGAGAAAAGAAGCTGGGAACATCACGATGGTATAAGTGTGGATTGCAGGCAATTCAAGACTAAGACCATGCTCTTTTCCTGTGTCCTTGCTTGCAAACGTGATTTTTTAGGCTTCAATTTGCATACTTGTGTCATGATTTACCACTCACTGACCCCCCCTTTTCTTTTCTGGTGAAGGTAAAAATGCTCCGGATACTCGAGCAGGCGGCGGGGCACCTGTGATGGAAAGTCGATTATCCACCCACGCAACCTGTGGGTCCGGGGTTCGAACCTCGCTGGAGGCCACAACCGGCTAAGCTGCCCTGTTCGGCGGATACAGCCTTGAAACCTTACCTTACCTTGCCTTTTCTGGTGAAGGGGCTTTTCTTCCCAAGTGGCCCCTTTTCCTTAGTAGATGTGAGGAGCTTTTTGCTGCTTGCCTAGTTTTTCTTTTCTTTTCATGATTTACCAAAGGCACACAAAATTACTGCCAATCAGACTGGAGCTTTTTATTTCTCCCAAGGTTGTTCTGAGGATGTCCTCAATTTTCTCCCATCATTTCATTTCAAAGCTTATGGATGTTTTCTGTACGGCTGGTGCTCACCAGCAACCTGAACAGTCAAACTACCTGGCTGAAGGTCAAATTTAAATTTAGGCGGGGTGAGGGTGCATAGATAGCTGAACCTGCCGAACCAACACAGCTTAGCCAGACCTGCAACCAAAACGTAACAAGTTTCTGGCCCCGTGCCTGTGTGGGGCTTGAAACTTCAACTAGTCCTGCTTACCTACAGTAACCCTTTTATCAAAAGTTTTAAATCAATTTAATGTCAGGGACTTTTACCAGGACTCCAGTATTCGGAGTACTGCCTGTGGAAGTCTTGTTCAAAGATCATAACCACCTGGTCGCACGGAATCCTTGTCCTGATGGGTGCTAGAAACTCATTGTGAGGTCATGGCCTCAATTAGCAGCTGCAACACAAGCGTGCACATCTACAATGCTCCTCAAGTGCAGAGGAGGAACTTTTGGCGAGCGGAATGTGGACGAGGGGCAGGGCCCAATCAGTGCTCAGGCTCACAGAGCTAGAATGGGCCTCCTGCTTTCACAGGTAAGGCATCAGTAAAGCATGGACATGACACATTCACAATGCAAAATAAGCTGAAGCGGCTTGCCATCATGGAAGACGCTTGGCTGAAGCAGGGAGCACCCGAGGGTATGCCTGAGGGAAGCAGTGACACCCAGAGAATGGGCGGAGGCTGCTTGGTCTACCTAGTAAGCGTCTCCCAGGGGCTGGAGAAATCAAAGTAGCGGAACTCCTGAGTCAGCTCCACTGGCTCAGAAATAACGCGCTTCTTGGTGTAATCGTACCGGACCTGCACAATGACAAGAAGTGTGTAAAAATGATGAAGCTGCTGGAATGCAGCTGAGAGAAACGAACCCTTGCACCTGCAAATTCCTGCTTCCAAGGCACTCAAGGGGAAAAGCAGAGGCATGGTTTTATAAAACCAAAAGTTTTATGAAACTATGCAAAACCACTACGGAAACAGAGCGCCTTTTGCAAATGCGTATTGTGATTGAGCCCAGACTAGCTTTTTGTTGCATGAATTAAGGATGGGTTCAAACAGCTTTGTACAGAGCCCTGCAGGCACAGCTTTGTACAGAGCCCTGAGCGGACACCACTGATGCGCATGCTCATGTACAGAGCCCTTAGCTCTGCAGATCCAAATAGACTCATCTGTGCCCCAGAGCCAGCCAATGTGAGGCTTGCTCTTGACAGAATGGTGCACGGAGACCGCACACACAGTTTGAAGCAGACCCTTGGCCAGCATCCAGCCCTCACATACCTCAGTGTAGCCGGACAGGGGGAAATCCTTGCGCAGGGGGTATCCAGTGAAGCCGTAGTCGGTGAGGATGCGGCGGAGATCTGGGTGCCCAGCAAAGAAGACGCCATACATGTCCCAGGTCTCTCGCTCAAACCAGGAGGCTGAATTCCAAACTGGGACCACCGTGGGAACGGGCGTCACCTCATCAACTGGCACCTGTGCATGTTAAAACTCAGGAGATGCTCTTCTTAACACAAACCAGCTAGGGAATGGCCAGCTATTGAATGAACTGTTGCACAATGTTCTTCATCAAGTCATCACAAGCTACTTTCTATTCTAGGCCAGGAGCAAAGCAAGCTGGGCACTTAGTCTGATGCCCAAACTCATGAGAACTGAGTGAATTCCTAAAGACTGCTCGTACTATTAAGGGCCATATCATGCTTCGACGTGCTCACTTACAGACACACTCAGTTGAGCAAAGGTCTGTGCGCACAGACGAGTGCACGCATGCACACCACAGACGACGCTACACATGTGCACACACATACACAAACACACACAAACCTGCGCGCAAGCAAGCAGGCATGCACATTCGCACGCTCCTGAGTGGATTCTTAGGGAGAGCACTGCACTGCACTGCACTGCACTAGCGAGCATGCATGGGTTACCTCTCAAACCCACAAAGTGATTCTCAGCACACCCCGGGTAAAAGAAGAGTGCGCCTGAAGGATTTCAGTGCTTTCCCACTCACACGCCAACAAAGTTGGATGGCCATTTGCCTTGGCTCTAGGATGCTGCTTCCCACCCACACACCTTGATACGGATACGGTTGTTCCACCTAGGGGACAGCAGGTGGTACACAACCTCGAAGCGGGCAGGGCGCTCGGGGAAGTCCACTGCCGTGACGTCCACCAGGCACTTGAACTGGGTGTTGACGTGGTCCCGCAAGAAATACATGAGCGGGACTAGGTGCTCGGGCGTAGTATAAAGCGTGGGCTCCTGGAAGCCGGGCAGCGTGTGAGCGGACATGGACGGCCCGTGCGTGGCCATCGTGATGAACTTGGGCACGGTTTTGATGAGGTAGTCAGTGAGTCCTCCCTCCCGCCCGAAGGCAAAGTCCTTAGCGTGCTGCTGGTGAACATACTTCTTGCCCTCGGGCTTGCGCGCGTACGCGTAGGAAAAAGACCGCTGCTGCTGCAGTGCCCACGGCATGTTGCTGTCGCTGCTTGACGTGCTGCAGCAGGGGCTGGAAGAGGCAAGCTGCTGCTGCTGCTGCTGCTGCTGCTGGAGAATGGTTGGCAACGGGGCGTCAGCACTGCAGCAGAGTGCAGTAGAGGGTGCAGATAGGTTGCAGGGCTCTAGCGCGTCCAACTCCTCTTCAGGCATTCTCGCTTCACACAGTCTGTCTGTAAATCCAGAATTATCCTCTCCAGCAAGATGGAACTCAAAAGTACTTTGCTTACCTGCTGGAACCCTGCAGCGCGCGTGCGGCAAAGCCCCTCCAGCCCTGCGCAACAGCTGTCAACTGCTGCTGGGCTTGGCCCTGCAGGCATGGGGCCCTCAGCAATCCCAGGAGCCCAGGCATTGCCTTTTCCTAGACTGCTCTACACAGTATTGATATTATTACGATCTGTAGGTTGATTCCAGTAGCGCAGAGCTTCTCTAAACCCTAGTCGGTTTGCAAGAGGAACCAACACCGCGATAGGCAGCCCACTTATCTTAAGAGTGCCAGCTCACTACTGGTGAACTGATTGATGTTGTTGTGCGGAGGCTTTGCAACTCGCAAAATGCGTGCTAGCGCTCGAAGTAGCCTGTTAGAATTCATCTCTCCAACTGTTGGGCTACAAATCCCAACTCATATCAGGATTGCAAGAAAATGATGTGTTATCCAGCCTCAAAAGGATTAGACGCTGGATTTGAAGGAATGTGAAAAAACCTTAGCCGGTGTCAGCAAAACTGCCAGGACAGGTCTGCAAGAGATGCCAGGGCTCAGTAGAGGAATCTGCTTTACATGGGTACCTGTAATTGCTCATTCATCGACAATCCCAGACCCTGAGAGGTGAGACTGGATGTTGGCAAATCCACAATAGGCACTGTGACAACTGTGGCTGAAGTTGAGGACGAAAAACATGTCCTCTTTTCATGCCCTTGCATGGAAATGTGCAATTTGAGAAGAGCAATTTACAAATCTTACTGTGGCTGACGGAGTTTATGTGGGAGACACTGGAGCTTTCTATTTTGACAACATTGCTAAAAATGTGACCTTGTTCCTCGTGAAGCAGACGCACAAATCACTTCTTTTCATTTCTGAGACAATGGATCTTTTTTGTCAGGCTGGCAGTGACCAGCAAGCCCAGCAGTCAGCCCATCTGGCTGAAGTTCTCATCCCATTGTAACTGTAACCAACGTAACCAACAGGGACGGCCAGACAGGTATCAAGAAATGCTGCGCAATCAGCTTGTCGATCTAGAGGTCAGGTACTCCGAGCATCAGCCGATTCAGATCACCTCGGAGCCCTGAATTTGTGGGCTGGCTTGAAATTTAGGTAAGGAGCACAAGGCCCGCACACACAGATCACAGCACAGGCAATAAGTCCAACACGAACTTCCGCGTAACAGTGCGACAGACCCCCTAGCGTGGCTGAAGAGCTTTGCAGCTTGGCACCTTATTGCAGCTGTGCTGCTGCTGCTGCTGCTGCTGCAGCTGCTGCAGCTGCTGTACCAATTCCTTTCCTATGATGCTTGACGACAATGGCATCTAAACAGCTCTAACAGTAGTTTCGTGAATCAAATGCTGTCCAGCACTTTCAAACGTATTTCCTTCCTTACTTCCCTTAGAACACTCTCCTACCCTAAGCATCAATTCATCCAATTACCAACTGGTGTATGGAAAAGAGAAGCATAAAGCACTCCACGCATGGTCATTCAAGCAAGCGTGCCGCGAAGAGAGCCACTGGGCCCTTGGAAAAGGTGTCACAGCGAGGGAGATTTCAATAACATTGGGCCCTTGGAAAAGATGTCACAGCAAGGAAGCTCCTAAACAAGATAGCAAGAGTCACAAAAAGAGGTTGCAAATTGGTTGGATCTCTTGGGCGAATTGCTCGTCACATTAGATCAGGCCTTGCTGCTCCATTGCGTGGGCCATGTCTGTGACCATTTGCTCGGGCTGGATGTAGCTGCTCATGCCCAGATCCTGGGCAGCTCTAGAAGTGTTGATTACAGGCTTGCGGGCATAATGGGTGTCTGTGATCGCGCGAGGCAGGCCTAGCAGTGGACCTGTCCGCGCGTGTTTCAGTTGAACATGTTGGGATTTTCAAGCGGTACATGCTACATTGTTGCATGCTACATCAGGCAGCAATTGTGCACCATCCACACATGCCATAAGGCAGGAATTGTGCACTGTCCACACATGCCATCAGGCAGCAACTGTGCACCATCTACACATGCTATCAGGCAGCAATTGTACACCATCCACACATGCCGTCAGGCAGGTCGAGCACACGCATGCTTGGATTGCTGCATCATGTTTACCCCCAACCACGGGCATTCCTTTGCCAGCTGCACAGCCCAGCAGAGGGCACAACCATGCCGTCATCCCGACAATTACCAAGGAGCTTTGCGCCCCAAGCAGGCGCCACGAGGAACGGCAGCCACAGGCGCTTGCTGGGGTAAAGCTGTGCCAATGCCTGCACGTGTGTGTAGGGCAACAGGAACCAAAGGAGCGCAGGCTGCGCATCAGGACTCCAGCGAGTGGAATTGCCGACATCATGCTTGGTGCAGGGGGGAGCCATTGGCGCTCAGTTGGTGGTCTGACGGCTGAGACAGCGGGCATTGCTGGTGGAAATCTTGGCAGCTGCTTCTCAGTTGCTTGCACCCACCCTTGAGGCCAGGAGTAGGAAATACACGGAGCGCGCATTGAGGAGGTAGCGGCCGCGTGTTTCTGGCCTTGCCAGAGCTCGGCAATGGGCGGCAGCAACATCCCTGCACGCAAACCAGGGGAGGGAAGAAGAGCTCCCAGGGGCGCAAAAGAAGCTCCCACGTTGCAATGGCTCAGTCTCAGTTGTGATGGACACAGAGCTTGCAACCAATGCCTAGGGGTGCACTGCCGGTGTAATGCACACATAGCATTGTCGAGAGGTGAAAGCAATGGGTGGCTGTACCTCACATCTGCGGAACCTGCTCCCAGGAGTGGCACAAAGATGGCCATGCGCCCGTTCAGCATGCGCAGCACTTGCCCCACAGACTCACTGTCAACCCTGCCATGAGAGCAAGCAAGGCGAGAAGGCTCTCTGAACATGGCACGCAATACCCTTTTCAGGGGCACAAGCGCATGTGATGCTGGCATGTTTCCCCATGTAGTTCACAGCTGCGGTGAGGCAAGAGCTGCTGAAAGGCACAGCAATCAATGGAAAGTCATCATGAGCAGCATAGCTGTACCTGGAGCTGAGCGGCGGCCCATAGACTGCTGGAGGCAAGATGGCCACGAAGCGGAAGCGAGAGCGCTCTGCTATTGCATGTGCTTCTTTCTCAGCAGCAGCCTGCAGGCAGCACAAGCTCTTGGGGTCTTGATCACATACATGCAGCAGCCCAAAATGGGTGAGGTGTGTGTGTGTGTGTGTGTGTGTGCATGTGCAGCAACACACCCTGAGCCAGGTCACTTAGTGCCTACCTTTGCGTAGAAGTAAGCCAAGGGCCCCCCTGCAGCCGAGGGGTCCTCAAGAATTTTGTTCCAATCAGCCTCTGCATCAAAGGAGAGAGGACCGCGCGTGTCCTCGTGTGCTGTCATTTTTACTATCTCAGGCCTACGGCATTGCCCTTACTCTGTGCCCTTGCCTCATCAGGGGTGTTGCTCATCTTGTACATCATGAGCATTACACAAGTCACAAGAAGGGGAGGTATCGTGAGTCCAGGTCACAGTTTTAATTCATAGAGTGTGGGCACAAAGTTTGATGCGAGCCACGCTGCGAATAACGTCACAAGGAAGATCAAGAAGCATGTATCTAGGAAGGGTGTATGGCGAATGTGTGACCAGGGCCCTCTTGGTAGGGCGCACCATATTATTATCATTGAAAGCTTGAGCAAAAGTGAAATTGAAGGAAACTTTCATGGTGATCTGTGACAGAAATTGGAAGCTTGCCTGAAAAGACATGGTCTGGGCCAAGCTCTTTGGGATCAGTCCAACATGCTGCAGTGGATGAAGTTAGCACCTGTCAACCATAATGGAACTCATGAGCTTGAGCATGGTTATAGACAAAAAATGTTGGCAGTGTACATTAAGGCCCAACATCTGTGTGCTTACCACAGTATCAACGCTAGGGCAGCAAGCAGCTGTGTGAAGTACGTTCCTGACTCCTGCAGGGTTTGTATGTATGTATGAGGTTTGTATGTGTTTTGTGGCAGCAGACAGGGCAGGAAGTGCGGTTTATGAGGATCACATGCCCAAGTGCACATGGAGAAACCTGCATAGATCTAGTATAGGTCCGCAAGGCAAGGAATGGGCAGTATCGCAAGCCCTGACACACCTTGGCTTTCCTTAACGCTTCTAGCATGAGGGAGCTGGGTGATTCAAAGATGATGGTCTAGACTCAATGCAAGGCTGAAGTTTCTGGCATGGATCCCATGTGGCCATGAGGAACTGTCAACAAAGGAAGAGAGTGACTTTTATCTCGTTACCGGTGATGGCTGGATCAACCACCATCTCCATCTCTTTTCCCCTGGGAAGGTTGATGATGTAAGGACTGGCAGTGTGTACGACGGCAGTGCATCCCCTAATCGCCTCCTCGAATGAATGTGGCTGTGGATGCATGAAAGGGACAGCAACGATGGCAAGTTTTGGCGTGTCTGCAGGTGAATTTGCTGAGCATCATGTGCTCTAAAGGCCAATTGCTTCCCCGATCCTTTAAGTCATGCATATGACCGACTTGTATAAGGATGATCATGCACGCATTTCATCCTTTAATACATCCTTGCTTTTGCTATCTTCAGCATTCTTGAATTTTAGTTCACTTTCAAATTTAGTCTTTTCCTCTGCATTTGCTGCTCCCCTTTCCTGTCTTGGTGCCACCAATGCTGCTTCCGCGGGTAAAGAGCAACACACACCTGCAGAAGGTCTGCTTCAAAGAGCTTGAGCTGCTCTGAGGTTGGCGCAAGTGCTGAAAGATGTGCCAAGCTTTTCAATGATCTGGAAGTTGCATGGACACAGCACCCTGCTTTCAAAAGTCTCGCGACAATGTGGGAACCAATGTAGCCGCCTGCACCTGTCAAGCAGCAAGCACATGCTTTTTAAGCCTGAGACTTTACACATTTATCATCAGAGTATCATCAATGTGGTGATCAGCGTTCTGAATAAAGATCACTCTATAGCACAGGTCAACCAGTGACCCCGGCGTCCACGGACGCTTGATCAATGACCCGCTTCTGATCTGGCATTGGAAGCTGTACAAGACTCGAGACTTTGACTTTCCAGATCATGCATGCTTCCATGAACCTTGTCGCGTGGAATTCGTCTATGCTGAAGCTTGCACCCTGTCTAGGTGTGTGTGCCCGTGCCGCAGGCCCCCAAAAATTTTGAAATAGCCTCATTTCCTCACCGGTAACGCACACACACTTTCCCTGAAGGTTCATCTCTGAAGCATCCAGGGGTGGTTGCATGCTTTCAGTAACCTGCGACGCTTCTTTGAAGCGTATGAAAAAAAAAGGAGGTGACATTAAATTTTAGAAATGTTTTGATAAGAAATTCAGTTGAAGCATCAAGCATTGCGCGCGCGCTCACCTGAATTGAACAATGTATTAACTGAATTGACTGGATGCGATGCAAATTATCAATGTGATATGATATAAACGAGCGTCCCACTCCACATTCCCATGTCCTCTTCGCATGAAAAGGGGGCTTGGGTTATCAGCATTGCCAGCCTTGCCCTGGTGGTGATCTCATGTGGGCTCCTCCTCCTAGGTGTGCACGTGCTTTAATCTGCAATCCATGCTACACGCAGATAGCACTTCGAATGGACGTTCGTACCTTCCGCATCTGGCAATGGGGATGCTCACTCACTCACTCACACAGCTCCTTCCCTTAACTTGTCTGCAGGAACTCTAGAATTGAGTGGCCTTCTGGGGCCCTTGCAGGTAAGCCAAAGAGCACACACTTAATTAACAATGCGCCCATGCGCTCCCAACATGCCCACGCATTCGCCTTTACTAACACAAGTTTGGTGACCAAACGCGCACACAGCACACAATGTTGTGCTCAAACGTGCGCACACACACATGCACGCGCGCGCACACGCACAGGCACACGCGCACACACGCAGAACACACACTTGCGCACACACGCACGCACACATGCACACGCGCACACACACGGGCCCAAGCACGTGCACACGCGCACACACACACATCACGCATACGCATGCATACACATGCGCACGCATACGCATGCACACCCGCCCACTCGAGCACACTCACAGGTCGGTCCGTTCAGCTGCCGCACATGGCGCCCCCACAACATCCTGGCCTGCCTGCTGTGGCTGCCCACCCTCGGCGCTGCGGCGTGGCTGCTGGCGGACTCGGCTCATGAGAAATCCACCTCTGGGCCTGGGGCTGTGGAAGGCGGGCGCCTACTGGAGGCGTCCCTGGCCATGGCCGTGATCATGGTCACTGGCCACGCCGTGGTCATAGTGGCCTACTGCCTGCGCGCCCACCAGCGCGCCAAGGCCATGCGAGAGCTGCCCACGCAGCAGCTGCTGTCCTGCGCGCAGCAGGCCACGCGCAGCAACCTGGGCCCCTCAGCTGCAGCCGCAGGCGCGCAATCCTCCAGCACCAGCCCCCCCGACCCTCCCTTCAGGCTGCAGTTTGGCCGCAGCGATGGCGCGTTTGGGTACACCCTATTTATCCCTGCCGAGCAGGTGGGTGCATGCCTGCTGCAGCCGCACCAGCCCGGAGGGCCTTGGCCCGGATGCGCAGAGGGGCCGCGCTTGGGCAGGGCCCAGCAGGGCAGTGCAAGCCATGTGCAGGGGCGCTGCGGACGCCATGCCCTGGTCATACCTTGTTGCGTGCACCCTCAGACTTTCAAGCGTGTCTGAAGGGGTGGCGTGTGCACTTGTGCATGCACGCCTACATATGCACGCCTACATGCACGCCTACATGCACGCCTACATGCACGCCTACATATGCACGCCTACATGCACGCCTACATGCACGCCTACATATGCACGCCTACATGCACGCCTACATATGCACGCCTACATATGCACGCGGCGCACCTCCACTTGAACAAGGCACGCCTGAACGCCGGCTTGCGCGCGGTGTGGGTATGCATGCCTGATGCTGGTCTGCCGCTCGCTGATGAGCATCCACACAGGCGTGCCTACTCCTGCATGCGTCTGCGTGCGCGCAAGTGCGTACATGTGCCCACAGACGCACACACATACCTGATCTACCCTCCGTCACGTGTGGCCTCCTCTCAGGAGGAGGAGGAGCTGCGGCGCGCCATGCAGCAGTACCACCCCCACAACAACGCCGAGGCAGGCGTGCCTCTGGCCAGCAACCTTACCAGCAGCAACACCGCGGTGGGCCCCACAGGGCTCGGGGCAGGCGGCAGGAAGATGGTGAAGATGCGCAGCCTGCAGGAGGCAACTGAGTCAGGGGCCCCCGGCGCTGCCATCCTGTCCGCCCCCCCGCCAGTGGTATCCTTCCCCAAGCCCTCCCGCAGCGGTGGCAGCAGCAGGAACCCCTCCCCATTCCGCCGCGCCACGCACGAGGCCGGCGAGCTGCGCAGCAGCTGGCACGGCGTGCGCGCTTCTACTGGCGTGCTGCCGCAGCGGCCGCTCGACCCGGGAGGTGTGGCGCTGGCCTTCCCTGGCACGCACCCACCCGCATTGGACGCCCCCAGCGGCCTGCCCCTGCAGCCCCTGCAGCCGCACAGGCCCCCCCCTCCCCCTCCCACACATTCTGCGGCAGCCGCTGTAGCAGCAGCTGCTCCCGCAGCCCCCACCGCGGCTCCACCCCCCGCAAGTTCTCCGTGGCAGCTGGTTGAGCCACGGCACCAGCACCAGCACCAGCACCGGCACCAGCAGCAGCCGCAGCAGCCGCAGCAGTACGCCTTCCCCCCGGCGGCTGAGGCCGACAGGCAGGCCCCTACCACGCCCCCCGGCGCCTTGGCCCAGCCTGATGGCGCAGCGGGCCAGGTCGCACCGCCACAGCTCACGCCGCACGCGACCTCACAGCAGCCGGGGCCCCCCGCCGCACCTGGCTCCCCAGCCCCGCCTTTCATGCTGGGCGCTCTGGACAGCCACAGCCACCCCAACACGCCTGCTTTCGCCACGCCTGGGCCACCCTCGTTGCCCCTGCAGCATCCCCTCTCTGCACCGCCGTACGTGGCTGCAGGCTCCCCGCCGCCCCTGCTGCGCAGAGGCAGCGGCACGCCCACCGCCCAGACCTCCGCCTCCCCATCCTGCAGCTCCTCCATCACCTTCCAGATGCAGCCGTCCGAGCAGCACAGCCTGGGGGGGTACGAGGATGGGCTGCCGCCGCGATCCACCACCACCGTGGCCTCCTGGAATGAGCCTGAGGAGCCGCCTCAGCAGCACACACCAGGTGTGCGTATACGCAGGGGGTGGCAGCCAGGGATGGAGAGGGTGGAGAGCCTGCGCCAGTGCAGCAGAGAGCCTCGAGGGCGGGCCAGGGGCATGTGTGTGTTGTGTTACGTGGTGTGTGTGCGCGCATGTGTCTCGTTTTGTGAAGGAGCAGGGCACGGCCTTGCAGGGCCGAGGGCGCCAGGGCACAGCTGGGTGGTGGATGCCAGGGGTTGGGGTTGTAACGTGCTTGCACGTGGCTGTTGATCGCGCATGGGTGTTGCAGGAGGGTGCGTGGCACGGTGATGTGTGCCGCAGGCGCTCAAAAGGCAGGCGTGGTGCGACCTGGCTGGGCGGGAACAGGCTGTGCTCGCAGGGAGGACCCAAGGCACACACACGGGCCTGACCCTATCCGGTCAAGGCTTGCTCCAACCATGCTCCCTGGCAGCCCTGTTTGTGCGCGCATGTGTGTGTGTGCGTGTGTGTGTGTGTGCGTGTGTGTATGTGTGATCACGCGCATGTGCACATGCATTGGCAGGCACCCTTACATCCCGCTCCCCTGCTTTTGCTCGCTCCCACAACGCTGCCTGCAGGGCGCGCACAGCGCCGCCGCCAGCAGCAGCAGCACCGCCGCACCCGCTCACACCCTGTAGAGCCTGAGCACGCGGGCGACCGGCTGGATGTGTCGCTGCTAGCGGGCAGCGGGAACGACAGCCCCGAGCAAGCAGAGGCTGAGGCAGGGGGGCAGGGGGCAGGCGGCGCGGGCGCGCTTGCAAGCCTGCGGGCCAAGAGTGGGGGCCTGGCTGCCTCACCGCAGCTGTGGGGCGACAAGTGACGGAAGACCGTGCCGCTGTGGGACGGATGGGCGCGCTGCTGCAAGGCATGGGGTAGCCGCGCCCATGTGTGCCGATCTATGCATCTGTGCTTGGTGCTGCGCTTTCGGTAGCTTGGCGGTGACGGTGTCATATCACATGTGATTTATTTCCTATGTGCTGTGTCTCCCTCGCAGAAACCGGAGAGGTGCATGCCTGCTTGCGCGCTCCAAGCGAAAGGCAGCAAGAGCAGGTCCGCCGCGGGCACCTGTCGCGGATTTGCAGCTTGATCCTGAAAATGCTACTTGTTTAGGGCCTGGAGTAGGGCGTGCACAATGCGGTGGGGTTAGTCATCAGAAACGGGGGTCTGTTAGCACAGGATGAGCTAGTGGAGCATGTGCCTTGTGCAGATCCACACACGAGTGCATAGGACTACATTCATCAGTATGCTAAAATAAAAAACTGGCTGGCGGTGGGGAGGGGCGTGTCAGCTGTCATTCGTGTGTTGTATGTGCATGTGTGAGTGCGCACTACAGTGTGCATGTGCGTTCGTGCCTGAGTGTTGTGTAATGAGTGTTGGTGTGTGTGTGTGCGCTCTCAACAGAGCATGTGTCGTTGAGTAGAGTCTAAAATAGCTTTGCTCAGGAGTCTGGACAAGCATTTCACTGCTTGGGTCTAGGGTAGGATTCATGACATGGTTATGTGCACAATAGCTTGTTTCTTGCAGAAGCGCCAGCTGCCTTGTCCTGCACCCAAGTACTGCATAGCACGAGCATTTGGTTCCCTTTTTGATGCATCCTTGTATCGAGGCCAGCCTGGGGCCTTTGTTCTTTTTCTAGCACGATGCAGTTATAGTAACTGCTGTAATCATAGGCTGCCTTTCTCAATTTGTAGATGACACCCTTGTTCTTAACAAACTTAGTAGCTGAAGCCAAGCAGGCCTGCAGCCAAAACCATCAGAAGGCAAGCAAGGTGGTGTTCTGAAATCTAGGCACAGTACTCCAGGCAATTAGGCCAGGCAAACAACTCGAAGGCCAGGCCTTTGGTGTCTGCTAGGCTAATGAAGTCTCTAACTTCGAGTCTAAGCCTCAGGCTGTTTGAGCCACTTGAGAGGGTGTGGAAGAGGTGGTGGTGTTTAATGCGCAATTCTATCAAGCGTGCACTCGGGCAGTCTTAAAACACATGCTCTTCATCTTGCACACAGGCATGGTGCCAGTCGCAGGTTCTAAGCTTGTAAGGAACTTTGTGCTGTTGATGCTGGAGCAACTCGACATTCAGGTTGTGACCAGAGTGTCTGAGTCTGGAGAGCGCGTGTAAGATCATCTACTCTAACTATGATAGTTAAGGAAAATTTGTCGCAGGTAGGAAGGAAGAGTCGGTTTGGTTGCGCTTTTTTGATCACCCACTTCTAAGGGCACTTCAAAATTGGTGATATGCGTACATCCGATGCTATGTCAGCGAGGCGTATTTTGGTACCTTTGCAGATGTAGCTTCAGACGCAGGCCTGATAGGTTCCAGCTAACTTTCAGTTCATCAAATTTCTGCTAAGCTGCCCTCTGGCAGGAATAATAATGTGAACCTTAAGATTATCCGAACTTCATGATGAGTTGGCTACAACGTGGTAATTTGCCCAAATAGTACTTCAAGGCCCCATGGGACTCCCAGGGCTCAGAGCCCTGAGGCTGAAAGCAAAGCTCGACCAGTAATGTGTCTGTCTTTGTCTGTCCCTCTGCTTTGAATGACTAATACTAGTAGCCTTGGAAGCTTATACTTTGGGCTCATGCATAAAGCCAGAACTTCTGGCGGCCTGGTGGCAAATATAAAACCTTCCTAAGGTGTAGTACAGCCCATCATTCAACGAGTCAAGTTGACGACTAGGAAGGTGTTAGTAACAACTTCCTGGAGACATTGGCCACCAATCTGGTGGTCAAGTCTATGGACAGTATTGTGGTTAGTCAGGTACATTGCTATCAGGACTTGCAAAAGCGGGCAGTCTGGACTTCAAGTAAATTGTGCAAGCTATCCCTCTGTTCAGTAGACCGCAGCAGATCGCTGTAACAGCAATTACAGTAATGATTTCACAACTTGTTGTTATTTTCATTGGATTGGAATTGCATGAGCTGACCTTGGTTGTGAGTGGTGTGGGATGCCGCATCTCAGGCAGCCTGCGAATGGCCTAGATGTCAGAGTTTGAGTGATTGAATCCATAGTTTGTCTACGTAGTTACTCTTTTTTCCTTTGGATCCATGCAGCCCTTCAATTGGCTTGGTTTTGTTTTTGCCATGCCCCATGTTCATCAATTATGGGCAACTTGCCCATACTACATAGGCATACTATCGATTCAATCATTCAAACTCAATTTCAAGTTAGAAGTTTTTCACGGTGCTTGTTGCACCATTGAACAACTTTGATCAGAAACACTATTGTTTTTTTGTTTTGTTGGCAAAAGCGGACCATCCAGTTTGCCTACTGCTGGCATAATATTACTTGACTGCAAGTTAAGTCAGAGTCATTCTGTAAGCTTCACATCATGATGCTATCAGGTGTTCAATTATTATATGTAGTACGGAAGAGGCAGTCTACCTATGATGGACCATAAGCATGTCTGGAAGGGAAATCAGGATTGGAACTGTAACGTGTCAATTAAAGAGACAAAATACAAATGTATACACAAGCGATTAAGCAGCACAGAGACATGTCAGAACGAAGGGGCAAGTATGCTGGCACTCATGAGGGGGAGTATGCTGGCACACATGAGGGGATGCTTAAAGGACAGACAAAAATGGGAAAAGTTGTGATGCATTGAAAAGCGAAGTATGTAAGTATATAGCCGTTGTAAGATAGGAAAGACAGGTGAAAGTGCTTACAGGAACAAGTTTCTAATTGTTCCATACAGCTTACAATCTCCAAAAAGCCCAGCAAATGGACATCAATGAGGGATACCTTTCAACAAAACTCTTATCGGTCATACCTGTCATTAGGTGTCACATGAACTATCACCACACCCTCATTTCCTGGCTCTACAAAATGCTTGCAGCCCTTTTGCTTTGCCCAATCAAGTACTGCGCAGCACAAGGCAGGTGGAAGAGGCGAGCTCGATAGGGTTCACCAGACAAGTTGGGCGATGAACAGTACAAGTGCAGAAGTATATGGTCCAGGTGCTATAAGGATAGCCTGGCAAATATGACATCCCTCTTGTAAGATACCTCTTGTGTAGCAGACCTGCTCCTGAAGACAGCCATCTGTCAGAAAAATTCAAGCACAGAAGGAAGGGCAAGGATAACAAGTCAGGCACATACAGCTGTAACTCAGTCAATTCACCTGCTGGTTTAATTAAAGCTATCCCCCGCGCGCTGTGAGCTCCCCACCCCGTGATGCACTTCAGCAGCACACCCTCTGGAGATATCAGCCTGTGCGTAAAGGCATGTCAAGCTTGACGCTCACCAAACCAATGACAGGTTTAATGTAGTACGGACAAGGGCCAAGTGTGCTTGCACGCAGCAAGCTGTATTGAGTTAGCATATATGTGTAGCGACTGCTGCTGCTGCTGTTGCTGCTGCTGCTGCCATGGGACGGCAGGATGAGGTTTGAATGGTGATACTGAGCATGCAATTCAGAAGGTTGGGTGGTGAGGCTGAGCCTGCAGCTCAGAAGGTTGGATGGTGATGTGCTGAGCCTGAGCAGGCGCATCAACATGCTTTTCCAGAGACCTGCTCTGCTGTGAGACATTGGGGGTATGCACAGCTGATGTGGCCCTCAGAACCCTGGGACACCCAAGGCCCATTGTTTCTTCATACAGACATGACCACACCTTGGAATTTGCAACATGCTCACGTGGCTTGCCAGCCAGTCACTTACCTGCCCAGCGTGTCCATCTGCCGCTCTAAGAGAGCAAGCGCCTCGTTGACATGCATACCATGTAGGTCCATGACGAAGGTGTTGCGGATACCCAGGTTGGAGGCCTTGTACGCCTGTTGAGCGCAAGGCATGCAAGAGGGCGACTGTGGCCGCACAGGGCAGTGTGGGCTTGCCTCATAGAGAGCTGCGTCGCATGCAGCTGCAGGAGAGGTAGTGTTGCCTTGATCATGGTGTGCTTGTGATTGCATGAACCTCTGGCAGGGATTGATGAGAAGCCTCCTCAACTTCCTGAACATGTGCCTCTGCCCCCTCGGTTCCAGTAATAGCACTTGCTGCAAGCCGGCAGACGCTTCAAACAGGTTTAACGAGATTAAGCCTCCCCCAAAGCACAAAGAGCAGAGCAAGTGAGTGGTCCAGGGCAGTGTATAATAAGGCTGTTATAACTACAACTGGCTAAGCATGCAAGCTGGAAATGCCATTCTCCTGTAGCTGCTGGCACACCCCGGACCTCTTCATTGGATGCCTGGCGGAATTGCTTAGCAAGCTCCCCGTAGTGACGGCCACGTTTTGAGAACTCAGCAGCTGCTTTGCCATCTCCTGCATTGTATGCCTGCACAGAAGGGGCAGCAAGCACGCAGCAAGTGTCTCGGCATATGTTGCAGACGCAGCAGCATGCAGCACAGTTTGCGCACTGGTTGTCATGCGCCTCGGAAAAGTCCGCAGCACACTTGTCCAGGCCACCAACTCCGCCCATTGATCTGTTGGGGCCAGAGGCACGCAGCGAGCGCCACGCATGCAAACAGGAGCCTCTGGTTTTTCCATGTGCAGGGGCTTTCGCGCTCAAGGCCTCAGGCAGCAATTGCTGCTCTGGCACATGCACTCCGGCACTGCCATGGAGAACTCTGCACACTTATGCATGCATGCAAATACGCATACTCAAAAACACGCGCACGAGCACTCTCACGTCTTTGCAAACATGTGGCAATTGAGGAGACGCATAGCCCGCGCACGCACCGCGCTAGCTTGCTGCAGGAACACGTTCCGGAAGTTGAAGTAGATGTGGGCAATCTCCCTTGCTTTGCTGGACTTCAACCTGAGTCGCAGGCGTGCGCAGGATTTTAAGGTGCGGCAGGTGCTGAAGCAGGGACGCTGGAGCAGAGGGAGCTCCAGCAGGTCTGTGTGCGTGCTCCCTGCCTAAAGGGCTCTGACGCGCCTGCCATGGGTCCTTTGTTTTTGCTCTGACAGCAGGCTGAGGCGGACCAGGCTCCGATGGACACAGGCGAGGCACCCAACCTTGCCGCTGCTCATGGTCCGGCATCGCCAGCGTTCTGTGAATCCAATGCTCTGATCAAAGGCCGCACATGAGCAACCGTGCTTCAACGGGTCTGGCTGCACGCTCTGGCCAAATGCCTGAGTGCTGCGCGCAGGCGTGCTCGGCTGATGCAGGCACCAGCCTGGGCCGCACAGCAAAGGCGCGCGCCCATGACCTGGACCAAATCCATAGTAGCCCTTGATCTACATCCTTTGCAACAGCCCCGACACCCTCCCTCACCTGGAGCGCTCCTTGTCTGCCGCGTCTTTGGCGGACGCCCCCCCCCCTCCCTTCCAACCGTTTCTGGACTGTGCTTGCTGCCAGCCATCTTCAGCCGCCTCTTGAGTCACAGCCTGCTGCTGGCTTGGCAGCGGGGCAGAACGCGCTGGCTGGGAGGGAGACGCGCCGAGGCTGGAGAACCCAGGCTCCGAGCTGCTAGCAACGCCGGCGGCAGCAGCAGTAGCAGCGGGAGTGCTGAGGCCCGGGACCTCGGTCACGCCTGCATAGCTGCTGGGCCGTGCGAGCGCGGCGGCGACAGCCTCCGACTGCGCATGCAGGGCGCGCACCGCATGGGAAGAGGTGAGGCGGCTGCTACCGCAATTCTGAGGGATCTAATGGCTGCTGGTGCTTGTGCTCGCGCTTGTCCCAAGCGGGCCTTGGCAAGCAGCGGCCAATTGTGCGCACCGTGGTGCATGCAGAAAGGGGGTTGCAGGAGGGGCGGGCGCTGAAATGTGCCCCAAAGGCAGCAGGTTGCCCTGGATGTGCTATGCATTGGAGAGTGAGAGAGGGGGGCCCCACGCAGCGCCTCTAGCTCTTGCAGTGGACAAGCACACGCGCACAAAAAGCAGGCAGACTCATGCTGCGCACACAAAGAGCATGTGGGCGCTGGGCACCCACTGCAGATGCCGTGCCACTTGCCGCCTGCCTGCCAGCGGAAGCAGTGCTCGACACGCCAACCGACCCACCAACTCACTCTACAGACCATCAAGTGGGTGCCTGCCAGCGCAGCTGCAGGTCTTGCTGGTTGCTCTTATACAAGCAGCACCAGTTGCGGCGGCACAGCTGCAGGGCACGCAGCAGGCGGACGCCTGGCCCAACCGACAAGCCATCTCAAGCATGCACCCGTCTCCTCGGCTGCACAGCAGCCATGCTGCAAGCACGTCCGCACGGCGCGCACCTGGGCAACGGCCGCCGCAGACGCGCTGTTGTCCGCGTGTAAGCAGTCGTGGAGGAACACCGCTGCAGCTGTCAGGTCTTCATTGCTCTGGCGCAGCGTGTACTCAGCCAAGGAAATGTCCAGGCCCTGCGGGTGCAGCACCAGGGGCGGCGTACAGGGTTGGTGCACACAGGGCATATGAGCACAGGGGCCAAATGAGCACAGGGGGCATATGAGCACAGTGGGCATATGAGCACGGGGGACCTTTTGCTGCATCACTTTTTAGGCAAAACGGGGGCCAACAGGCTCCCCACCAGCGCCACCAGCCACCACATGCTCACCCGCACAGCACAGCACAGCCCATCATGGCACACCTCCACAGCTCTACAGCCTCCTAGGCAACCACCATGCACCGCATGCACGGCTGCGCCGCACTCTGGGGCACACCGCCCACCAGCTGCATGGCGCACCCGTGTGCATGCGCGCGTGCTACTGCATGACATGCAAGTGCGCGTGTGCATGCGCTGCATGACCCGCAAGTGTATGTGCGTCCACGCTGCATGACTCATAAGTGCGAGTGTGCAAACCCGCGCGCACACACGCACCTCAAACACGCTCAGCAGGCGCCCCACTTTCTCCTCAAACGGCAGCCCCTCACAAGGCCCGCCAAAGACGCTGTCGTCCAGCGCCTGCCTTGCGCCCTGCTTGGTGCTCTGCAACGATGTGGTCGCTGCGGCCAGGTAGCTCCCCTCTGCGCTGTTGCTGGTGTCGTTCCCAAAGTTAAACAAGTCGTCCATCTCTGGTGCTGGGCCTGCGTCAATGAAGGGGTTCAGTGGAGGGGGTCAGTGGAGGGGAAATGGGAGGGTCCTGCCGTCCTACGGAGAGCCATGAAGGGCTGTGAAAGGTTGTGAAAGGATCATGGAGGGCCGTGGAGGACACCGGAGGGTCCTCTGCATGGGGGACCATGGAGGAACGCAAAGGACCACACATGGAGGCCATCAGGGAAAGGGGCACACGCGTCTGTGGGTCGGTCATTGCATATGAGGGCGGCGGCAGGAGTCCGGGCTGGGCGCTGCAGGCGTAATGGATGGCTGCTGGTGGTGCGTCTGTGCTGGTGATGCATCTGTGCTGCTGGTGCATCTGTGCTGGCGCAGGCACGATTGGGCCCAGCGCGCGGCCGCTGCAGTGCACCAGGCAGGACGCATGGCAGGTCATCACTGGGCAATGGCACTCATTGGGGAAGGTTTGCGTGGCTGGCGTGGCCAACCCTCTTGTTGGCAGCCTTCCCTTTTGCTTGGGCCCTGCTCTGGCCCAGGCCCCAGGAGGCTCTGCCCCTGCAAGCCTCTGTATCTGCTGCTGCAGGAGTGCCGTAACAGCCCTGCACCACGCGCAGACCGTACAGCTGCCAGAGCCCAGGTGCTGGCGCTTGCGCATGCGCACCCACCCACACCCACGCCCAACAGCCAATGGGGAGAGAGGGTCACCTGGCAGGATGCCCGCATCCAGCAGGTAATCGAACGCGGCGGTGACATCGCCTTTGACGTCCGCCAGTGTGCTGACCACAAAGGGGTTGTCCAAGGTAGGGAAGAGCTGCTTCAGGGCCTCCGCATCCCTACATGCACCACACCCACACGCAGGAGGCGCAGTCGCATGAGTTGTAGGCCACCGCAGCTGGGCCTTGCGGCCAGCCAAGCAGGCCAAGCAGGCCCCACAGCTTCGAGGCCCTGCACTCCTGTTCAAGTCGGCCGGTGGTCGTAACTTTTTTGGCAAGCTAAACCAGGTGAAGATGCCACGCGGGGCAAGCAGCAGCCAGCTGGCCTGGCAGCTTGGGGAGGGAGGCACACAAGAGAGGCAGCTGCTGGCCTGGCAAGGTGTGCAGGCATTGGCAAGGTGTGCAGGCAATGCGTGCGGCAGCTGCGCAGGTGCACGCGCGGCCTGCTCTCTGCGGTGCCTTCAGGTTTGGGCCTCGCCCTGAACACCTGCGTTTTGCCCTCTGCACACCTGCCGCGCGCCCTGCTGCCACACAACAGGAGCCGCTGGCATGGCGCGTGCATGCGGCAGCGCGCTCAGACAGCTGGGCGTGCAGCAACCTGCAGGGCTCTGCTGCGGCCTGCGCGAGGTCACAAGGAGAGCTGGCGTGCGGCAGACGCGCTGGCTGCTGGTCTGGTGGGGAGAGCAGAGCCGGTGCGCGGCAGCAGGAGCTATACCCATGCGATGCTGCAGGGGGAAAACAGGTCAGGCGAGGTGGAATAGACGCTGTGGCCTACCCACCTTACATTCAGGCCGTGCTGCTGGGCGAGGCTGCTCAGGCTGTCCGAGTTCTGCAGCACCTTGATGCGGCCCGTGAGTGTCTCCGAGGCGCCCCAGCTCTCCACCGTATCCCCCCGGTGCTTGGACGACAGCACGTTGCGTGGCTGCGGGGCGCGCGACCTGCACACACGTTTTAAGCGCCCCACGTCACCCGCGCAGCCTGTTTCTTGTGTATGCAAACACATGCACGCGCGCATGCAGTGACCGGTGATGCGAGGCCGGGTGAAGCAGGGGGGCTGCGGCGTGCGCTGTGGGGCTGTGTGTGCATGCGTTGCAGTGCAGTTCCAATCCCAGAGGCGTGCGCGCCACCCAGAGGCTAGCGACTGCTGCTACCTTGGGGCAAAAAGACCAGCGGCTGCTGCTACCGTGGTGTTGCCAGGGACCCCACACGACAAAGGCTGTTCTCTGGCCGGATACGAAAAAGCCCACCACCTTACACGCTGGTGCCTGCGTGACATAATACTGCAGAGTAGCACCAGCCCAGAAGCGACCAGCACCAGCACCAGCACCAGCCCAGGGGCGGCCAGCACCAGCACCAGCACCAGCACCAGCATGAGAAGCACCAGCACCTGCCCAGAAGCGCCAGCACCAGCCCAGAAGCACCAGCACCAGCCCAGGAGCACCAGCATTAGCACCAGCCCAGGAGTGGAGGGGTCCACAAGCGCCCTTCAGCTCATCAGGCCAGCAAATGCCAGGTATGTTATGCACGCCAAAGCTGCCCACAAGCTTGAAAGGGACAGCCACGCAGCGCACATGCGTGGCCACAGGCCACACGAGTGCGCCGCAGCTGTGCCAGCTGTACGCACACACAGAGCCTGAGAGCCGCGCGGGAGCCATGGTCCTCTGTGCTTCCGGCGGCTCTACAGCTGTGTGCGCGTACAGCTGGCACAGATGCGGCGCACGCGGAATTGCACAGGAGCAGAGTGCTCTGCGAAGCAGGGGGTGGTGCGACAAGCATGGCTGCATGACTTCGCCGAGCTGCGCGGCCACGGGGTGTGCGTCAAAAGCATGCCCACCTGAAAGTGCGGTTACAGTGCTGGCTGGCCAAGGGGGGGAAGGAGCAGGCATCGGGCGCGGAGGGCTTGGCGCCGGCGGCCGCGCCGTAGGTTCCTGCCCGGCTGCCGGCCCAGCCACCGCGCCTGCATGCGCACGTGTGTGTGTGTGTGTGTGTGTGTGTGTGTGT